>Ga0268256_1000674_pt1 | contig 25864 bp, 21 predicted proteins | sample AgamicAtAmrz_FD_200247 | JGI IMG/M metagenome (GOLD analysis project Ga0268256, IMG submission 200247) | Agave microbial communities from Guanajuato, Mexico - At.Am.rz (v2) (version 3) | ecosystem: Host-associated > Plants > Roots > Rhizosphere | place: Guanajato, Mexico | collected 2012-06-07 | reverse complement strand
CTGAAGGTCGAGGGTTAATCGATGAAACTCAATGATCTGAGTCCAGCGCCGGGTTCCCGTCGCGAGAAGCATCGTCCAGGTCGTGGTATCGGTAGCGGTCTGGGCAAGACCGGCGGCCGTGGCCACAAAGGTCAGACTTCCCGTTCGGGTGGTTCGATCGCTCCTGGCTTCGAAGGCGGTCAACAGCCGCTGCACCGTCGTCTGCCGAAGTTCGGCTTCGTTTCCCTGAAAGCCATGGACCGCGCCGAAGTGCGTCTGTCCGAGCTGGCCAAGGTGGAAGGCGACGTGATCTCCGTGCAATCCCTGAAGGATGCCAACGTGATCGGCCAGAACGTACAGCGCGTGAAAATCATGCTGTCTGGCGAAGTCACTCGCGCAGTCACCATCAAGGGTATCGCAGCCACCAAGGGTGCGCGTGCGGCTATCGAAGCAGCTGGCGGCAAGTTCGAGGAATAAATGGCTAAGCAAGGTGCTCTCTCTTCGCTCGGTAAGGGCGGGATGTCGGAACTCTGGGCTCGTCTGCGCTTTCTGTTCATGGCGATCATCGTCTATCGGATCGGCGCACATATCCCGGTGCCTGGCATCAATCCAGACCGTCTGGCGGATCTGTTTCGACAGAATGAGGGGACCATTCTTAGCTTGTTCAACATGTTTTCCGGTGGTGCGCTGGAGCGCATGAGCATCTTTGCACTGGGGATCATGCCGTACATCTCGGCATCGATCATCATGCAGCTCATGACCGCAGTCAGCCCTCAGCTGGAGCAGTTGAAGAAGGAAGGTGAAGCTGGCCGTCGCAAGATCAGCCAGTACACCCGCTACGGCACCGTTATCCTGGCGCTGGTTCAAGCCATTGGCATGTCTATTGGCCTGGCCAACCAGGGCGTGGCGTTTTCTGCTGGCCTGGGCTTCCATGTCGTTGCCGTCTCCACCTTCGTGGCTGGCGCAATGTTCATGATGTGGCTCGGCGAGCAGATCACCGAGCGCGGTGTGGGCAACGGTATCTCGATGTTGATCTTCGCAGGTATCGTTGCCGGTCTTCCGAGAGCAATCGGGCAGTCTTTCGAGTCTGCGCGCACAGGCGATATCAACATCTTCGCCCTGGTCGCTATCGGTTTGCTTGCAGTAGCGATTATCGGCTTCGTGGTGTTCATTGAGCGTGGTCAGCGTCGTATCGCCGTTCACTACGCCAAGCGTCAGCAGGGCCGCAAGGTCTTCGCTGCGCAGACCAGCCACTTGCCGCTGAAAGTGAACATGGCGGGCGTCATTCCTGCCATTTTCGCGAGCAGCATCTTGCTGTTCCCGGCTTCGCTGGGTGCCTGGTTCGGTCAGTCCGAGGGTATGGGCTGGCTGCAGGACATCTCGCAGTCGATCGCTCCTGGTCAGCCGTTGAACATTCTGCTGTTTAGTGCAGGGATTATTTTCTTCTGCTTCTTCTACACAGCGTTGATGTTCAACCCGAAAGACGTAGCGGAAAACCTGAAGAAGTCCGGTGCCTTTATTCCGGGTATCCGTCCTGGTGAGCAGTCGGCGCGCTACATTGATGGCGTTCTGACCCGTTTGACCATGTTCGGTGCTCTTTACATGATGGCCGTCTGCCTTCTGCCCCAGTTCCTGGTGGTGGCAGCAAACGTGCCGTTCTACCTTGGCGGGACCTCGTTGCTGATTGTGGTAGTGGTTGTGATGGACTTCATGTCCCAAGTACAATCGCACCTCGTTTCGCACCAGTACGAATCCCTGATGAAGAAAGCCAACCTGAAAGGCTACGGTGGCAGCGGTCTGCTGCGCTGATAGACCCCTAAGGTTCGAGGAGTCGGTAATGAAAGTTCGTGCATCGGTGAAAAAGCTGTGCCGCAACTGCAAGATCATTCGTCGCGAAGGTATCGTGCGCGTGATCTGCAGCGCGGAACCGCGTCACAAGCAGCGCCAAGGCTGAGTGTGATCTGCGCTTCAAACCCAGCAGCTAGTGTGCTGCTGGGTTGATTATTCGTTTCTACAGCGATATTATCTCGCGCCCTATTTCTTGGCTTCCGGGGCGTAGGTAGCTGTCAATTGGAGTCCCACTGAATGGCCCGTATTGCAGGCGTCAACATTCCAGATAACAAGCATACTGTTATCTCGCTGACCTACATCTATGGTGTCGGTCGCACAACTGCACAGAAAATCTGTGCAGACGCTGGTGTAAATCCAGCCGCTAAGATCAAGGATCTGAGCGACGAGCAAATCGAAACCCTGCGTGGCGAAGTCGCGAAGTTCACCACCGAAGGTGACCTGCGCCGTGACATCAACATGAAGATCAAGCGCTTGATGGACCTGGGTTGCTACCGCGGCCTGCGTCATCGTAAAGGTCTGCCGGTTCGCGGTCAGCGCACCAAGACCAACGCACGCACCCGTAAGGGCCCGCGTAAGCCGATCCGCAAGTAATCGCCCAGGAATATAGACATGGCAAAACCTGCTGCTCGTCCTCGTAAAAAAGTCAAAAAGACAGTGGTTGATGGCATCGCCCACATCCATGCGTCTTTCAACAACACCATCGTGACCATCACCGACCGTCAGGGCAATGCTTTGTCCTGGGCGACCTCCGGTGGTTCGGGTTTCCGTGGTTCGCGCAAATCCACCCCGTTCGCAGCTCAGATCGCTGCTGAGCGTGCTGGTCAAGCTGCGCTGGAATACGGTCTGAAGAACCTCGACGTGAACGTCAAGGGTCCAGGTCCAGGTCGTGAGTCCGCCGTTCGTGCACTGAACAGCTGCGGCTACAAGATCGCCAGCATCACCGACGTGACGCCAATCCCGCATAACGGGTGCCGTCCGCCGAAGAAGCGTCGCGTGTAATCAGGAGACAGATAAATGGCACGTTACATTGGTCCAAAATGCAAACTGTCTCGCCGTGAAGGCACTGACCTGTTCCTGAAGAGCGGCGTTCGCGCTCTGGAATCGAAGTGCAACATCGAAGCAGCCCCAGGTATCCACGGCCAGCGCCGTGGCCGTCAGTCCGACTACGGTACCCAGCTGCGCGAGAAACAAAAAGTCCGCCGTATCTACGGTGTCCTGGAGCGCCAGTTCCGCGGTTACTACCAAGTCGCAGCCTCGAAAAAAGGCGCTACTGGTGAGAACCTGCTGCAACTGCTGGAATGCCGCCTGGACAACGTCGTTTACCGTATGGGCTTCGGTTCGACTCGTTCCGAATCCCGTCAGCTGGTTTCGCACAAAGCGATCAGCGTTAACGGCAAGACCGTAAACATTCCATCCTACCAAGTTCGTCCGGGTGACGTGGTCGCGGTTCGTGAGAAGTCGCTGAACCAGCTGCGCATTGTTCAAGCCCTTGAACTGTGCGCCCAGCGTGGCCGCGTTGAGTGGGTAGACGTTGATTCTGCTAAAAAGTCGGGCGTTTTCAAGAACGTTCCTGCTCGCAGCGATCTGTCCGCCGACATCAACGAAAACCTGATTGTCGAGCTCTACTCCAAGTAAGGGCTAGAAAATAGGTGCATCCATGCAGATTTCGGTAAATGAGTTCCTGACTCCCCGTCACATCGACGTGCAGGTAGTCAGTCCAACCCGCGCCAAGATCACGCTCGAGCCTCTCGAGCGTGGTTTCGGCCATACCCTGGGCAACGCGCTGCGTCGCATCCTGTTGTCCTCCATGCCTGGCTGTGCAGTAGTCGAGGCCGAGATCGATGGCGTACTCCATGAGTACTCCGCGATCGAAGGTGTACAGGAAGACGTCATTGAAATCCTGTTGAACCTCAAAGGCCTGGCGATCAAGCTGCACGGTCGTGACGAAGTTACGCTGACCTTGTCGAAAAAGGGTTCGGGGGTGGTTACCGCTGCCGATATTCAGCTGGATCACGATGTCGAGATCGTCAATCCCGATCACGTAATCGCGAACCTGGCGTCCAACGGCGCCCTGAACATGAAGCTCACCGTAGCTCGTGGTCGCGGTTACGAGCCGGCCGATTCCCGTCAGACTGACGAAGATGAAAGCCGCAGCATTGGCCGTCTTCAGCTGGACGCTTCGTTCAGCCCGGTGCGTCGTATCGCCTACGTGGTCGAGAACGCCCGTGTTGAACAGCGTACCAACCTGGACAAGCTGGTTATCGATCTGGAAACCAACGGCACCCTGGACCCTGAAGAGGCCATCCGTCGGGCCGCGACCATCCTGCAACAGCAGCTGGCCGCGTTCGTCGACCTCAAAGGTGACAGCGAGCCGGTCGTGGTCGAGCAGGAAGACGAGATCGATCCGATCCTGCTGCGCCCGGTTGACGACCTGGAACTGACTGTACGTTCGGCCAACTGCCTCAAGGCGGAGAACATCTACTACATCGGCGACCTGATTCAGCGTACCGAAGTAGAGCTGTTGAAGACTCCTAACCTGGGCAAGAAGTCCCTGACCGAAATCAAGGACGTCCTGGCCTCTCGTGGTCTGTCTCTCGGCATGCGCCTCGACAACTGGCCGCCTGCAAGTCTTAAGAAAGACGACAAGGCGACTGCCTGATCGTCGTAATCACCGAACGTAGTGTTTGGTAAGGAATGAATCATGCGTCATCGTAAAAGTGGACGTCACCTGAGCCGTACCAGCTCTCACCGCAAGGCTATGTTCCAGAACATGGCAGTGTCGCTGATCGAGCACGAGCTGATCAAAACCACCCTGCCGAAAGCCAAGGAACTGCGCCGCGTTGCCGAGCCGCTGATCACCCTGGCCAAGGAAGATAGCGTCGCCAACCGTCGTCTGGCTTTCGACCGTACCCGTTCGAAATCCGCTGTTGGCAAGCTGTTCAACGACCTGGGCAAGCGTTACGCCACCCGTCAGGGCGGCTACCTGCGCATCCTGAAGTGCGGTTTCCGCGCTGGCGACAACGCGCCTATGGCGTACGTCGAGCTGGTTGATCGTCCGGTCGGTGGTGCTGTAGAAGCTGCCGAGTAAGACGTCTGTCTGCTACAAGAAACCGGGCCTAGTGCCCGGTTTTTTGTGTCTTAATGAATTGTAAAAAACTATCGATATAAGCATATCTATAAATTAGATCTTGTCATGTTGCGCACCCATACTTGCTCTCAGGCCGATTAGCCGGCATTTCGAGACCGATAAGGAGAGCCCATGAGCAAGATTCTTACTACCGCCAGCGGTGCACCTGTAGCCGATAACCAGAATTCCCGTTCGGCAGGCCCACGCGGCCCGCTGCTGCTCGACGACTTCCATCTGATCGAGAAGCTGGCCCACTTCAATCGCGAGAACATCCCTGAACGTCGCGTACACGCCAAGGGGTCGGGCGCTTACGGCACCTTCACCGTCACTCGCGACATCACTCAATACACCAGCGCTCGTCTGTTCGAGAGCATCGGCAAGCAGACCGAAACCTTCCTGCGTTTCTCCACTGTCGGAGGCGAACGTGGTTCGGCTGACACCGAGCGTGACCCACGTGGTTTTGCCGTCAAGTTCTACACCGAAGAAGGTAACTGGGACATCGTCGGCAACAACACCCCCGTGTTCTTCATTCGCGATCCGCTGAAATTCCCGGACTTTATCCACACCCAGAAGCGTCACCCACAGACCAACCTGAAGAACGCCCAGATGATGTGGGACTTCTGGTCACATTCGCCCGAGGCGCTGCACCAGGTCACCATCCTGTTCTCTGATCGCGGTATTCCGGACGGCTACCGCCACATGCACGGTTTCGGCAGCCATACCTACAGCCTGCTGAGCGCCGATGGCCAGCGCACCTGGGTCAAGTGGCACTTCAAGACCCAGCAAGGCATCAAGAACCTGGCCCCGGCCGATGCGGCACGTATTGCAGGTACCGATCCAGACTACGCGCAACGTGACCTGTTCGAAGCGATCGATCGCGGCGACTACCCGCGCTGGACCGTCTGCATCCAGGTGATGAGCGAAGAAGAAGCGGCCAATCGCGCCGAGAACCCCTTCGACGTCACCAAGACCTGGTCGCAGAAGGACTACCCACTGATCGAGGTAGGTGTGCTGGAACTCAATCGCAACCCGCTCAACTACTTCGCTGAAGTCGAGCAGGCCGCGTTCGGGCCGAGCAACATGGTGCCAGGTGTTGGCCTGTCTCCAGATCGCATGCTGCAGGGGCGCGTATTCGCCTACGCTGATGCCCACCGCTACCGCATTGGTACCAATCACCAGCATTTGCCGGTGAATGCGCCACGTAGCCCGGTGCACAGCTATCAGCGCGATGGGGCGATGACCATGGGCAGCTACGGCAGCGCTCCGAACTACGAGCCGAACAGCTATGCCGATGCGCCCAAGCAGTCGCCTCGTCATGCCGAGCCTGCGTTGGCCCTCAATGGTGCGGCGGATCGTTACGACCACCGTGAGGACAAAGACTACTACAGCCATGCAGGTGCGCTGTTCCGCTTGATGAACGCCGAGCAGCAAGTCCTGTTGATAAACAACATTGCCGGCACCCTGCAAGGCGTCAGCGAAGATGTGGTGCAGCGTCAGTTGCAACACTTCTTCAAGGCAGATCCTGCTTACGGCGAGGGGATTGCGAACGCCTTGGGCATCAAGCTGGCCTAAGTCGAAGTGATAAGGAGAACCGCCCTCATTTGGGCGGTTTTTCAATGAAAATCACTACGGTTTGCCCGCTTTTTTAACACAAATTGCGCATTTTTCAGTGACCTTGAAGAAATCATGGTTCACACTATCTCCTTATCAAGCTTTCACTCAGGGAGAATCAGGGCGATGCAAGGTCACCCGGACGTAATCGATTACCTCAACACGTTGCTGACGGGCGAACTGGCGGCACGTGACCAATACTTCATTCACTCGCGCATGTACGAAGACTGGGGCTTGGCCAAGCTCTACGAACGCATCAACCACGAGATGGAAGAAGAGGCGCAGCACGCCGATGCCCTGATTCGCCGCATTCTCATGCTCGAAGGCACCCCGCGCATGCGCCCGGATGACCTCGACGTGGGCACCACCGTGCCTGACATGATCGCTGCCGACCTGCGCCTGGAGTACAAGGTCCGCGCCGCATTGTGCAAGGGCATCGAGTTGTGCGAGCTGCACAAGGACTACATCAGCCGCGATATCCTGCGCGCGCAACTGGCCGACACCGAGGAAGATCACACCTACTGGCTGGAGAAGCAGCAGGGCCTGATCAAGTCCATCGGGCTGCAGAATTACCTGCAATCGCAGATGTAACGTCCCTGCAGAGGGCACGCATAGAGAGAAAAGCCCCTGGCATTTGCATGCCAGGGGCTTTTTTCGTCAGGCCCGGTCGCGTTCCAGCAGGGGCTTCAGGTAATGCCCGGTATACGACTGCTTCATCTTGGCCAGTTCCTCGGGCGTGCCGCTGGCAATGATCTGGCCGCCCTTGGAGCCACCTTCCGGCCCCAGGTCCACCAGCCAGTCGGCGGTCTTGATCACGTCCAGGTTGTGCTCGATCACCACCACGGTGTTGCCGTGGTCGCGCAGGCGGTGCAGCACGTCCAGCAGTTGCTGGATGTCGGCGAAGTGCAGGCCGGTGGTCGGCTCGTCGAGGATGTAGAGGGTCTTGCCGGTGTCGCGCTTGGACAACTCGCGCGACAGCTTCACCCGCTGCGCCTCACCGCCTGAAAGCGTCGTAGCCGACTGTCCTAGCTTGATGTACGAAAGGCCCACGTCCATCAGTGTCTGCAGCTTGCGCGCCAACGCTGGGACCGCGTCGAAGAACTCGCGTGCGTCCTCGATGGTCATTTCCAGGACTTCGTGGATATTTTTGCCCTTGTACTTGATCTCCAGCGTCTCGCGGTTATAGCGCTTGCTCTTGCACACATCACACGGCACGTAGATATCCGGCAGGAAGTGCATTTCCACCTTGATCAAGCCATCGCCCTGGCACGCTTCGCAGCGCCCGCCCTTGACGTTGAACGAGAAGCGCCCAGGGCCATAACCCCGAGAACGCGACTCCGGCACGCCAGCGAACAGTTCGCGGATCGGCGTGAAAATGCCGGTGTAGGTGGCCGGGTTCGAGCGCGGTGTGCGGCCGATCGGGCTCTGGTCGATATCGACTACCTTGTCCAGGTGCTGCAGGCCATCCATGCTGGTGTGCGCTGCCGCTTCCAGGCTGCTGGCACCATTGAGCGCAGTGGCTGCGAGAGGGAACAGGGTGTTGTTGATTAGCGTCGACTTGCCCGAGCCGGACACACCGGTGACGCAGGTCAGCAGGCCGATCGGCACTTCCAGGTCGACGTTCTGCAGGTTGTTTCCGCGTGCCCCCTTGAGCTTGAGCGACAGCTTCTTGTTGCGTGGCGTGCGCTTGGCTGGCACGGCGATCTTCTTGCGACCGGACAGGTACATGCCAGTCACCGAGTCGGGGTGCGCCATGACTTCCTGTGGTGATCCTTCGGCGACGATCTGCCCGCCATGCACCCCGGCGCCCGGGCCGATGTCGACGACATAGTCGGCCAGGCGAATGGCGTCCTCGTCGTGCTCCACCACGATCACCGTATTGCCCAGGTCGCGCAGGTGGTTGAGCGTGGCGAGCAGACGGTCGTTGTCACGCTGGTGCAGGCCGATCGACGGCTCGTCGAGGATGTACATCACCCCCACCAGGCCGGCGCCAATCTGGCTGGCCAGGCGGATTCGCTGGGCCTCGCCACCCGAAAGGGTTTCGGCGCTGCGGTCGAGGGTGAGGTAGTCCAGGCCGACGTTGACCAGGAACTGCAGGCGCTCGCAGATCTCCTTGAGGATCTTCGCTGCAATCTCTCCGCGTCGACCGCTCAGCGTCAGGGCGGCGAAGTACTCGCTGGCATCGCCGATCGGCAGGTTGGTGACTGCCGGCAGGGTTTTTTCGCCCACCCATACATGGCGCGCTTCGCGACGCAGGCGGGTGCCGCGGCAGTCCGGGCACGGCTGGGTGCCAAGGAACTTGGCCAGCTCCTCGCGTACGGTCGCCGATTCGGTCTCGCGGTAGCGGCGCTCCAGGTTCGGCACGATGCCTTCGAACGGGTGCGAGCGCTTGACGATGTCGCCGCGGTCGTTGAGGTACTTGAAGTCGACGCTTTGTTTGCCGCTGCCCTGCAGGATTACCTTCTGGTGATCGGCCGAGAGCTGGCCGAACGGCTCGTCGAGGCTGAAGCCGTAATGCGCCGCCAGCGAGCCGAGCATCTGGAAGTAGTAGACGTTGCGCCGGTCCCAGCCACGAATCGCTCCTTCGGCCAGGGTCAGTTCGCTGTTGACCAGACGCTTGGTGTCGAAGAACTGCTTCACGCCCAGGCCATCGCAGGTCGGACAGGCGCCAGCCGGGTTGTTGAAAGAGAACAGCTTGGGTTCGAGCTCACTGATCGCATGGCCGCAGACCGGGCAGGCGAAGCGCGCGGAGAAGATCATGTCCTCGGCGCTTTCGTCATCCATCTGCGCCACCAGGGCGATACCGTCGGCCAGCTTCAGCGCGGTCTCGAAGGACTCGGCCAGGCGCTGCTGCAGGTCGTTGCGCACCTTGAAGCGGTCGACCACCACATCGATGCTGTGCTTCTTCTGCTTGTCGAGCTTGGGCAACTCGTCGAGTTCGTACAGCTTGCCGTTGACCCGCGCACGAACGAAGCCCTGGGCGCGCAGCTCATCGAACACCGCCAGGTGCTCACCCTTGCGCTCGCGCACCACGGGTGCCAGCAGCATCAGCTTGCTACCTTCGGGTTGCTCGAGCACCAGGTCGACCATCTGGCTGATCGTTTGCGCTTCCAGCGGAATGTCGTGGTCCGGGCAGCGTGGCGTACCGACGCGGGCATAGAGCAGGCGCAGGTAGTCGTAGATTTCGGTGATGGTGCCGACGGTCGAACGCGGGTTGTGCGAGGTCGACTTCTGCTCGATGGAGATTGCCGGTGACAGGCCTTCGATAGTATCGACATCGGGCTTTTCCATCATCGACAGGAACTGCCGGGCATAGGCCGACAGCGACTCCACGTAGCGACGCTGACCTTCGGCGTAGAGTGTGTCGAAGGCCAGTGACGACTTGCCGGAACCGGACAGACCGGTGATCACGATCAGTTTGTCCCGGGGCAGGGTCAGGTCGATGTTCTTCAGGTTGTGGGTACGTGCCCCACGGATCAGGATCTTGTCCACTACGGCCTCGCTTGGCGGGCATAAACAAAGAAGTATACGGCGCGCTGCCACTACGCGGCAAAGCGTCGCGTATATGCCGTCTAGCCGTCGGACTGATAGAATCGCCGCCGGTTCACACGAGGTTTATCCATGCACGACACCCACAACGAGCGCATGAGTGGCAGCGAAACCCGCGCCGCAGGCGGCCTTGCCCTGGTCTTTGCCTTTCGTATGCTGGGCATGTTCATGGTCCTGCCAGTGTTGGCCACCTATGGCATGGACCTCGCCGGTGCCACGCCCGCGCTGATCGGCCTGGCCATTGGCGCCTACGGCCTGACGCAAGCCGTGCTACAGATCCCGTTCGGGGTGATTTCCGACCGCATCGGGCGCCGTCCGGTGATCTACCTGGGCCTGGTGATCTTCGCCCTTGGCAGCTTGCTGGCGGCCCAGGCCGATTCGATCTGGGGCGTGATCGCCGGACGCATCCTGCAGGGCGCGGGGGCGATTTCCGCAGCGGTCATGGCCTTGCTCTCCGACCTCACCCGCGAACAGCATCGCACCAAGGCCATGGCCATGATCGGCATGAGCATCGGCCTGTCGTTCGCGGTGGCGATGGTGATAGGGCCGCTGCTGACAAGTGCCTTTGGCTTGTCGGGATTGTTTCTCGCTACCGCAGGACTTGCCGTCGTCGGTATCGCCCTGATCGCCTTCGTCGTGCCCAGCGCGCATAGCGCACTGCAACACCGCGAATCGGGTGTCGCACGCCAGGCGCTCGGCCCGACCCTGCGTAATCCGGACCTTCTGCGTCTGGACCTGAGCATTTTCATCCTCCATGCGATCCTCATGGCCAGCTTCGTGGCCCTGCCGCTGGCCTTCGTCGAGCGTGGCGGCCTGCCCAAGGAAGAGCACTGGTGGGTATACCTGACCGCCTTGCTCGTCTCATTTTTTGCAATGGTGCCGTTCATCATCTACGGCGAAAAGAAGCGCAAGATGAAGCGCGTGTTGGTTGGTGCGGTCACTGTGCTGCTGCTGATCGAGGTGTTCTTCTGGCAATGGGCTGACGACTTGCGAGGACTGGTGACCGGCACCGTGATATTCTTTACCGCCTTCAACCTGCTGGAGGCATCCTTGCCTTCGCTGGTCAGCAAGGTGTCGCCCGCCGGCGGCAAGGGAACGGCCATGGGGGTTTACTCCACGAGCCAGTTCCTGGGTGCCGCGCTGGGAGGAATCATCGGTGGCTGGTTGTACCAGCACGGTGGCCTGGGCATGGTGTTCCTGGGATGTGCTGTACTGTGTGGTATCTGGCTGGTATCTGCCCTGGGCATGAACGAACCGCCGTACGTCACCAGCCTGCGCATGCCGCTGACACCGGAGGCTGTTCGCGAAGCCGGATTGACCGAGCGCCTGATGGCTGTGCCAGGTGTAACCGACGCCGTGGTGGTGGCAGAAGAAGCCGCCATCTATATCAAACTGGATACGAAAATTTTGGACCGTGCGACCCTCGAGCGTCTGGTGAATCCAGCCTCGGCGGCGTGCGAAGCCTAGGAGAACGTTATGGCCCGTGGGGTTAACAAAGTCATTCTGGTTGGTACTTGCGGCCAGGATCCCGAAGTCCGCTACCTGCCCAACGGTAACGCCGTGACCAACCTGAGCCTGGCCACCAGCGAACAGTGGACCGACAAGCAGTCGGGGCAGAAGGTCGAGCGCACCGAATGGCACCGTGTCTCGCTGTTCGGCAAGGTTGCCGAGATCGCCGGCGAGTACCTGCGCAAGGGTTCGCAGTGCTACATCGAGGGCAAGCTGCAGACCCGCGAGTGGGAAAAAGACGGCATCAAGCGCTACACCACCGAGATCATCGTCGACATGCAGGGCACCATGCAGCTGCTCGGCGGCCGTCCGCAGGGCCAGGGTGGCGATCAGTACAACCAGGGCGGCGGCAACTACAACCAGGGCGGTGGCCAGCAGCAACAGTACAACCAGGCGCCACGCCAGCAGGCGCCGCGTCCGCAGCAGGCGCAACAGCGCCCAGCGCCGCAACAGCAGGCTCCGCAGCCTGCCGCTGATTTCGACAGCTTCGATGACGATATTCCGTTCTGATCGCGTCTGTTGCATCGGCTAGCCCGGTAATAAAAAACCCGATGAGTCTTTGATTCATCGGGTTTTTTATTACCTCTGCAAAGGACAGGCGAGAGCCAGGACGCGTCATCGCCAAAACGATAAATGTTTCAACTTCCCTACCGTTCACATCGATTCTCAGCGTTTCACAGCAATTCACGCCACATGGGCTAACGATGGACAGCTCCCGATCAAGGATGCACAACATGAAAGCATCTGTGAAAGGGCTTGGCCAAACGCTACCGCCACGCGAGGACCGCACCGTGAACGTGAAACCACTGAACCCGAGCTCCAGCGAAAGATCCGAAACCGATGGCAAGCGATTCGATGGAGTCGTGCTCAACGCCAAGGTGAATGCAAAAGCGAACGACGACCGTACCGCCACCGACAACGAGAAGTGGCCGCCGGTGGACAAGACCGAGGTCGAGCCGGCACTGGATGGCAAGATTCGCTACGAGCTGGATGGCAAGGGTGTTGTGGTGGAGCGCTCGGTAAACCCCGAGCTCTACAAGTTCCTGGCCAATCTCTTCGAGCTGAACAAATCGCCTGGGCAAAAGGCCCAGGTGGTCGCTGCGATGAAAGACGATCATGCCATCGCCGACCGCAATACCGAATTGAAGAAGTGGGGCGACTACGATCAGTTCGAGTGGAAGGGCGACCTGGAAAAAGCCGAGGTCATCACCTACACCACCAAGGACGGCGAAACCGTAACGGTGTCGAAAGCCCTGACACCCGAGCTCTTCGCTTCGTTGCAACCCATGGCCCTGTCGCGATACACCCTGGAAAAGCGCGCCGACGATGGCCGCGAAGTCGCTGGCGCCGATACCTACGTCGCCGACCACGATATTTCCACCTTCGGCTGGCCGGACGAGTTCGGCAATGGCGTGATCCAGTTCGAGACCAAGGACGGCAAGAAATACGTCGTCTCCGAGTTCGAGAACAAGGAAATGTACGATCGCGTGGCCTCCAAGCGCAGCGACTACAACAAGAGCGAGGGCTCGATCCAGGATCTGCGCGACAAATACGACCTGCCCGACCTCGACAGCCTGGACCTGCTCAACAAGAAGACCGGTGAAAAGGCCGACAAGGACGACAAGGAGTCGATGTCGGTGGTCGAACTGGCCACCAAGAACCTGCTCGACAAGTACAAGAAGCTGGTCGACGACGGCAAGGTGGACAAGGACAGCGACGTCTACAAACTGGTCAAGGCCATTGAGGCCAAGGCGACCATGGAGGGCGGGCACAGCATCACGCCTTACATCGAGGATCCGCGCGGCGGCGAAACCTGGCGGCAGTTCGGTGACGGGGAAACCCTGAGCAAGGAGGACATGCAGGACATCCTCAATGGCAACTCCGTGGACAAGCTGCTCAATGAGCTGTTCACCAACGGCAACGGCGAAAAGGACAAGATCGGCAAGGAGTACCAGGCCGAACTCGATGAAGCGATCAAGAAGGTCAGTAGCGAAGACAAGGACAAGCTGGCCGACCAGCTCTACGACACCCTGACCAGCCCCGACTACGTCAAATACCTGGCCGATCTGAAGAAGAACGGCATGGAGTCCGAGGCCAAGGCCGAAGTCGCCGGCCTCACCTCAAGCCTCGAGATGCTCGACCCTGAGCGCGCGCGCAAGGCCGAGGCCCAGTTGCAGCAGAACAGCATCGTCGCCGAGATCGACACCCTGCTCGGTGATCCGGGAGCGATTCCCGATGAATACAAGGAGTTGGCCTACAAAGACTTCGGCGCGCTGGTCAAGACGATCCTCAAGTCGGCCGACATTCCACGTCGGGTCGCAGACAGCATCGAGAAGTTCTACAACGAGCTGCTCAACGACAAGACCAAGCTCGACGACTTCAACAAGCTCACCGAGCGCCTGAACAGTGGTGAGATCACCCAGGACAAGTTCAACGAAGAGCTCACTGGCAAGTACAAGCCGCTGGATGTCAGCAGCAACGACTTCACCAAGGCGATAGGGACGCTCAACAAGTACGGCGTACTGGGCAGCGTTTCGGCGTTCGGCTCATTGGGCGGTGCCATCTATGCGCTGTCGGCGAAGAACGGCCAGTTGGCAGACGAGCCGCTGGAGCGTCTGGCCATCGCCCGCGACTTCATCGGCTTCCTCGGGGCTGGCGCGCAGTTCGAAAAGACCAAGGTTTTCGACCTGCTGACCGGTACCGACACCGCCAAGTTGCTGGGGCTGAGCAAGACCCTGCCGGAAATCTGGGGCAAAGAAAGCTCGCTCGGCAAGAAAATCGAGAAATCCCTGCACGACAAAGGTATTTCCGGAGTGCCGGATCCTGCGGCGGATCGGGTCGGCAGCCTTATCGAGCTGGGCTCGCTGCACAACAGCGGCGGCGGTGACGTACTGGATGAGGTCAGGCTGTCCGGGGAAGCTTCGGGGCTCGGCTCGCTGGAGGACAACGGCAGCCGCGAATTGCTCGATGACATCGTCACCCGCGCAGGCGGAACGCCGCCTACGGATTACTCGCGCTACCAGACCCTGTCGCAGCTGGCGCAGGACCAGGGGGTGGAACTGACCGACGAGATCATCAGAGACAGCATCAGCGAGCGCCGTGCGGCCAATGGCTTGGGCGATCTGCCGGATGACGATTCGGTGTTCGAGTTCACCGAGCGCGTCCAGGACTCGGCTCATCGCACACCCTCGATCAGCTCCTCCGACACCGTCACCTCGATCTACGAAGGGGTCGTGGAGTATTTCGAGTCGCGCAATCTTACGCCGCCAAGCCGCCGGTCCTTCGACCAGATCTGGAATGATCCCGAGAACTACCGTGGCAGTGGTGCCTCGGTGGGTAGCGGGGAGCTCCCGCACCCGGACACTTTCGAGCTGGATCGCGAATCCATCAACGAGATGTACGAGTTGGACAACCGCACCCCGCCACCGGCCGATGTCATCGATGACGCGCTTGAGCCGATCAACGAGTCCATCCGCAACACCCCGTCGACCCCGAGCGTGATCGATACCCGCACCGTCCAGGACGCACTCACGACCACCGACAAGCCACCCGTCAAGCCGGGCGTTGCGGCGAAGATCGGTGGCTCGCTGACCAAAGTGCTCGGCGTGGCTCCGGACCTGCTGAGCATTGCCGACATCGTTGTCGGCGGCCTGGCGATCAAGGACGCCATCAAGAGCGGCAGCGCCCTGGGCAAGGCCAACGGTGCGCTGCAGGTGGTCAGTGGGGCGGCAGGTTTCGGTGCCGGGGTGATCGGCACGGTTGGTCTGGTCGCCAACATCGGCGCCCTGGCGGGTGTGACCGGACCGCTGTTCCTGGTGACTGCTGGGCTTGGGCTGATCACCGGTATCATCGGTATCTTCGTCGACCACGAGAAGCGCCAGAAGGCCACGGACAAGGAAGGTCAGTGGTTCAAGGACCTCGCCGATATCGGCCTGACCCAGGATGACTGGGGCGACAAGCTCGAATATGCCCGCTACAGCTTCTACGAATACGACGGTCGCGATGCGCCGGACGGGCAGAGCATCTTCGATTACCAGAAGGACGAGTGGGATCACTTCAGGGAGACGCCGCAGGAGGGCGGCTCGTCGGTCAACCGCCTGGATGACGACAAGCACCTGAACACCTACGACAAGGCGTTCTACCAGGACAACCGTGAAGTGATCCACGACATCCGCGAATATTGGGATGACTGGAACGGCAAGGACGATATCGTCAGCCGGAAGGATCTGAACAAGATCGTCGAGGGCGGCGGCAGCGAGCAGGAAAAAGCGGCGGCGCGATTCCTGCTCGAGCACGAGGGCTTCTTCGACCAGCTCGATACCCAGTGGGGCAAGGGTGGCCAGGATGGCAAGGTGAGCACCGACGATCTCAACACCTGGCTCAAGATCGTCGGGGCCCACGAGGATGGCTACGGCCGCGGTTTCTTCGATGAGCACAAGGACGTCATCGACACCATCCGCGACCGTTGGGACGACTGGAACGGCAAGGATGACATCGTCAGCAGAAAGGATCTGGAAAAGATCGCCGATGGCGACGGCAGCGACGCCGAGAAGAAGGCCGCGCGCTTCCTGCTCGACAACCAGGGCTTCTTCGATCAGCTCGACAACCTGGCCAAGAACGATCGCCGTGACGGCAAGATCAGCACGGGTGACCTGGACACCTGGCTCAAGGCGATCGGGGTGGAGAAGACCGACAAGAGCGATCTGACCTACAAACCCAACGATGATGTGCCGGCCTGGCGTGTCATGCGCGGGTGAGGTCAGGCGGATGAACTGAAAAAGCCCCGGACCGTCCGGGGCTTTTTCGTAGAGCGGGCTTGCTCCGCGATGCGATGTTGGCCACACCGCCGCCATCGCGGGACGAGCCCGCTCCTACAGGAAGCCGAGGTGCCTTGGCGGCATCCATTGACCCTTGTCATAGCACTTCTCGGAATCTTGTCTAGGCTTAACGCTGGCGGTATCTGTCTACCGCTACCGTGAAGTCCAGAGGCGCCGGCAATGTCCCGTGCGTCCAAACCTGATCAGGAGTGCACGATGGACCTGAACCGTCGGCAATTCTTCAAGGTCGCCGCCGTCGGCCTTGGAGGCTCGAGCCTCGCGGCGTTGGGCATGGCCCCGACAGCCGCGTTCGCCGAGCAGGTGCGCCACTTCAAGCTGGCGCACACCAAAGAAACCCGCAACACCTGCCCCTACTGCTCGGTCGGCTGCGGCCTGATCCTGTACAGCCAGGGCGATGCGGGCAAGAACGTCAAACAGAACATCATCCACATCGAAGGCGACGCCGATCATCCGGTCAACCGCGGCACCCTGTGCCCGAAAGGTGCCGGGCTGCTCGACTTCATCCACAGCCCCAGCCGCCTGCAATACCCCGAGATGCGCAAGCCGGGCAGCCAGGAATGGGTGCGGGTCAGCTGGGACGAGGCGCTCGACCGCGTCGCCACGCTGATGAAGCAGGACCGCGATGCCAACTTCATCGAGAAGAATGCCCAGGGCCAGACGGTCAACCGCTGGCTGAGCACGGGCTTCCTCGCGGCGTCGGCAGCGTCCAGCGAAGCAGGCTACCTGACTCATAAAGTCATCCGTTCACTCGGCATGCTGGGGTTCGACAACCAGGCGCGTGTCTGACACGGCCCGACGGTGGCAAGTCTTGCCCCGACGTACGGCCGTGGCGCGATGACCAATCACTGGTCTGACATCGCCAACGCAAACCTGGTGCTGGTCATGGGCGGCAACGCAGCCGAGGCCCACCCCTGCGGGTTCAAATGGGTGACCGAGGCCAAGGCGCACAACAAGGCGCGCCTGATCGTGGTCGATCCGCGTTTCACCCGGACCGCTTCGGTGGCCGACTACTACGCGCCGATTCGCACCGGCAGCGACATCGCCTTCATGGGCGGGCTGATCAACTACCTGCTGACGACCGACCAGATCCAGCACGAATACGTGCGCAACTACACCGACGTGTCGTTCATCGTCAAAGAGAACTATGGCTTCGAAGATGGCCTGTTCAGCGGCTATGACGCGGCCAAGCGGATCTATGCTGACAAGTCCGGCTGGGGCTACGAGCTGGGCGAGGACGGCTTCGCCAAGGTCGACCCGACGCTGCAGCACCCGCGCTGCGTGTTCCAGTTGATGAAGCAGCACTACAGCCGCTACACGCCGGAAATCGCCAGCATGACCTGCGGCATGCCGCAGGACCAGATGATGAAGGTCTGGAAAGAGATCGCCACCTGCGCCGTGCCGGGCAAGACCATGACGATCCTCTACGCCTTGGGCTGGACCCAGCATTCGATCGGGGCGCAGATCATCCGCAGTGCGGCGATGGTCCAGTTGCTGCTGGGCAACGTCGGCATGCCCGGCGGTGGGGTCAACGCCCTGCGCGGGCATTCCAACATCCAGGGCCTGACCGACCTGGGGCTGCTGTCGAACTCGCTGCCGGGGTACCTGACGCTGGCCGGCGATGCCGAGCAGGACTACGCCGCGTTCATCGACAAGCGCGCCTCCAAGCCGCTGCGTCCGGGCCAGCTCTCGTATTGGCAGAACTATGGCAAGTTCCATGTCAGCCTGATGAAGGCCTGGTATGGCGCCAACGCCACCGCTGAGAACAACTGGGGCTACGACTGGCTGCCCAAGCTCGATGTGGCGGCCTACGACGTGCTGCGCATGTTCGAGATGATGAGCCAGGGCAAGGTCAACGGCTACATGTGCCAGGGTTTCAACCCGATCGCCGCGCTGCCGGACAAGAACCGCGTCACTGCGGCGCTGGGCAAGCTCAAGTGGCTGGTGATCATGGACCCGCTGGCCACCGAGACATCCGAGTTCTGGCGCAACGCCGGGCCGTACAACGATGTTGACACGGCCAATATCCAGACCGAGGTGATCCGTCTGCCCACCACCTGCTTTGCCGAGGAGGACGGCTCGCTGGTCAACAGCAGCCGCTGGCTGCAGTGGCACTGGAAGGGCGCTGACGGCCCGGGCGAGACGCGCACCGACGTGCAGATCATGAGCGAGCTGTTCCTGCGTCTGCGTGAGCGCTACAAGTCGGAAGGCGGCGCTTACCCCGACCCGATGCTCAACATCAGCTGGCCGTACAAGATCCCCGAGGAGCCTTCCCCCGAAGAGCTCGCCAAGGAAATGAACGGCTGGGCGGTGAGCGACATGACCGACGCCAGTGGCCTGGCCATCAAGGGCGGCCAGCAGTTGTCGGGCTTCGGCCAGTTGAAAGATGACGGCAGCACAGCATCCGGTTGCTGGATCTTCGCCGGCTGCTGGACCGAGCAAGGCAACCAGATGGCCCGGCGCGACAACAGCGACCCTTACGGCATGCACCAGGTACAGAACTGGGCCTGGGCCTGGCCGGCCAACCGCCGCATCCTCTACAACCGCGCCTCCAGCGACCCGCAGGGCAACCCGTGGGACCCGCACAAGAAACGCCTGGTGTGGTGGAACGGCAAGGCCTGGGGCGGCACTGACGTGCCCGACTTCAAGGTCGACTCGCCGCCTGAAGCGGGGATGAACCCGTTCATCATGAACCCTGAAGGCGTAGCGCGCTTCTTCGCCATCGACAAGATGGCCGAGGGGCCGTTCCCCGAGCACTACGAGCCGTTCGAGACACCGATCGGGATCAACCCGCTGCACCCGAACAACAAGAAGGCTACCAGCAACCCGGCAGGCCGGATCTTCGATTCGGTGTGGGACACCCTCGGCAAGCACGAGGAGTTCCCCTACGCAGCGACCACCTACCGGCTGACCGAGCACTTCCACTTCTGGAGCAAGCACTGCCGCCTGAACGCGATCATCCAGCCCGAGCAATTCGTCGAGATTGGCGAAGTGCTGGCCGGCGAGAAGGGCATCAAGGCAGGAGATCGGGTGCGGGTGTCGAGCAAGCGTGGGCATATCGAGGCGGTAGCGGTGGTGACCAAGCGGATCCGTCCGCTGCAGGTCAACAACCAGACCGTGCACCAGATCGGCATCCCGCTGCACTGGGGCTTCACCGGTTCGACCCGGCATGGCTACCTGACCAACACGCTGGTGCCGTTCCTCGGTGATGGCAACACCCAGACGCCGGAGTCCAAGTCGTTCCTCGTCAACGTGGAGAAAATCTGATGGCCCAGCAAGATATCATCGCCCGCTCGGCCACCACGACCGTACCGCCTTCGGTACGCCAGCAGGAGCAGGTCGCCAAGCTGATCGACACCACCAAGTGCATCGGCTGCAAGGCCTGCCAGGTGGCGTGCTCGGAGTGGAACGAGCTGCGCGACGAGGTCGGCCACAACCACGGCACCTACGACAACCCGCAGGACCTCACCGCCGACACCTGGACCCTGATGCGCTTTACCGAGCACGAGCGCGACGACGGGAACCTGGAGTGGCTGATCCGCAAGGACGGCTGCATGCACTGTGCCGACCCTGGCTGCCTCAAGGCCTGCCCGAGCCCCGGCGCGATCATCAAGCACGCCAACGGCATCGTCGACTTCAACCAGGACCACTGTATCGGTTGCGGTTATTGCATCACCGGCTGCCCGTTCAACATCCCGCGAATCTCGCAGAAAGACCACAAGGCCTACAAGTGCAGCCTGTGTTCCGACCGCGTGGCCGTGGGCCTGGAGCCGGCCTGTGTGAAGACCTGCCCGACCGGGGCGATCGTCTTCGGCAGCAAGGACGAGATGAAGGTGCATGCCGACGAGCGCATCGTCGACCTCAAGTCGCGCGGCTACGAGAACGCTGGCCTGTACGACCCGGACGGTGTTGGTGGCACCCACGTGATGTACGTGTTGCACCACGCCGATACACCCAGGCTGTATGCAGGCCTGCCGGACCAGCCGGTGATCAGCCCACTGGTAGGGTTGTGGAAAGGCATCAGCAAACCGCTGGCGCTGCTGGCCATGGGCGCGGCGGTCCTGGCCGGGTTCTTCCACTATGTGCGGGTCGGGCCGCAGCGGGTCGAGGAGGACGAGCATCCCGCTCCGACCGATACCAGCGTGCACCAGGTGGATCCGGCAGTGCATGTCTATGACCCGGGCAAGCCCGGCGGGCAAGGGGAGCAGCGGCCATGAACGACAACAAGCCTATCCTGCGCTACAACGCCAACGAGCGGACCAACCACTGGATCGTCGCGATCCTGTTCTTCATGGCCGGGCTGTCGGGGCTGGCGCTGTTCCATCCGGCGCTGTTCTGGCTCAGCAACCTGTTCGGTGGCGGCCCCTGGACACGCATCCTGCACCCCTTCCTTGGGGTGGCGATGTTCGTGTTCTTCCTCGGGCTGGTGATCCGCTTCTGGCAGGCCAACTTCATTACCGCCAACGACCGCCTGTGGCTGCGCCGTGTCGATCGGGTGATGCGCAACGAGGAAGAGGGCGTGCCGCCGATCGGCAAGTACAACGCCGGGCAGAAGCTGCTGTTCTGGACCTTGCTGGTGTGCATGCTGATCCTGCTGGTCAGTGGCGTGGTGATCTGGCGCGCCTGGTTCAGCCAGTACTTCGACATCGGCGCGATTCGCCTGGCCACCTTGCTGCACGCCCTGGCGGCGTTCGTGCTGGTGCTGAGCATCATCGTGCACATCTATGCCGGGATCTGGATCAAGGGCTCGGTCGGCGCCATGCTGCACGGCTGGGTCAGCCGCGCCTGGGCACGCAAACATCATGAGCTGTGGTACCGGGACGTGACCGGCGACAAGACGCCACACAACCCTGGACGGAAAGAAGGATGATCGCTTGAGCACGATTCTCGAACCCGGGCAGATCGAAGCGTCGGCGGTGATGCCGCCGTTTCTCCACCAGCCCGCCGACAACCTGTTCGAACTGCGCGCAGCGCGACTGGAGCAGCTTGCCCAGGGTCACGCCCTTGGCGACTACCTGAGGCTGGTCGCGCGCCTTTGCCGGGTGCAGCAGCAGTTGCTCGACAACCCGCCCTCCGGCGTGCCGGTCGCCGAGCAGCGTCAGCGCCTGTGCATCAGCCACGGCTTGCCGCCGCTGGCGGCCGACAGTCTGGTGCGGGAAGGGCCGTGGCTGGTCTGGCTGCAGGCGCTGCTGGATCGCTTCGGGGTACCGGAGCAGGGTGCCCTGGCGGATGCCCTGAAGGTTTTGCGTAGCAGCGAAGAGAGCCAGCGCAAAGGTTGGGGTATCGCCTTGCTGAGCGGTCAGTACGATGCCGTGCCCGCGGCGCTGGTGCCTTTCATCGGCGCTGCGTTGCAGGCGGCCTGGGCCAGTTGGCGGCGGGCCTTGCCCAGCGATGAGCTCAAGCCCGGCAACAGCCTCGCGCAGTGTCCGTGCTGCGGCTCGCCGGCAATGGCGGGGCTGGTGCGCAACCGTGGCAAGCACAACGGGCTGCGTTACCTGGCCTGTTCGCTGTGCGCCTGCGAGTGGCATGTCGTGCGGGTCAAGTGCGTGTATTGCGAGTCGAGCAAGGACTTGCGCTACTCCAGCCTGGAGGACGATCGCCATGCCCCGGGCAAGGCGCCGCTGCGGGCGGAGTGCTGCCCTGGTTGCAGCACCTACCTCAAGCACTGCTACCTGGAAAATGACGCGATGGGCGAGGCGTTGGCCGATGACCTGGCCAGCCTGGCGCTGGATATCCGGTTGGACGAGGAGGGCTTTCATCGGCTGGCGCCGAACCTGATGTTGGCGCCTGGAGGAGGATGAGAGTCTACACTGCTACACCGAGTCGCCCCTATCGCGGGGCAAATCGCAGCGGCGAACCGCCGCTCCTGCAATGACCCCGCCACCTTTGCGGACGACGGGCAACCTGTAGGAGCGGGCTTGCCCGCGAAAGGGTCATTACAGACACCGGATCAACCAAGGTAGTACCGCATGTCGTCAAGCCTCGCCAATCAAGCGCCACGCCTGCCCTCCATCGACACCCTGCTACGCCACCCCGCCTGCCAGCCCTTGCTCGATCGCCATGGCCGCGACGCCACCCTGGCCAGCCTGCGTCAACTGCTCGACGACCTGCGCGAACCCGCTCGCCTTGGCCAGTTGAGTGCCGTCGAACTGGCTGCTGAAATCCTGCTCGGTCGCGCCGGCGAGCGCCTGGCGATCCAGCAGCGCAGCCAGGTGCGAAGGGTTTTCAACCTCACTGGCACGGTGCTGCACACCAACCTCGGTCGTGCCTTGTTGCCGGAAGAGGCCGTACAGGCGATGCAGACCGCCGCCCGTTATCCGCTCAACCTCGAGTTCGACCTGGCCACCGGCAAGCGCGGCGACCGCGATGACCTGATCGAGGGCCTGATCCGCGAGCTGACCGGCGCCGAGGCAGTCACCGTGGTCAACAACAACGCCGCTGCCGTGCTGCTGGCGCTCAACAGCCTGGGTGCGCGCAAGGAAGGGATCATCTCCCGTGGCGAGCTGATCGAGATCGGCGGCGCCTTCCGCATCCCCGACATCATGGCCCGTGCCGGTGTGCGCCTGCACGAGATCGGCACCACCAACCGCACCCATGCCCGCGACTACGAGGCGGCGATCAATCCGCGCACCGGCCTGCTCATGCGCGTGCATTGCAGCAACTACAGCATCCAGGGCTTTACCACCCAGGTGCCGACCGCCGAGCTTGCGCGCATCGCCCATCAACATGATCTGCCGCTGCTCGAAGACCTGGGCAGCGGCAGCCTGCTCGACCTCACCCGTTGGGGCCTGCCCGCCGAGCCGACGGTGCGTCAGGCGTTGGCGGACGGCGCCGATATCGTCACCTTCAGCGGCGACAAACTGCTGGGTGGTCCGCAGGCGGGCATCATCGTCGGGCGCAAGGAGCTGATCGCCAGGATCAAGAAGAACCCGCTCAAGCGCGCGCTGCGTGTGGACAAGATCACCCTGGCGGCGCTCGAGGCGGTGCTGGCGCTGTACCGTGACCCCGACCGCCTGGCCGAACGCTTGCCCAGCCTGCGCCTGCTGACCCGGCCCCAGGACGAGATCGCAACCCAGGCGCAGCGCCTGGCGCCGGAACTGGCCGCGCGGCTGGGCGAGCAGTGGACGGTCGCGGTCGAGCCCGCATTGGGCATGATCGGTAGCGGCAGCCAGCCGGTAGCGCGGCTGCCAAGCGCGGCGCTGTGCTTGCGGCCACAGGTGTCGAAGAAGCTGCGTGGTCGCAGCCTGAGGGTGCTGGAGCGCGCACTGCGCGAGTTGCCGGTGCCGGTGCTTGGACGCATCGATGACGATGCCCTGTGGCTTGACCTGCGTCAGCTGGATGACGAAACCCAGTGGCTGGCGCAGTTGCCGGCGTTGCAGCTGGGGCCGGTGCAGTGATCGTCGGCACCGCCGGGCATATCGATCACGGCAAGACTGCGCTGCTCCAGGCCCTGACCGGCCAGGCCGGCGACCAGCGCCAGGAAGAACGCGCCCGGGGCATGACCATCGACCTCGGCTATCGCTATGCGTCGCTGGCCGAAGGCGAGCCGTTGACCGGCTTCATCGACGTCCCCGGTCACGAGCGTTTTATCCACAACATGCTCGCCGGCGCCCAGGGTATCGACCTGGTGTTGCTGGTAGTGGCCGCTGATGACGGCGTTATGCCGCAGACCCGTGAGCACCTGGCGATCATCGAGCTGCTGGGCATTCCCCAAGCGCTGGTGGCGATCAGCAAGTGCGATCGGGTCGAGGCACCGCGACTGCTGGAAGTCCAGCACGAGGTCGAAGCGCTGCTGGCCCTCGGGCCTTATGCCGGGGCTCGGCAGTTCGTCTTGTCCAGCGTGACCGGTGAAGGCGTCGAAGTGCTGCGCCAGGCGTTGGTCGAGGCACCCACGCAGGTCCTTCGGCGCGGGAGCCAAGGAGGCTTTCGGCTGGCAATTGACCGTGCTTTCGCCGTTTCCGGTGCCGGTGTGGTGGTGACTGGCACCGCGCTGGCCGGGCAGGTGAGCGCGGGCGACACCCTGTTGCTGGGCAAGGCTGGCAAAGCTGTGCGGGTGCGTGGCCTGCATGCGCAGAACCAGGCCGCGCTGGTGGCCGAGGCCGGACAGCGCGTGGCGCTGAACATCAGTGCCGAGCGCCTGGCCGTGGAGCAGGTGCACCGTGGCGATTGGCTGGTGCCCGAGTGGCTGCATGCGCCCAGTTCGCGTATCGATATCGAGTTGTCATTGTTGCCGGGCGAAACGCGCACCTTCGAGCATTTCAGCGCGGTGCATGTGCACCTGGGTACCCAGGACGTGACGGCGCGGGTGGCGCTGCTGGAGGGCGAGGCTCTGACGGCAGGCCAACGCATGTTCGCTCAGTTGCTGCTCAACGCACCGTTGCAGGCCGTGCATGGCGATCGCCTGGTGCTGCGCGACCAGCGCGCCCAGCGCACCCTCGGCGGTGGCCGAGTGCTTGATCCTTTCGCCCCCAGCAGGCAGCGCCGCAGCGAGTCGCGCTTGCGCCAACTGCAGGTGCTGCGCGATGCCTGCGATCTGGAGCAGGCCCTGCCGGCCCTTCTGGTGGCGGCTCCCGCCGGGCTCGACCCGCAGCGCCTGGAGCGACAGTTCAACCGTCTGCGTGACAGTTGGCGGTTGCCCGATAACGTCCAGGTGATTGCCACCCGCCAGGGGCCGTTGCTGTTCGATCGTCAGCAATGGCAGGCGCTCAGGCATGAAGTGCTCGAGCAACTGGCGCGGTTCCACGAGCAGGAGCCCGATCAGCTTGGCCCCGACCGCGACCGCCTGCGCCGCTTCTGCGCCTTGCCGCTGGAGCGTGCCGCCTTTGTCAGCCTGCTGGACGAGTTGCTCGGTGAGGGCGCAGTCGCCAGCAGCGGCCCATGGTTGCACCTGCCGGATCACAAGGTGCAGTTGAGCGACGCCGATACTGCGCTCTGGGAGCGTCTGCAACCGCGTTTGCTGGAGGGTGCGTTCGATCCGCCCTGGGTCAGGACCCTGGCTGCAGCCGAGCAGGTGGAGGAAGCCCAGGTGCGCCTGCTGATGCGCAAGCTGGCGCGGCTGGGAGTGCTGCACCAGGTGGTGCGCGACCTGTTCTACCCGCAGGAGACGATCCAGCGCATGGCCGAGATGGTGTTGCGGCAGACACAGGACACACCGGTAGTGCAGGTGGCGGCGTTTCGCGATATGTTGGGCATCGGTCGCAAGCGCAGCGTGCAGATTCTCGAGTACTTCGACCGGCTCGGCCTGACCCGCAGGGTTGCCGAGCAACGTCACATCCGCGCCGATAGCGCGCTGGCCCGGCAGCAGGCCAGGCCCTGAGTTCAAGGAAGGCAATCGCGCCCGGTGGCGCGGCCGGGCTTCAAACCCGGTTGGGGACGGCAGCCGTTCCCGGGCAGGTTCGACTCC
>Ga0268256_1000660_pt1 | contig 26255 bp, 26 predicted proteins | sample AgamicAtAmrz_FD_200247 | JGI IMG/M metagenome (GOLD analysis project Ga0268256, IMG submission 200247) | Agave microbial communities from Guanajuato, Mexico - At.Am.rz (v2) (version 3) | ecosystem: Host-associated > Plants > Roots > Rhizosphere | place: Guanajato, Mexico | collected 2012-06-07 | reverse complement strand
ATGCGGTCCTGAATTCTTTGCCGCCAGTTGCTGAGGCGGTTGCGGATCGAGACGGGCATCGTCATCTTCCGGTTCCGCAGCAAGAGGATGATCGCGATAAGCGCCGCGATGATATTGATTGCGTAGAGAACGCCGATAAATTTGGCTGAATGGTCGATCTGGTTGGCAGCGTAGAAATCTGCCCAGCGCAACGCGAAGGATAGGGTCAGCGCCGACACCATCGGATGTAGCCGTGCCTCGCGATGTGATCGCGCATCACCGGCGATAACAAGCGATATCAGCGCAAAGATTGCCGGCAGCGCCCAGTCGTTAAGGCGGCGATGCAATTCAGCGCGGTAATCGCCAGGTCTTTGCTTGTAGTCCGGATCGTTCGTATCCGGATTGAGCAGGAAGCCAAGGCTGCGGTCGCTGGCACGGGCATTTGCCTGGCCGCGGCTTTGCGTCATATCCGACAGGTCGAAGGAGTAGGAATCGAACTTGATGACCGAGACGCTGCCATCGGGCGTCTTGCGGTGGACCTCGCCGTCCTTCATCAGCAGCGACGTACCGCTCGGATCGACGGCGCCTTCCTTGGCATAATAGATGAGGTCAAAGGCGGGGTCGCGGGAATCGACGACAAACAGCCCCTTCAGGATTCGCCCCGAAAGCCGCTGCGAGATCTGCACATAGAGCCCATCTTCGATACGTCGGAAGTTCTTCTCTTCGATCACGGTGGACAGAAGATCGGCATAGGCCTCGGCCACCATCTGGCGGGCGGCGACACGCGCTCTCGGCTCGACGACATTGTCGACGAAAAAGGAGAACACGCTAATCGCAATGGCGAGAATCATGATCGGGCGGATGATGATGCTGCGCTTCGCGCCGGCAGCTTCCATGACGGTCAGCTCGGAATCACTGTTCATCGCCGTCAAGGTCTGTGTGATGCCGATGACCAACGCGAAAGGCAGAACGATCGGGATGATCGTCGGCAGAATGAGCGTCGCAAGCTTCGCGAACGACCCCATCGACTGGCCGCTATCGGTCACGAGATTGATGCGTTGCAGGACCTGGGTGGTCCAAATAATGGCGAGCACTGGCAGCAGCGCTACCAGGAACATCATACCGACACGCCGTACGATATATGTCTCGAATAACTTCATGCCGGCCCTTAAACGCAACAGCTGCCGAACGAGCCGACAGAGATTCACCCTCCTCTACGCTGTTTACGTTTTTTTGGCGACAACCAACTCGAAAAAAATTCGTTAATTTTCCGAGATTCTTCTGTCGTGTGTCGTTTGGGATAAAGCGAGCAGCGCGGCGAATATGACAAGCGAGGAAAGCCAGCCGAGGACGGCATCGGAAAGATAGTGTCCGCCAAAGGCTACTCTAAGTGCCGGAATCAGCAGCGAAACTGCCGCGATCGGCAGGGCGGCCGCCGATCGGAACGGCTGCGGAATGATGAGGATCAGACAGAACAGCCAGCCTGCCGCTGCCGCTTCGCCCGAGACGAAGGAACAGTTACTGACACATTTGCCGGCGAAGGATCCGGCATGCACGAAATCGAGCGTGCCGCCGAAGAGATCGGTCTGTCGTGGGCGCGGGCGCCCGGAGAAGGTTTTCAGCCACAGATTGACGATCAGCACGGGGCCTAGGAGCAGGGAGCCGAGCGCGATCTTGAGATTGCGGGCTCTGAGCGCGTTGAAGGTCGCGCCGTGATCCTGCCAGCATCTGAGAAGCATCCAGAGCAGCACGAAAGCGACGACGTAAGGTAGCTGAAAGAATATTTCCCTCAGCAGGCGCATGTGCTGATCGCCGCTATAAGGGAAAATGCCGCAGATCTGGTCGGGCTTGGTGCTTCCGAGGCATTGCTGCGCTTGGAAGAACATGGTCGCGACGCCGAGATCGATCTGTGGAAAAAGTGAAAACAGACCCAGCAAAGCCCACCAAAGACAGAAGAGAGCGATGAAGGTATCACCCGCCGTGCGCGGCCGTAGAATCTCCGGAAAGCGATCTTCGCGATTGAGGCTATTGAAATCTATGATCAAGGCGGCTTTCCGACAAGAATTGTGCCGCCGAGGCGGCTAAAACACCGTCGCGCGCAATCTAGCCTCGCTAAATGACAGGGATTTGAAGCCGCCAACCGCCATATATAAGGAATGCAGCGCCAAACGCTTGTATTCCTTAGTCAGACCTTGAATGATGGTTGTGCAAAGTTCTCTCACTACGACGCATATTATCGGAGCAGAAATGTCTGTGAAATTCGAGATTTCCTTCGCCAAGTCGGCTCGTCTCAGCGGCGGTCTGGCCATTCTCCTGAAAGGCACGGATAGTGAGCTGCCGGCTGGTGCCGAGAGCGCCGATCCGGCGAATGTTTTCGCCAAGGCGGCGCCGGTGTCCGGCTTCAAGAGCAAAGCGTTGAGCAGTCTGGATATCATCGCGCCGGAAGCCTCGCCCGTCGACCGGATCATCGTCATCGGTGCCGGCAAGGCCAAGGGCCTGAACGCGCACGACTGGTTGAAGCTCGGCGGCACAGCAGCCGCAAAAATCCGCAATACCGAGAAGGTCGCGATCTTCCTCGATGCACCTAGCGTCGAAGTCGGGCCAAAGGAAGCGGCCGATTTTGCCCTGGGCATGCTTCTGCGTGCCTACAGCTTCGATACCTACAAGACGAAGAAGGGCGATGAGGACGAGAAGGGCGCCTCCCGCAAGGCGGTGAAGGTGACGATCGTCACCCAGGAAGCGGCAGCTGCCAAGAAGCTATACGCGACCTCCGAAGCCGTGGCTGGGGGCGTGATTCTCGCGCGCGATCTCGTCAACGAGCCGCCGAATGTTCTCGGGCCCGTGGAATTTGCGGCCAAGGCAAAAGAATTGGAAAAGCTTGGCGTCGAGATCGAGATCCTGACGGAGCGTGAAATGCGACGGCTCGGTATGGCGGCCCTGCTGGGGGTCGCGCAAGGTTCTGCCCGTCCGCCGCGGCTGGTGATCATGCAATGGAAGGGCGGCAAGGCGAAGGACAAGCCGGTCGCCTTCATCGGCAAGGGCGTCGTCTTCGACACCGGCGGTATCTCCATCAAGCCGGCTGCAGGCATGGAGGAGATGAAGGGGGACATGGGAGGGGCTGCGGCCGTGACCGGCCTTATGCATACGCTTGCGGCACGCGAAGCCAAGGTCAACGCCATCGGCGTCATCGGTCTTGTGGAAAACATGCCCGACGGCAATGCACAGCGCCCGGGCGATATCGTCACCTCCATGTCCGGCCAGACGATCGAGATCATCAACACGGATGCCGAGGGGCGGCTCGTTCTTTGCGATGCGCTCTGGTACACGAATGACCGCTTCAAGCCGCAGTTCATGATCAATCTGGCGACCTTGACCGGCGCGATCCTGGTCGCGCTCGGCAATCTACAGGCCGGTCTGTTCTGCAATGACGACAAGCTGGCGGGTGAGTTGACGGCGGCAGGCCTTGTGACAGATGAGCGTCTGTGGCGTATGCCGCTCGGCAAGGACTACGACAAGATGATCGACAGTAAGTTCGCCGATATGAAGAATACCGGTGGACGCCACGCAGGTTCGATCACCGCTGCCCAGTTCCTCAAGCGCTTCGTCGGCGACACGCCCTGGGCGCATCTTGATATTGCCGGCACGGCGATGGGCTCGGTTCAGGATGAGATCAATCAGTCCTGGGGTTCCGGTTTCGGCGTGCGCCTGCTCGATGAACTGGTCCGTGCCAACTACGAATCGTGACCAGCCGGATTTTGTGAGATAGCGCCTTTCCGCTTTTCTTCGAATCGCGAAAATGCGCTATCCTCCCTTGTGACGCATTCCGAACGGAAAACCGCTTCGCACTTTGCCTGGAATTGCTCTAGAAGAGGCGCCATGACCGACGTTCTCTTCTACCACCTGACGGAATCGAAGCTCGAAGATGCCCTGCCGCCGCTGATCGACAAGAGTGTCGAACGCGGCTGGCAGGTCGCTGTGCAGATGCGCGAGCCGGCACGGCGCGATCTTCTCGATAGCCATCTATGGACCTATCGCGAGGATAGCTTTTTGCCGCATGGCACCGATGAAGACGAAATGGCAAGTCGCCAGCCCGTGCTGCTGACGATTTCGCCTGACAATATAAATGATGCCACCGTGCGTTTCTTCATCGATGGCGCCGAGGTGACGGATGTCGGAGCCTATCAGCGCGTCGTGCTGATGTTCGACGGCTATGATCAGGAACAGTTGGAAAGCGCGCGCGCCCAATGGAAACGCCTGAAGGGCGAGGGGCATAATCTCACCTATTGGCAGCAGACGCAGGACGGCCGGTGGGAGAAGAAGGCCTGACCTTTCCCCCATCGTGAAGAGCAGCTTTACGCGCCTTCCGACAGGATCTTCTGGATGAAATCCTTCTTCGCCGCCGTATAGGATGCGCGATCATTGGCATATTTTGCCGCCAGTTCGATCTTCAGTGCCTCATAGGCATGCGCAAGATCCGGTTCCCTACGCAACCGGTCGCGAAAGATCAGGAAGTTGCGCCAGGTCGGGCCGCCATATTCGACCACATGCACGAGGTGCGTGCGCGTATCCCCTTGAATGTCACGGCCGAAAATATGGTCGTCCGGTACGATATTGCTGCCGGCATAGACGTAGCCGATGGAGGCCATCGGCTCGACACAGGCAAGCCCATCCTCGAACTGCCGCACGCCGACGGCAATATCTATGATCGGCTTGGCTTTTATCGTTGGGATCGAGGTGCTGCCGAAATGCTGGACATCGACGGCAAGGTCGCCGAGAGCCTTGCGAATGGCAGCTTCCTCCAGCAAATATGCTTCGTGCCAGCTCTGGTTCGGGTCGGCGAGTTTGACGGATTTGTTGCCGACGCCGAGGCCAAAAGATTGTTCATGCTCCGATGCCATAGGCATCTCTCCAGTGAAGACGATGCGCCACGCTAGCACGCCGCGGGCGGCATTGTCTTCACCGGGAAAGCCTCATCAATCGTAAAATGCGTCGACAAATTTCCGCTTGCCGAGCATGAAGGCATCGGCAACGTGGCGCAGCGGCGAAACGTCGACATCGGATGTACCGGCTTTGACGATCTCGGCAAAGCGGCGATAGAGCGAGGGATATTCGGCCTCGGGCGCCGAGAATTTCAGCTCGCCATTGACCGAAAGCTTGGAACCGCCTTCGGCAAGAAGCATCTGGCCGGCATCCGTCTCGGCGACGATATCCCAGCTCTGCTTGCCCGTCTGGCGCCAGTCGAATTCGGCGCGGACAGGAAGGCCGGTTCCGCTCTTGAAATGCAGGTCGGCCGCAATCGGCGAATCACGGTTTTCCGGGAATTCGAGCGTCGCGCCGGTCAGAAAGAGCGGCGGCAGGATGTGGGTCACGATCGACAGGGCATTGATGCCCGGATCGAAGACGCCAAGGCCGCCGGCCTGCCAGATCCATTCCTGGTTCGGATGCCAGTGGCGGACATCTTCCTTCCAGATCACATGGGCACTGCGGATATTGGTGCTGGCGAGGAAGCTCTTTGCAGCCTCCACTGCCGGCGCATAACGCGAGTGCCAGCTTGCAAAGAGCGACACGCCCTTGCTCTTTGCAAGGTTTTCAAGATCCGCCACTTCGCTGAGCGTCGCGCCCGGCGGCTTTTCCATGAAAACATGCTTGCCGGCCGAAAGCGCCTTGTATGCGGCTTCATAACGATATTGCGGCGGCATGCAGAGAGAAACGGCATCGATGTCAGGCACGGCATCGAGCATGGCTTCGATCGTCGTGAAGGCGGGGATGCCTTCGACAGTGCCATGACGGCTTGCCGTCGCGATCAGTTTGAAATCCGCATTGTTCGCGATGGACGGAAGATGCTGGTCGCGGACGATCTTGCCGACACCGACGATAGCGAGGTTGATGGGGGACATGAGTGTCTCTCGATTAGTATGATTATTGATGCGATCTTTATCAGAATGCCTGATGTGGGCAAGGGCGGCAAATCGCAAATGCAGGCGGCAGATCCAATCTTGATGCTTGGAAAACGGGTGCCGGCTCTTGATTCACAGCCTGAAATCGGCACTCTTCCTCTGCGCAGCCAAAAGATCCGGGAAGAATCGCTGCGGGGGGAAATCATGAAAACATTGCTCGGCTTCAGCCGAATCGTCGACTATGTGACTGAGATTATTGGAAAATCAGTCTCATGGCTTATTCTGGTGGCCGTCTTGGTCAGCGCCGGAAATGCCGTCGTGCGCAAGGTCTTCAACACCTCGTCTAACGCATGGCTGGAAGCGCAATGGTATCTGTTCGGCGCCGCCTTCATGCTCGCCGCCGCCTACACGCTGCGCCAGAATGAACATATCCGCATCGATATCGTCTACGGCTCCCTGCCGCGCCGGGTGCAGCACTGGATCGACCTGCTGGGCCACTGCCTGTTCCTGATGCCTTTCGTGCTGCTCATGGTCTACGATCTCGTGCCCTATGTCCGCACCTCTTTCATGTCCGGAGAGGTGTCTTCCAGCGCCGGCGGCCTGATCATCTGGCCGGGCAAGGCTGTGCTGCTGGCGGGCTTCTTTCTGCTGGCGTTGCAGGGGCTTTCCGAGATCATCAAGAAGATCGCCGTCATGCGCGGCGATATGGATGATCCGACCCCCTATGTGCCGACGCATGCGCCGCTCGATATCGAAACCCCGACCGGGGAGGCGCGCTGATGCTCGAATTCATTGCCGTGAACATGGCGCCGATCATGTTCGCCTCGCTCATCATTTTCCTGCTTCTCGGTTATCCCGTCGCCTTCGCGCTTGCCGCCAACGGGCTGTTGTTCTTCTGGGTCGGCGTCGAGCTCGCACCCTATTCGGGCGGCACCATCAATCTCTCATGGCCGCTCCTCAACGCGCTTCCGGATCGCTTTTGGGGGGTGATGTCGAACGACACGCTGCTGGCGATCCCGTTCTTCACCTTCATGGGCATCGTGCTGGAGCGATCCGGCATGGCCGAAGACCTGCTCGACACTGTCGGCCAGCTTTTCGGACCTATTCGCGGCGGTCTTGCCTATGCGGTGATTTTCGTCGGTGCGTTGCTGGCGGCCACCACCGGCGTCGTCGCTGCCTCGGTTATCGCCATGGGTCTGATCTCTCTGCCGATCATGCTACGCTATGGCTATGACCGGCGGGTCGCCTCCGGCGTCATCGCCGCCTCGGGTACGCTGGCGCAGATCATCCCCCCGTCGCTTGTCCTGATCGTACTGGCCGACCAGCTCGGTCGTTCGGTTGGTGACATGTATGCCGGTGCCCTCATTCCCGGCCTCGTGCTGACGGGTCTCTACATGCTCTATGTATTGATCATGTCGATCGTGAAGCCGAACTCCATGCCGGCATTGCCGAAGGAGGCCCGCTCGCTCGGCTCCGGCGTCACGTCCTTGCTCTTTGCTCTGTTGATCTGCGCCGGCGTGGCCTATGCCGCACATGTTTACCTGACGCCCACCTATGGCGAAAACGCCGATATTCTCGGTGCAACAGTTGGCGTCGCCTTCATCTACGCGATCGCCGTGCTCGATAAGGGGATGAAACTCAACGTGATGTCGCGGCTGGCCCAGCAGGTCATCATCGTTCTCATTCCGCCCTTGGCGCTGATCTTCCTCGTGCTTGGCACGATCTTCCTCGGCATCGCGACGCCGACGGAAGGCGGCGCAATGGGGGCGGTGGGCGCGCTCATAATGGCGGCTGCCAAAGGTCGATTGAACATGGAGGTCGTCCGCTCGGCGCTGACGTCCACGACGCGGCTTTCTGCCTTCGTGCTGTTCATCCTGATCGGCTCGCGCGTCTTTTCGCTGACCTTCTACGGCGTCAACGGCCATGTCTGGGTCGAGCATCTGCTGGTGTCGCTGCCGGGCGGCGAGGTCGGCTTCCTGATCGCCGTCAACATCCTCGTCTTCGTGCTCGCCTTCTTCCTCGATTTCTTCGAGCTTGCCTTCATCATCGTGCCGCTGCTGGCGCCTGCGGCCGACAAGCTCGGCATCGACCTCATCTGGTTCGGCGTGCTGCTCGGCGTCAACATGCAGACGAGCTTCATGCACCCGCCCTTCGGTTTCGCGCTGTTCTATCTCCGCTCGGTCGCTGCGCGCGTGCCTTATCTCGACAGGGTGACGGGCAAGCAGATCGCACCCGTCACGACGGGGCAGATCTACTGGGGATCCGTGCCTTTCGTCGGCATCCAGATCCTGATGGTGGCTTTGACGATCATGTTCCCGCAGATGGTCATGCACTACAAGGGAGCCGGCACGGGTGTCGATCCCAACACGATCAAGATCGAGGTTCCCGGCTTCGGCGCACCCGGCCAGGACAATGGCGGCGACCTCGGTCTGCCCGGGCTGCAGCTTCCAGGCGGCAATCCGCTTGACGGCAAGCCGGCCGATCAGGGCGGCGGCGATCAGCCGAAGCCGCCAGCCAACGATCTCAGCCAGCCTCCGTCGTTTAATTGATGCACACGGCGCGCATCGGCCTGCTTGTCGATCGAACGCAACGAAAAACCCCGGAACATCGCTCCGGGGTTTCCTCTTTTGAGATCGGCTATTCGCTCAAATCTTCCCCGAGCGCTGCAGCGTCATCATGTAGACGTCATAGCTGTATTCGGCGACCTGGGTATAGAGATAATGCTGGCCGCGGAAGCCTTTGATCGAGTCCCAGATCTTTTTGAAGGTCGGGTTGTTGGCTTCCATTTCCGCATAGACCTCGTTGGCCTTGTCGAAGCAGGCATTCAAGATCTCGGTGCTGAAGGGTCTGAGCTTCGCCCCTTCGGCCACGACTCGCTTGATGGCGGCGGGGTTCAGGTAATCGTATTTCTGCAGCATGTTGGCGTCCGTCGCCTGTGCGGCCGTACGCAGCAGCGATTGATAGGCCTTCGGCAGGCCTTCATAGGCCGCCTTGTTGAACATGACATGCACGGTCGGGCCGCCTTCCCACCAGCCGGGATAGTAGTAGTAGGGCGCCACCTTGTAGAAACCGAGCTTCTCGTCATCATAGGGGCCGACCCATTCGGCCGCATCGATCGTGCCTTTCTCGAGGGCCGGGTAGATGTCGCCGCCGGCGAGCTGCTGCGGCACGACGCCGAGGCGTTCGACCACCTTGCCGGCAAAGCCGCCGATGCGCATCTTCAGCCCCTTGAGATCGGCAACAGTGTTGATTTCCTTGCGGAACCAGCCGCCCATCTGCACCCCGGTATTGCCGGCCGGGAAGCCGATCAATCCCTGCGTCGCCAGGAATTCATTGAAGAGATCGATACCGCCGCCGTGATACTGCCAGGCATTCATGCCGCGGGCATTGAGCGCGAAAGGAACGGCAGCTCCCAAGGCCCAGACCGGATCCTTGCCCCAATAATAATAGGCGACTGAATGGCAGGCCTCGACGGTTCCGGCTGAGGTTGCGTCTGCTGCCTGCAGGCCCGGCACGATTTCGCCGGCTGCAAACACCTGGATGTTGAAATTGCCGTCGGTAGCCTCGGAAACATATTTCGACAGCACTTCGCCGCCGCCATAGATCGTATCGAGCGACTTCGGAAACGACGATGTCAGGCGCCAGTTGATTTTCGGATTGCTCTGCGCAATGGCCGGTGCTGCAAGCGTTGCAGCCGCTGCCACCGACCCGGCGCCGGCGACGCCGGCTTTCCGCAGAAATGAACGACGATCCATCTATTACTCCCCCCGGATACGAGCGGGCGGGCTCGCCCGCTCTTCGTGATCACAGCCACAGCTAATCACGCCCCTCGGCGCGTTTCAAGCGTATCGGAAGCTGGTGCAACCATTGATTTTCGTTGCGAGGCGTAAGCGTGGAGCTAAAGGCTTTTTCCCTTCACGATCGTCTCCCGCAAAAAACTGTAGCCCAGAGCCGTGCGCGTCGCGAGTTCGATTGATGCGCCGTCACCGCCATGGCCACCCGAGCCAAATTCGTGGAACAGTGGATGATGGCCGAGCGCTTCCAACTGGGCCGCAAACCGCCGGGCATGCGAGGGATGAACCCGGTCGTCATTGCTCGAGCTTTCGATGTAGATCGACGGATACGTGACCTCGGAGTTAGGCTTGACATTGTGCAGCGGCGAATAGCTCAGCAGGTAATCGCGATCCGCCGGATTGTCAGGATCGCCATATTCGTCGATCCAGGCTTTTCCGGCCGGGAAGACATGGAAACGGGTCATGTCCAGGACAGGTACCTGGCACCAGATCGCACCGAAATCCTGCGGATAGCGTGTCGCCATGACGCCAGTCAGCAAACCTCCGTTGCTGCCCCCATTGCCGGCAATGCGCGATGGTTTGGTGTAGCCGCGGGCGACGAGATCGCGGGCGACGGCGGCAAAGTCCGCGAATGCCCTGTGACGACCCTGGCCTTTTGCGACGCGATGCCAGTTCGGCCCGAATTCGCCGCCGCCGCGAATATAGGCCATCACATAGGCGTTGCCCTGCTCCAGCCAGCGGCCGATGACACCGGAATAATAGGGGCCGAGCGGGACGTCGAAGCCGCCGTAGCCATATTGCAGCACCGGCAGTTCGCCCTTGGTCCAGACCTTCGGCAGTACGATGTGATAGGGCACCTTCGTCCCGTCCTCGGAGGTAGCTTCCAGTAGGAGGGACGTCATGCCTTCGCTGTCGAAATAGGTCGGTGAACTGGCAATGTAATTGAGTTCAAGCGGGGCCTTGCGATCGCCAAGATCCAGCCGGTAGGAAGAGGGCGGCTGCAGAAAGCCAGCGCCATAGACCTGCAGCGTGTCGTCACCGAGATGCAGATCGGAATAGAGCGGGGCGACCGACACCGTCTGAACATCATCAGGCAGTGCGATTTCGCGGATTTCGGCATCGGCGCTGGTCAGGTCGAGAACGAAGAGATGCGGTTGCATATTGTCCGAGACGATGAAGACGCACCATTCGCGCATCAAAAGGAATTGCGAAACCGATTGTCGCTCATTAGGCGAAAACAGTATGCGTCTCGCACCGGCACCGCCGGGCTCTCGCGGCAGGGGCTGCAGGGCCAGGCTGCCGGCCGGGATCCGTTCGTCTGTCTTGGCAAGCCAGATCAGATGGGAGTGGTTGAACCCGAACTCGGCATCCTTCGGCAGGTCGATCCGCCGCAGCGAACCGTCCCCATCCACGATGAAATGGCTGGCGCTGCCGATTTCGTGACCTGCACTGAAGATCCGAATCGGCCTGGCCGCATCTCCCGTCGCCAGACCGGCGAGCTGCGGATCGAAGATCGAACAGGAGCCATAGATGTCGCTGTCATCGGCGGCATAGAGTACGGGCGCATCCGCCGGCGCCCGGCCGCGTTTCAGGCGGCGGCCGACACGCGGCCAGCCGGAACGCGTCGAGGATTCGCGGTCGATCGACCCGAAATAGGCGATTTCGTCGCGGCTGAGCCAGGTCGCGTGACTGCGCACGGCCGGCGTGTCGAAGCCGCCTTCGACGATGCTCTTCGTCTCGCAATCGAATTCGAGCATCCGAATGGGATCGGAGCCGCCATCGGAAAGGCAAAGCAGCACGCGCGTCGGCTCCCAGGGGCAAGTTATGGCGCCGCGCCAGAGCCATTTTCTGCCCTCTTTGGCGCAGAAGGCATCGAGATCGAAGATCGGTTCCCAGGGAGCGTCGGGCAGAGGGGCGAGATCGGCCGGCAGCCGATACCAGCGACCGAGCGGATGATCGGCGCTGCGATGAAAATCGAACAGCCAGCTGCCGCGCCGGGTCGTGGCGATCAGCCGATCCTCGCGTTCGATCATCTCCTTGATCGCGTTGCGATCCGCCTCGAATTCCGGCGTCATCAGCAGCCGCTCGGATTCCGTATCCTTCTCGGCGACGAATTGCAGGGTTTGTGGATCGTCGTCGCGTTCAAGGTAGAGGTGCATGGGGCTCGCCATTCCATTGTTGGTGGTGGTCGCCCTCAGCAAACCAAAATACGGGCGCTGAAGCAACCGTGCTTCCGCGCCCGTATCGGTCATAAATTTTTCGGTGTCGACCCGCCTTAGCGGACCATCTTTGTGTCGGCCTGTGCGACCATATTGGTCGCCGGAGCCGGTTCGCGCTTGTATTTCAGCGTGACGACCTTGTAGCCCTCATTCTCAAGCCGGCTCAGGAGAACAGGCAGCATCCTGACGGTGCGCTGGTGGATGTCGTGCATCAGAACGATGCCGCGGCCACGCTGGTGGAGCTGCTTCATTGTGCGGTCGACCACAGAGGCGGGGGTTGAAGTGAAGTAATCCTTGCTGTCGATATCGACATCCATGACGATCATGTCGCGAGCGGCAATCGCCGTGCGCAGGCGTTTGGAGTCGGCAAGATAGGGGAAGCGGAAGAAGGGAACGTCCGTGCCGATCGCCTTGGTGACGGCATCTTTGCCGCGGGCGATCTCGGTCATCGCCGCGTCGAAAGTCATCTTGTCGAGATCGGGGTGGCGGAAGGTGTGGCTGCCGATCGCATCGCCATGCGCAAGCACCTCGCGTGCCGTCGCCGGGTGCGCCTGTGCCATTTCGCCGACCATCATGAAGGCGGCCTTGACGCCGAATTTGTCGAGCGTGGCGAGAATGCGTTCCGTTCTGCCGGGAGCAGGGCCATCATCGAAGGTTAGGACGACCTCCTTGTCGGCGAGCCTGATGTCCTTGAGCGACGAGACCTCCAGCGTCCGGCCGGCGAGATTGTGTGGGCCTTTCATGCCCGCCAGATCATCCCGGGTTTCGAGATCGGCGACGAGCCATTTCTTCGGCTCCATCTCGATGGGATCATTGGCCTTCAGCGGCTTGTGACGCGGCTCCTCGGCGGCATAGCTGCTCTTGAGCGACGCTTCATTGGCTGGCTTTGTGGCGCATCCTCCGAGAGCCAGACACACGGCGAGGCCACCCAGCAACACACGGTAGTTCATCAGAATCGCTCAACAATATGTCTATGAAAGTTGAGCGCATCTTCTGCAGTTATGGTTAATGAACGGTTAGGATCGGGTCCTAATTCGTTAAGAGGCAGCGAGGTTTCAGCCGGCCATGCCGCTCTCATATTCCGATGAAAGTTCCAGCCACTGCTCCTCTGCCGCCGCGAGCTTTTCGGCCGCATCGGCGCGCTGTTTTGCCTTTTCCGCAGCCTTTGCCGGCGCCTTCTCGTAGAGGGCGGGGTCTGCAAGTTCTGCATCAAGAGCCTGAATCAGTTTCTCAAGCTTGCCGGTCAAGGATTCGATTTCGTTGATCTTCTTCTTGAGCGGCGCGAGCGAGGCGCGCCGATCGGCATTGAGCTTGCGCTGATCCGCCTTGGAAACGGAATCGTCGCTGGTATTTGCCTTGGCCTTGTCCTCTCTGGACTTCGGGCTGGCAACAACGAGGCTGCGGTATTCTTCAAGATCGCCTTCGAAGGTCGAGACGGTGCCGTCGCGCACCAGCCAGAGGCGGTCGACCGTGGCCTCGATCAGATGACGGTCGTGCGAGATCAGAATGACAGCGCCGGAATAGTCGTTCAGCGCCTGGATCAGCGCGTTGCGGCTGTCGATATCGAGATGGTTCGTCGGTTCGTCGAGGATCAGCAGGTTCGGCGCGTCGAAGGCGGCAAGGCCCATCAGCAGCCGCGCCTTCTCGCCGCCGGAGAGATCCTTGACCTGCGTGTCCATCTTCTCCGTCGCAAGGCCCATCTGCGCGACGCGGGCGCGCACCTTCGCCTCCGGCGTCTCAGGCATGCGCCGGCGGACATGCTCGACAGCGGTCTGGTTGGGGATGAGGTCGTCGAGCTGATGCTGGGCAAAGAAGCCGATCTTCAGGTTCGGCGCCAGCCTGACTTCGCCGCTCTCCGCGCCCAGCCGGCCTGAAATGAACTTCGCAAAGGTCGATTTGCCGTTGCCATTGGAGCCGAGCAGCGCGATGCGGTCGTCGGCATCGATGCGCAGGTTCAGGCGCTTGAGGATCGGCTTGCCCGGCTCATAGCCGACAGCCCCGCCGCTGATCGCTATGATGGGCGAGGCAGGCTGCTTTTCGGGTTCCGGAAAGCTGAAGCCCATCACATGGTCTTCAATGACGGCGGCGACGGTGCCCATGCGCTCCAGTGCCTTGATGCGCGATTGCGCCTGCCGCGCCTTCGAGGCCTTGGCCTTGAAGCGGTCGATGAAGCTTTGCAGGTGCTTGCGCGCCGCGTCGTTCTTCGCCTTCGCCTTCATCTGCAACTCGTCGGCCTCAGCCTTCTGCCGCTCGAACTGGTCGTAGGAGCCGCGATAGAAGGTGAGCTTCTTCTGGTCGAGATGCACGATGGAATTGACCGCCGTGTTCAGCAGATCGCGGTCGTGCGAGATGATGATGACCGTGTGCGGATAGCGGCGGATGTAGTCCTCCAGCCAGAGCGTGCCTTCAAGGTCGAGATAGTTCGTCGGTTCGTCGAGCAGCAACAGATCCGGCTCGGAAAACAAGACAGCCGCGAGAGCCACGCGCATGCGCCAGCCGCCGGAGAAGGAGGAGGCGGGGCGCTTCTGCGCCTCGTGATCGAAGCCGAGGCCGGCCAGGATGCTGGCGGCACGCGCTTCGGCCGAATGCGCGTCGATATCGGCCAGACGCGTCTGGATATCAGCGATGCGGTGCGGATCGGTCGCGGTCTCGGCTTCCGCGAGCAGTGCGGAGCGTTCCTTGTCGGCTGCCAGAACGATATCGATCAAAGGTTCCTCGGTGCCGGGTACCTCCTGTGCCACCTGGCCGATGCGGGCATTGCGAGGGATCGAGACCGAGCCGCTCTCGGCGGCGAGATCGCCGGTGATGATCCTGAACAGCGTGGATTTGCCAGCACCGTTCTTGCCGACGAGGCCAGCCTTCGTGCCCGCCGGAAGCGTCACGTTGGCATGATCGATGAGAAGGCGGCCGGCAATGCGGGCGGAAAGGTCTGAAATCGAAATCATGGCGCGGTTTTGGCCGAACTCGGCGCCGAAGGCAAGAGCGGGAAGACGCTTAGGCGCCGGCCTTTTGCGAGGATTTCGATAGGTTGGCGCAGTTGCGCAGCCGCTCGGTCAGCTCCGTTTCATAGAGCATGAGATTGCTGAGCGAGGCATTCAGGTTGTCGAGTGCAGCATCGGCATGTGGAGCCGTATCGATCCCGCGAGCAAAATGCTGCTTTTTCATCAGCCCCTTGGCGAGCTGATCGGCGACTTCGCGCAGCATTTCGGCGGCATCGCTTTCCGATTTGCGCGCCACCAGCCCGCAATGGCTGACAAGCCGATACTTCAGGCCAATTTCATCGAGCCCGCTTTGTGAGGGAAGGGGACCGAGCGCCTCGATCTCTTCGGCAAGACAGCGATCCTGCCCATAAAGCGCCTCGTGGAAAAGCTGATAGTTGCGCGGCAGGCTCTTCACCTTCAGCCGCGTCATGAAGCGGCCGATGACCTCGAGTTCGGTTTCCGTTTCATCGTCATCGATGGAATATGCCGAAACGCTTGTCTGCGAGTTCTTCATGCCTGCCTTTGACCGTGAGCTGATATATCTTATCAATCTGCAGGTCGGCAGGTTAAGGGAACATGAACAAAATGCCTTGTTCAAGCTGCGTCGCAACAAAACGGGGCATGTGCTCAACGCTTTGACGAAAGCAGAAAACAGCAGTTCGCTTCTCGCTCACATCCAGCGTGTCCCTTCACTGCGCAGAAAATTCAGCAGGTCCAGCTCCAGCGACCGCTTGCCCATGGAGGTGAAGATGGTGTGGCACTGGCCGCGGTGGTGGGTATGGTGGTTGAACATATGGGATACCGCCGCATGGAGGGGAACGGTAATGGCGCCCGGTCGCAGGATCGAGGTATAGGTAATGTCGGCGGCAAGTGCATCGGTATCGAGCGTTTCCAGCCAGGTGATGATATTTCGATCTTCCGCCTCCCGTAAGCTGTGAAGTCCTTCAAGCGTGTCATGCAGGACGGTCCCGAGTGACGCCGGCACCCCGCCGGTGCCATTAAAACGGTGCATCCACAGCCTATCGGTCAGCAGGAGATGATTCAGCGTTCCGTGGAGCGAACCGAAGAAGGCGCCGCGATCCTCATGGAATTCCGTGTCGCTGAGATCTGCCGCGGCATTGTAGACTTGGACATTGGCCCAGCGATTGTAATCGGCAAGCATCCTGAAATGTTTGAGCATCTGTGTCTCCTCTTATAGTGGCAGTGATGTTATCGCGAAGTTCGGTGCCGGGTAGCCACTTCGCCACCCGGCGGATCGCGAATCAGCCGCTCGAACCGTGACAGTGGCGTGAAATTGGCCGATCCCCCTTGTTTTCGGGCCTTGGGGCAGGTAAAGACCGCCCACTTTTCTCTGATTACAAGGAATGGACCCATGGCGATTGAACGTACTTTCTCGATGATCAAGCCGGATGCGACGAAGCGCAACCTGACTGGCGCCATCACCAAGGTTTTTGAAGATAACGGCCTGCGCGTCATCGCCTCCAAGCGCGTCTGGATGAGCAAGCGCGAAGCTGAAGGCTTCTACGCTGTTCACAAGGAACGCCCCTTCTTCGGCGAACTCGTCGAAGGCATGACTTCCGGCCCGACCGTCGTGCAGGTTCTGGAAGGCGAAAACGCCATTCTGAAGAACCGTGAGATCATGGGCGCGACCAACCCGGCCAACGCTGCCGAAGGCACGATCCGCAAGACCTTCGCTCTGTCGATCGGTGAAAACTCCGTTCACGGCTCGGACGCGCCGGAAACGGCTGCCGTCGAAATCGCCTACTGGTTCTCCGAAACCGAAATCGTCGGCTGAATCGGCCTTTCAGCTTTAACGCTGAACGATTTGAAATGACTTATGAAAGCCGGGACTTCGCATCCCGGCTTTTTTCATGCCGGGCAGGCGGCATCACGCCCGTAATCGGCGCTGCCATCGCCCTTAAAGACATCTGGATTGGCGGTATAGACCGGGCCGACGACCAGCGGTTTCGTCGGCAGCACGGTCTGGTCCAGATCGGATTTGACCTCGGTCTTGATCGTCTGGATCGTCTTGTCGCTGGCGTCCACCAGCTTGATCGAGACGGAGTAGGGACGGTCCTTGCGCACGCAGTGCAGGTCCGGGCTTTCCAGCGTGATCTTGTCCCAGAATGTATAGATCTTCTGGCTGACGACAAGCGGGTCGCCGCCGGCAGGGTTTTCAAATTCCGCGATCGCCTTTGTTCCCTCAGGGATCGGGGCAATCTTCTTCAGCGTGATCATGTAGCTCGCGCTCGCGACGCGATAGTTGAAGACGAAAAGGCGACCAGTGAGCTGGGTCGGGCCTTCATCGTCTTTCCGCTGGCAGCCGGCCAGCACCAGGCCGGCGACGATCCCGGCACTTATCGTTGTCAGCATAATCCTTCTTATCGTCATGGCGCAGTTTCCTCCTTCTTGCGCCGGTAGTGCCGGCTAGCTTTGGCTCGGTTCCCGCAAACCGCCATGTCGCACCAGGCGCGGCTTTTGTTCTTGCTGCGGTCGATAAAGAGCCAGCCGCAGTTGCGGCAGATCTTCATCCGCTCTGGATCGGGCATGGCGATGAGGCGTAGCGTCGAATGTACCGTCGCGGCATCGAGCCCATCGGATGAGGCGCGCTTCAGGACTCTTCCCAATGCCGCAAGCAGATCCGCAAGCAGCAGATCTGCGGCCTCTCCAAGAACGCGTGCTCGGAAATAGCGGTCGATCAACTCGCGGAGGACAATGAAATCGGCCCGGTTTTCCCGCTTCACCGGCAGGATCTCGCCGAAGAGCGCCCGCTCCGCGCAGAAATTGGCAGCGGCCTTCGGGAAGCTATCCATCTGTCCCACTGCCTCGAAGCGGTCGATCCGACGCTCGTCGTCATGGCGCAGGATCACGCTGTTGGCGACATCGAGTGCGAGTGCGCCACCGGAGAAGCGATGTGGGGTCCAGGAAAAACTCATGGCGAAAATTATAACTGGTAAAATGAATTTTGCCAGTTACTATTTGCTGGTTCTTCGGAGAAGTGGAATGGCTTATCTTTTGCAGCAACTGGCGAATGCGGTTCCGCTCGCTGCGCTCTATGCGACGCTAGCATTCGGCTATTCCATTGCCTTCGGGGTCATGAAGCGGGCGGATATCACCTACGGCGCGTTGTTCGCCTTTGCTGGCCAGATGCTCGTGCTCTTTACCGACGTCGGTTACACCAAGATGTATCTCGTCCTGCCGGCCGCCTTTGCCTTCGGTGCGGTTGTCGCCATCGGCTATACGATCGGCACCAGCTTCCTCGTCGGCCGTGCAATCATGCTGCCGCTGTCGCGCAAGTCGCCAAATACCGTCATCGTCGCAGCACTCGGCATGATGATCATCCTGATGGAAACGGCGCGGCTGGCGTCTAATACGCGCGGCATCTGGCTGCCACCCTTCCTGAACGATGCCGTCGTCTTCTGGGATAGCGGCGTTTTCCGCGTGACACTGACGGAAATCCAGCTGCTCAACACAGCCCTGATGATCCTTGTCATCCTCGCGGGCGCCTATGTGCTGAAATGCACCGGCTGGGGGCGTATCTGGAGGGCGGTGACAGACGATTCCCTTGCCGCCGAGCTCTGCGGCGCCAGTGCGAACCGCGTCTTCCTGCTTGCCTATGTCGCGTCAGCCCTCGTCGCAACCATCTGCGGCCTGCTGGCTACTTCCTACTATGGAACGATGGATTTCGGGGCAGGGCTGATGTTCGGGCTCAAGGTGCTGATGATCGCGGCCGTCGGCGGCTATTCCGATCCGCTGAAATCGGCGGGTGGGGCGGCGCTCCTTGGCCTCTTCGAAACCATGTGGGGTGCTTACGGCCCGTTCCTGTGGCGCGACTTCGTCATCTTCTCGCTCCTCGTCCTGCTGCTGGTGATGAGCCGGCGCGAAAGAGTGGTGCCTTGAAGCTTACGTGTTGCCGGTCCACTTGGCCCGCGCGGCATCGTCGGCATCCCTAGCCGAAACCCAGCCACCTTCTTCGCCATCCTTGCCATGCTCCTTTTTCCAGAAGGGCGCAGAGGTCTTCAGAAAATCCATGACGAAATTGGCACCGTCGAAGGCGGCCTGCCGATGCGATGCAGCGGCGATGACGAGCACGATGTTCTCGCCCGGCGCAATCTTGCCGTAGCGATGGATGGCGGTCAGGCCGAGAAGCTCGAAACGCTTGATGGCGAGCCTGGCAATGCGGGTGATCTCCGCCTCCGCCATGCCGGGATAGTGCTCAAGCTCAAGGGCACCGAGTGCGCCGCCTTCGTCGCGGCAGAGACCGGAGAAGGTGACGACTGCGCCGATATCGTGCCGCCCGGAGGTTAGTTGGTCGATCTCCGCCTGGAGATCGAAATCCTCGCGCTGGACTTTGACGAATGGTGAAATCATCGCAATTTCCTTGATCGGCTTCGCAAACATGCTGAGGTGCCTCCCGCCCCTTCGCTAAGGCATCCTGAGCCTGCCGAAGGGGCGTTCGTCGCTGCAATCGATCCACTGGATCGATTGCTCGGGCTTCGCCCGACCGCTCCTCACCCCCCGGTCATCGGCGGGAAGAGCCCGATCTCCTGCGCTCCGGCGATCGGCTCATCGTGTTCCGCATGCTCCATGTTGATAGCGACGCGGATCGCCTGGGGGAATTGAAGTGCCGCCTCGTATTCCTCGCCCAAGCCCTTCAAATGACTCAGGAGATCGCCGACGGTGACGACATCGGCGGGAAGGGAAATCTCTTCCTCGGCCTTACCGATCCGCTCACGCACCCAGGCGAAATAGACGAGCTTCGTCATCATTCTTCATCCACGACATGCTTCAGCCCGGCCCGGAAATAATCATAGCCGGTGTAGATGGTCAAAAGCGCTGCGACCCAGAGCAGGACGATGCCCATCTCTGTGGTATAGGGTAGCACCTTGTCGCCTGCCGGCCCAGCCAGAAGGAAGGCGATGGCGACGAGCTGGGCAGTCGTCTTCCATTTTGCGATGCGGGTTACGGGAACGCTGACTTTCAACGCCGCCAGATATTCGCGCAGGCCCGAAACCAGGATTTCGCGGCAAAGGATGATGATGGCGGCCCAGAGCGACCAGCCGGCGATCGTGCCGTCGGCGGCGACCAGAAGCAGGATGGCCGAGACCAGCAGCTTGTCGGCGATCGGATCGAGCATCCGGCCGATATTCGAGGTCTGGTTCCAGATGCGCGCGAGATAGCCGTCGAGGAAATCGGTGATCGAGGCGATGATGAAGATCCAGAGCGCAACCCAGCGCGCGAAATCCGAACCTTCCAGCTTACCCTCGATGAAGAAGCAAAGAACGATCAGGGGTACGCAGATAATGCGGCCGTAGGTGAGCAGATTAGGGATGCTGTAAGCGCGCGAAGCCATGGAAATCGTTTCGTTTCTGTTGTCTCGACCGAATCGGATTGGGCACTGTTGATCCCACCCCGCTGAAGTCGTCTGATGGAATGTGATCCCAAAAACCGCTCCGCACTTTTTGGTGGTCACACCCTAGATGATGGTTTGGTCGGTTTATCGTCAATATTGTTTCTGTTTTTTCACCGCTATTGCGTGGAATTTGCGACGAGCTTTCCCTATTTCGCGGCGTCCTCGTGGAAATGGTTATAGACCTGACGCGCCACCGCTTCGGAAATGCCCTCGACTGCCATCAGGTCGGAAAGGGCGGCTCGCGACACGGCCTTCGCGGTGCCGAAATGCTGGAGAAGCGCGCGCTTGCGAGAAGGGCCGATGCCGCCGATCTCGTCCAGCGGATTCCTAACCATTTCCTTCTTGCGGCGGGCGCGGTGAGAACCGATGGCGAAGCGGTGGGCTTCATCGCGTAGGCGTTGGATGAAATAGAGCACGGGATCGCGCGGCGGCAGCGAGAAGCTTTCGCGCGATGGCGCAAAGAAACGCTCACGCCCGGCTTCGCGGTCGACGCCCTTGGCGACACCGATGGCTATGACACTGTCGGTGATCCCGAGCTCATCGAGAATGGCGCGCACGGCCGTCATCTGCCCCTGGCCGCCGTCGATGAGGATGACATCGGGCCAAGCGGGGAAGGCGCGATCGGCAGTATCGACGCTGGCGTCGGTCTCGCCGCTGCGGTCGGGCTTGCCTTCCTCCTTCAGGAGACGAGAGAAACGGCGGGTCATGACTTCGCGCATCATGCCGAAGTCGTCGCCCGGCGTGATGTCGGTCGATTTGATGTTGAACTTGCGGTACTGGTTTTTGACGAAGCCTTCCGGCCCGGCCACGACCATACCGCCGACCGCATTCGTGCCCATGATGTGGGAGTTGTCGTAGATCTCAATGCGTTGCGGCGTATAGGGAAGCTTGAACGTTTCCTTGAAGCCTTCGAGCAGCCGCGATTGCGAGGCGGTTTCCGCGAGTTTGCGGCCATGCGCCTCGCGGGCGTTGGCGATGACATGTTCGACAAGATCGCGCTTCTCGCCGCGCTGCGGCACGAGGATCGTAACTTTGTGACCAGCCTTCTCGCTGAGGGCCGCCGCCAGCAGTTCGATTTCCTCAACCGTCTCCGACAGCAGAATCTGCCGCGGCACCGGCTTGTCGTCATAGAATTGCGCCAGGAAAGCGTTCAGCACTTCAGCGCCAGAGAGCGACGGATCGGCCTTAGGGAAATAGGCGCGATTGCCCCAGTTCTGACCGGTGCGGAAGAAGAAGACCTGGATGCAGGAAATGCCGCCCTCGTGGTGGATGGCGAAGACATCGGCTTCCTCGACGCCGGCCGGGTTGATGCCCTGATGGCTCTGCACATGCGAGAGCGCCGCCAGACGGTCGCGGAAAATGGCGGCGCGTTCGAAATCCAGATCTTCTGCGGCGGCGTTCATCGCCTCGGCCATATGCGCCTTGACGTTCTGGCTCTTGCCGGAAAGGAAGTCCTTCGCCTCCTGTACCAGTTCCGCATAGCCGGCATCGCTGATCTCATGCGTGCAGGGGCCGGAACAGCGCTTGATCTGATAGAGCAGACAGGGCCGCGTGCGCGTCTCGAAAACGCTATCGGTGCAGGTGCGGATCAGGAAGGCGCGCTGCAGCGAATTGATGGTGCGCCCGACCGCACCAGCCGACGCGAAGGGGCCGAAATAATCGCCCTTGCGGGCGCGGGCGCCGCGATGCTTGAAGATCGCCGGCGCGCGATGATCGCCCGTAATCAGAATATAGGGAAAGGATTTGTCGTCGCGCAGCAGAACGTTAAAGCGCGGACGCAAGCGCTTGATGAGATTCGCTTCCAGCAGCAGCGCTTCCGTCTCCGTCCGCGTGGTCACGAATTCCATATTTGCGGTTTCGCGCACCATGCGGGCGATGCGGTTGGAGTGCACCTTACCCAGCGCATAATTGGAAACGCGCTTCTTCAGGTTCCGCGCCTTGCCGACATAAAGCACGTCGCCGGCCTCGTTGAACATGCGGTAGACGCCGGGATTGTTGGGCAGTCGCTTGACGAATTCGGCGATCAGCTCGGCGCCGCGAAGCCCAGTTTCGTTTTTTCCGCCTTCGTTCCAGTCGACAGGCGCAACAGGGGAGGCGGCGGCATCGCCCTCCACCTCGATGTCGTCTTCAATATCCTCTGATTCGTCATAGAGAACGCCGCCGTCAGGCAGCTTTCTTCCATTCATTCCGCACTCTCCGACACGTCTGGCGTTTCCCAGGCAAGGTGCTGGCCGCCATCGAGCGCTATCATTTGGCCCGTGATCGAGGGCGTGTCAAAAAGAAAGCGGATGGTCCGGCCGAATTCTTCGAGCCCTGGAGCCGCCTTTAATATGAGGCCGTCGATCTGCGCTTGAAAGTCCTCTTCGCTCTGCCGCACGCTGCGCACCGTCGGGCCTGGGCCGATCGCGTTGACGCGGATACGCGGCGCAAAGCTCTGCGCCATCGTCTGAGTCGCCGTCCAGAGGGCGGCTTTCGACAGTGTATAGGAATAGAAGCGCGGGTTGAGCGCCCAGACCCGCTGGTCGACCATGTTGACGATCAGGCCTTGATGCGGTTCGGGAAGCTGCCGGACGAAATCGGCAGCCAGAATCGACGGCGCCCGCACATGGATTGCGAAATGCGCCTCGAAGGCTTCTTCGTCAAAATGATCGGCGGAATCGCCGAGGAAGGCCGAGGCATTATTCACCAGAAGATCTAGCGGGCCGAGGGCATCCGCAACCCTTTCGACAAGAGTTGAAGTCTCGGCCAAATTCTGCAGATCCGCCTTGATCGCAATGGCTCTCCGGCCCATTTGCCGCAGTTTTGCCGCAATTTCCCCGGCCTCGGCGAGGGACTGATTGGCATGTAACGCCACGGCGAAGCCATTAGCCGACAAATCCTCGGCAATTGCCAGGCCTATTCTTTTGGAAGCGCCGGTTATCAGCGCCGTGCGTAGTTTTTCCTGGCTCAAGAGATCGCCTTTTGCTCGTCGTTACCCAATCGATGCTCATATAGGGCTTCGATACACCATATGAAAAGATGCGCGGGCAAATGATGCGCCTTGAGGTTTCTTATGTAAAACTTGAGCTATATTTAGTTTAAAATAAGTATACACTGTTTAACTGATGATTAGGGTTAACAATTCCTCTGTTGCGATGAAGCAACATCGAAATTCAGCCACGTCTGTGCCACAATGATATCATATTTTGGCTCTTCCAATTCCTCATTTGCATTCCAATTTCAACCTCGATCCGGGAGGGATATGTTTTAATTGCTCGTGGCGCTTCGAAGTCAAGGACAGTAAGCGGGGCACACGGGACTGAAAGGAGAAAAGTATGCGTACTCTTATCACGACCCTCATGGTCTCCGCTTTCGCTCTCGGCGGCTACACCGCAGCTCAGGCTGCTGACGCTGTTGAGCAGATTCCGCAGCCGCCCGTCGCTCAGGAAGCAGCTCCGGCCGTCAACAATTGGTCCGGCTTCTACATCGGTGGCGCTGGCGACTGGAACGCCGGTCACTTCAACCGCAACGGCGACGCTTACGCCTGGGGCGGTCAGGCCTTCACCGGCTACAACTGGCAGCAGGGCCAGATCGTATATGGTATCGAAGCTGACCTCGGCTACTCCGGCGCCGACAGCACCCGCAACGGCCTGACCGCCAAGAACGGTGTCAACGGCTCGGTTCGCGGTCGCCTCGGTTACGACTTCAACCCGTTCATGCTGTACGGCACGGCCGGTCTGGCACTCGGCCAGAACAAGCTCTCCGACGACACCTCGTCTGACAGCAAGACTGCTGTTGGTTACACGGTCGGTGCAGGTGCTGAAACCTTCATCACCAACAACATCACGGCTCGTCTTGAGTACCGCTACACGGACTACGGCAAGAAGAACTTCGATCTCGACTCTGGTAGCTTCTCGCGCGGCTACGACGAGCAGAGCGTCAAGGTCGGTATCGGCGTCAAGTTCTAATCACTTGATGGCACGGAATGAAGAAGAAGCCGGGGTGAAAACCTCGGCTTTTTTGTTTGCCCAATATCAGTCGCCGATGTGACGCGCGACGTCGCAGAACAGCGTCAGACCTGCGGCTTCATCGCCGGAAAATCGGGGAAATGCTTCTCGAACTTGCGTGCCCAGTCCGTCAATCCCGGATAGTCCGCTTCCCATTGCCCTTCGAAGCGGAGCTGCAGATAGCCGATGAGAGAGGCAAGCGCGAAGTGACCCGCATGCAGCTTCTTGCCGATCTTCGGCGGCTCGGCGTCGAGATGGGTGAGGGCGCGGCTGACCTTCGTCCACTGCCGGTCGATCCAGGGCTGATGCTGCTTTTCGGGTTCGCGAAGGCGACGCTCGTAGACGATCGACAGGAGGCACTCGTTGGTGCCGTCGATCAGCGCTTCCAGAACCTCGATTTCAGTGCGCTTGCCCTTCTTCGAAGGATAGAGCCTGCCTTCCTGCCGGTCGAAATAATGCATGATGGCGCGGCTGTCGAAAATCGCCTCGCCGTCGCAGGTCAGCAATGTCGGGATCTTGCCGAGCGGGTTGTTGTCGATCAGCAGCGTCGGCCCGGCATTCGTATCGACATGGATTTCCTCGAGCTTGATGCCGAGATGGCGTGCCGCCATGCGCACCTTGCTGGAGAAGGGGGAGGTGGGCGAGCAAAGAAGTCTCATGAAATCACCTGTAGGTATGTGGGAAAATTCAATGCTCGCCGCGCAGCCAGAAGGCGCGCTGCGAGGCGAAGCGGTCCTGCGCCAGAATATCCTTCAAGGCCGGTAACAGTGCATGCAGTTCGTCTTTCAGCGTGAAGGGCGGGTTGACGATGATAAGGCCGGAGCCGGTAAGCCCGGTGAAGCCGCGGTCGCTTTTGACGCTCAGCTCGGCGCAGAGCATCTTCGGAATTTCGAGCGCCTGCAGTGCCTCATGGAAAGGCTTGATAGGCGCATCCTTCTTGATCGGATACCAGAGGCAATAGGTGCCGCCAGGAAAGCGGCGCCAAGCCTTTGCGAGGCCGTCGATCAGCCGCTCATATTCGCCTTCCTCTTCGAAAGGTGGATCGACGAGCACGATGCCGCGCTTCTCCTTCGGCGGCAGATGTGCGCCGAGCGCCAGCCAGCCGTCCAGTTCGGTGATGCGTGCATGATGATCGCCCTCGAACAGGCGGTGCAGCCGCTGAAAATCATCCGGGTGCAGCTCCATCGCCGAAAGCCGGTCCTGCGGGCGAAACAGCATGCGGGCGAGCTTGGGCGAGCCGGGATAGAGCCTGACGCCGCCTTCGGGGTTCAATTCTCTTATGGCGGCAAGATAGGGCTCCAGCAGATCGGCGACCTGCGGTACGAGCTCCGTTTCCAGCACCCTGCCGATGCCATCGCGCCATTCGCCGGTCTTCTGGGCTTCCTCGGACGACAAATCGTAAAGCCCGAGGCCGGCATGGGTGTCGAGAACGCGAAAGGCCTTGTCCTTGTTCTGCATGTAGCGGACGAGGCGCGCGAGGATTGCGTGTTTCAAGACATCGGCAAAATTGCCCGCGTGGTAGATGTGCCGATAGTTCATTGTCGGTGAAGTCCGCATGAATTGTTGAGATGGGCCGGATTGTCTCTAGTGGCCGGTCTCCGCTTGAAATATACAAACCTCATGAACATTGCGACCCCTATCCAAGCCAAATCGCGCATCGGCCACACAGCCTGTCCGCATGACTGTCCTTCCACCTGCGCGCTGGAGGTCGATCTGACTGAAGACGGCAGGATCGGCCGGGTTCGCGGCGCCAACGACCATTCCTATACCGCCGGCGTCATCTGCGCCAAGGTCGCCCGCTATGCCGAGCGGCTTTACCATCCTGATCGCCTGATGAAGCCGCTTCGCCGCGCCGGTGCCAAGGGCGAGGGGCGCTGGCAGGAGCTTTCCTGGGACGCGGCGCTGGATGAAATCGCCGAAGCCTTCATCAAGGCCGAAGCCAAGGACGGCAGCGAGGCGATCTGGCCCTATTTCTATGCCGGCACG
>Ga0268256_1000657_pt1 | contig 26305 bp, 25 predicted proteins | sample AgamicAtAmrz_FD_200247 | JGI IMG/M metagenome (GOLD analysis project Ga0268256, IMG submission 200247) | Agave microbial communities from Guanajuato, Mexico - At.Am.rz (v2) (version 3) | ecosystem: Host-associated > Plants > Roots > Rhizosphere | place: Guanajato, Mexico | collected 2012-06-07 | reverse complement strand
AACACGTTTTTGAAGGTGCACTGAATGCATTCTCTCTGCGGGAGCGTCGTTTTGGCGGCGCTGCACCAGGCGGCGCCTGAGCAATCTGGGGGTAACCTTTGCTGAAGTCTCGTCTGATTACCGCGTTGATTTTAATTCCGCTGGTAATAGCTGCACTGTTCTGGTTACCGCCTGTGGGTTTCGCACTGACAACGATTGTTATCTGTATGCTGGCTGCCTGGGAGTGGGGTCAGTTTGCAGGAATGGCATCACGCCAGCAGCGCGTCTGGCTGGCTGTACTTTGTGGTCTGCTGCTGGCACTGATGCAGTTTACGCTGCCACCCTATCAACACGCAGTCCATCTGCCACAGATCGCGACATCGCTTTGGGCGTCGCTCGTCTGGTGGATCGTGGCGCTGCTGCTGGTGCTCTCCTATCCCGCTTCGGCGGCTTTCTGGCGCCATTCGCGCCCGCTCCGCTTACTGTTTGGCATATTAACCCTGGTGCCTTTTTTCTGGGGCATGGTGGCGCTGCGTCAGTATCATTATGAAACTGACCACTTTGCCGGTGCCTGGTGGCTGCTGTTTGTGCTGCTACTGGTGTGGGGCGCGGATTCCGGTGCCTACATGTTTGGCAAAATGTTCGGCAAGCACAAGCTGGCGCCAAAGGTTTCACCAGGAAAAACCTGGGAAGGGTTTCTGGGTGGCCTGGCCTGCTCGGCGCTGATTGCGCTGCTGTTTGCCTCGCTGGCACCGCTCACCGTTTCTGCCGGTACGCTGGTGGTCTGCGCGGTCATTTCAACGCTGGCCTCGGTGCTGGGCGACCTCACGGAGAGCATGTTCAAACGTGAAGCGGGCATTAAGGACAGTGGCAATCTGATTCCGGGTCACGGTGGCATGCTTGACCGCATCGATAGCCTGACTGCGGCGGTACCGGTGTTTGCCTGTTTACTGCTGCTGGTGTTCCGCACTCTCTAAGGACAGGCAAAGATGTTGAGCATACTCTGGAGTTTTGTCGCCTTTATCGTTGCGCTGGGCGTACTGATTACAGTTCATGAGTTTGGCCACTTCTGGGTCGCTCGGCGCTGTGGCGTTAAGGTTGAGCGCTTTTCCATTGGCTTTGGCAAGGCGCTCTGGCAGCGCCGTGACCGCCACGGCACCGAATATGTCATCGCGCTGATTCCGCTCGGCGGCTATGTCAAAATGCTCGACGAACGCGTTGAAAGCGTACCGGCCGAGCTGCGTCATCAGGCTTTTAACAACAAAGCCGTCTGGCAACGCGCCTCCATCATTGCGGCGGGTCCCGTCGCGAACTTCATCTTCGCCATCTTCGCCTACTGGGTTGTGTTCATTCACGGCGTGCCCGGTGTGCGCCCGGTAATCGGTGAAATTTTAAACGGTTCGGTGGCTGCGGAAGCCCAAATTACGCCCGGCATGGAACTTAAGGCGGTTGACGGTATCGAAACGCCTGACTGGGATGCTGTGCGTATGGCGCTGGTCGGTAAAATCGGGGACAGCACTACCACGCTGACCGTGGCCCGATTTGGCGAGGAGGCGACACAGCAGAAGCAGCTGGATTTGCGTAACTGGCAGTTTGAGCCGGATAAGCAGGATCCGGTTGTGGCGCTGGGGATTCAGCCGCGCGGTCCGCAGATTGAGACCACGCTGGCAGAAGTGCAGGCGAACTCGCCAGCCAGTGAAGCCGGTTTGCAAGCGGGCGACAGGATCGTTAAAGTCGATGGTCAGCCGTTATCGCAGTGGCAGTCCTTTGTCACCCAGGTCCGGGATAATCCGGGCAAAAGCATGGCGCTTGAGGTGGATCGCGGCGGCGACTCGATTGCGCTGACGATGACGCCGGAAGCGAAAGCGGGCAGCAAAGCGGGATTTGCGGGAGTCATTCCGCGCGTTATCCCGCTGCCAGAAGAGTACAAAACGGTAAGGCAGTATGGCGCGTTTGCCGCTATCGGCGAGGCTAGTGTAAAAACCTGGCAGCTGATGAAGCTCACTGTGTCCATGCTGGGCAAGTTAATAACCGGCGATGTGAAGCTGAACAACCTGAGCGGGCCAATTTCGATTGCGCAGGGCGCAGGGTTGTCAGCAGAGTACGGGTTGATTTATTACCTGATGTTCCTGGCGCTGATTAGCGTCAACCTGGGCATCATCAACCTGTTCCCTCTGCCGGTTTTAGATGGTGGTCATCTGCTCTTCCTGGCGATCGAAAAGATCAAAGGTGGACCGGTGTCCGAGCGAGTTCAGGACTTTAGTTATCGCATCGGCTCAATTTTGCTGGTGCTGTTAATGGGGCTTGCACTTTTCAATGATTTCTCACGTTTGTAACCGCTGGAACGCGAACATTCGGGGGATGTGTTAGGAAAACGCATAACAACGATGGCGATGAAAAAGTTGCTCATAGCGTCGCTGCTGTTTAGCAGCGCCACCGTTTACGGTGCAGACGATTTCGTGGTGAAGGATATTCATTTCGAAGGGCTGCAGCGAGTCGCCGTCGGCGCGGCTCTGCTGAGCATGCCAGTACGGGTTGGTGATACGGTGAATGACGATGATGTCAGAAACACCATTCGCTCGCTGTTTGCTACTGGCAACTTTGAGGATGTTCAGGTCCTGCGAGACGGTACAACACTGATTGTGCAGGTTAAAGAACGTCCTACCATTGCCAGCATTACCTTCACCGGTAACAAAGCGGTGAAAGAGGACCAGCTCAAACAGAATCTGGAAGCCTCAGGCGTACGTGTCGGCGAAGCGCTGGATCGCACCACCATCTCCTCTATTGAGAAGGGCCTTGAGGATTTCTATTACAGCGTCGGGAAATATACCGCTAACGTGAAAGCCGTGGTCACACCGCTGCCACGTAACCGTGTAGACCTGAAGCTGGTCTTTACCGAAGGTGTCTCTGCTAAGATTCAGCAGATCAACATCGTCGGTAACAAAGCCTTTAGCTCCGACGAGCTGATCTCGCGCTTCCAGCTGCGCGACGAAGTGCCGTGGTGGAACGTGGTGGGTGACCGTAAATACCAGAAACAGAAACTGGCGGGCGACCTCGAAACCCTGCGCAGCTTCTACCTGGATCGCGGCTATGCACGCTTTAACATCGACTCAACCCAGGTCAGCCTGACGCCCGATAAAAAAGGCATTTACATTACGGTGAACATCACCGAAGGCGACCAGTATAAAATCGCGGGTGTGATCGTTAATGGCAGCATGGCAGGCCACTCAGCAGAAATTGAACATCTGACAAAAATTCCGTCTGGCGAGCTCTATAACGGCGCCAAAGTGACGAAGATGGAAGATGACATCAAGAAACTGCTGGGCCGCTATGGCTATGCCTATCCGCGCGTGGCGACACAGCCAGAAATCAACGACGCCGATAAGACTGTAAAACTGCATATCAACGTGGATGCGGGGAACCGCTACTACGTGCGTAACGTCCGCTTTGAAGGCAACGACACGTCGAAAGATTCGGTGTTACGCCGTGAAATGCGCCAGATGGAAGGCGCATGGCTGGGCAGCGATCTGGTTGAGCAGGGCAAAGAGCGTCTGAACCGCACCGGTTACTTTGAAACCGTAGATGTGGATACGCAGCGCGTACCGGGCTCGCCGGACCAGGTAGATGTGGTCTACAAGGTTAAAGAGCGTAACACCGGGACCTTTAACTTCGGCGTCGGCTACGGCACCGAAAGTGGCGTGAGTTTCCAGGTCGGCGTGACGCAGGATAACTGGCTGGGTACCGGTAACACCGTCGGCATCAGCGGTACTAAAAACGACTACCAGACCTACGCAGAATTCTCGCTGACTGACCCGTACTTCACCGTTGACGGTGTGAGTCTGGGCGGCCGTCTGTTCTACAACGACTTTAAAGCGGATAACGCGGACCTCTCTGACTATACCAACAAAAGTTATGGTCTGGATGGCACGCTCGGCTTCCCGGTTAACGAAAACAACACCCTGCGTGTCGGTCTGGGCTATGTCCATAATGACCTCTCCAACATGCAGCCGCAGGTGGCGATGTGGCGTTATCTCGACTCGGTTGGCAAGCCCCAGCAGCTTAACGACAAAGGTGAGTTCTCCGCGGATGACTTCACCTTTAACTACGGCTGGACGTACAACACCCTGGACCGCGGCTTCTTCCCGACGTCGGGTAACCGCACCAACCTGAACGGTAAGGTGACGATTCCAGGCTCAGACAACAGCTTCTATAAGGCGACGCTGGATACCCAGCAATATATGCCGATTAACCAGGATCGTACCTGGGTGCTGCTGGGCCGTGGTCGCGTGGGCTATGGCGATGGACTCGGCGGCAAAGAGATGCCGTTCTATGAGAACTTCTACGCTGGTGGTTCAAGCACCGTGCGTGGCTTCCAGTCCAACACCATTGGTCCTAAAGCCGCCTACTTCAATAACAACTCGTCAAACTGCCGGATTGCCGATCCTAATGGCGTCTGTAAGTCTGACGATGCGGTCGGGGGTAACGCGATGGCGATCGCCAGCCTTGAGCTGATTACGCCAACGCCGTTCCTGAGCGAGAAGTATGCTAACTCGGTGCGTACGTCGGTATTTGTCGACGCCGGTACCGCGTGGGATACCCATTGGGAAAATACCGCCGAAACACGTGCTGCGGGCATTCCTGACTACAGCGATCCAAACAACATCCGTGTTTCAAGCGGTGTGGCGCTGCAGTGGATGTCACCGCTTGGCCCGCTGGTATTCTCTTACGCCCAGCCGATGAAGAAAGTCGAAGGAGACAAATCAGAGCAGTTCCAGTTTAACATTGGTAAAACCTGGTAATGTTCTGAGCATGGATGCAAGCTGAAGTCTTGCTGCCGGACAGCACCCGCTGCTGTTCCGGTGCAAACACTGTGTCGCTGACACAAACGTTGATGGTAAGGAGTTTATAGTGAAAAAGTTGTTGTGTGCCGCAGGTCTGGGTCTTGCTTTAGCGGTTTCCGCTGGTGTTCAGGCTGCTGACAAAATTGCAGTGGTAAACGTGTCCAGCATTTTCCAACAGTTACCGCAACGAGCGACTGTTGCTAAACAGCTGGAAAATGAGTTCAAAGGCCGTGCAACTGAGCTGCAGAGCCAGGAGCGCGATCTGCAAACCAAAATGCAGCGTCTGCAGCGTGACGGTTCGACCATGAAGGCCAGTGAGCGCAGCCGCATGGAGAAAGATGTCATGTCACAGCGTGAAGCCTTCTCTTCAAAAGCACAGGCGTTTGAGCAGGATAACCGCCGTCGTCAGATGGAAGAGCGTAACAAGCTGCTGAGCCGTATTCAGGATGCCGTTAAGAAAGTCGCTGACAGCGATGGCTATGACGTCGTTATCGACGCGAACGCGGTGGCTTATGCATCAAACGCAAAAGACATCACTGCTGACGTGCTGAAACAGGTTAAATAATTCATGTCATCTATTCGACTGGCTGATTTAGCCCAGCAGTTGGATGCAGAATTGCACGGAGATGGCGATATCGTCATCTCCGGCATTGCTTCTATGCAATCCGCCACAACTGGCCAAATCACTTTTCTTGCAAACAGCCGTTACCGCGAGCAACTCGCCCTGATTAAGGCCTCAGCCGTGGTGCTGACGGAAGCGGATCTGGAGTGGTGCAATACTGCGGCGCTGGTAGTGAAAAATCCCTACCTGACCTACGCGCGTATGGCACAGATACTCGACACCACCCCTCAGCCTGCGCAGAACATTGCGCCCAGCGCGGTGATTGACCCTTCAGCTCGTCTCGGCAGCCATGTCGCGATTGGCGCAAACGCCGTGATTGAAGCGGACGTGGAGCTGGGTGATAACGTGGTGATTGGCGCAGGCTGCTTTATCGGCAAAAAAACCCGTATTGGCAGCGGAACCCGTCTCTGGGCCAACGTTTCTGTGTATCACGAGATCGTTATCGGCCAGGATTGTCTGATTCAGTCAGGCACGGTCATCGGTTCGGATGGTTTTGGTTATGCCAACGATCGCGGTAACTGGGTGAAAATCCCGCAGTTAGGCGCGGTGATTATCGGCGATCGCGTGGAAATAGGTGCCTGTACAACCATTGATCGCGGTGCGCTGGATAACACTCTGATCGGCAATGGTGTTATCATAGACAACCAGTGCCAGATCGCCCACAACGTAGTTATTGGCGACAATACTGCGGTTGCAGGCGGTGTGATCATGGCGGGTAGTCTGAAGATTGGGCGTTACTGTATGATTGGCGGTGCCAGCGTCATTAACGGCCACATGGAAATCTGTGACAAAGTAACGGTGACCGGTATGGGTATGGTCATGCGTCCTATCACAGAGCCTGGTGTTTACTCATCCGGCATTCCGCTGCAACCCAACAAAACCTGGCGCAAAACTGCAGCGCTGGTGATGAACATCGATGACATGAGCAAACGCTTAAAAGCCATCGAGCGCAAGGTCGGCAAAGACGACTAACCGCCATCCCCAAACTGACCGGCTTTCATAACAAAAATGTTAAGCAGGGAAGCCCGGCGCCACAGAACCTATTTGCGGCCTGCGGAAGATCACTTGATCTGTGCAGGCCGTGTTATTGATGTCATCAGATTTTTAGGACAGGAAGAGTATTTTGACTACTGAAACTCATACTCTGAAAATTGAAGAGATTTTAGAGCTGCTGCCGCACCGCTATCCGTTTCTGCTGGTAGACCGTGTGCTTGAATTTGAAGAGCACAAATACCTGCGTGCAGTGAAGAACGTTTCTGTTAATGAACCGTTTTTCCAGGGGCACTTCCCTGGTAAACCGATTTTTCCTGGCGTTCTGATCCTGGAAGCGATGGCGCAGGCTACTGGTATTCTGGCGTTTAAAAGCGTGGGTAAACTGGAGCCAGGCGAACTCTATTACTTTGCCGGTATCGACAGTGCCCGTTTCAAACGTCCTGTCGTACCAGGCGACCAAATGATCATGGAAGTGACTTTCGAGAAAACCCGCCGTGGTCTGACCCGCTTTAAAGGCGTGGCGACTGTCGACGGTAAAATCGTTTGTGAAGCGACCATGATGTGTGCCCGCAGCCGGGAGGCATAATTCGTGATTGATCCAACCGCCACTATCCATCCCAGTTCTGTTATCGAAGAGGGCGCTGTCATTGGCGCCCGTGTTCACATTGGCCCGTTTTGCTTTATTGGCGCGAATGTTGAGATCGGTGAAGGAACGGTACTGAAGTCACACGTTGTGGTGAACGGCCACACGCGTATCGGTAAAGATAACCAGATCTATCAGTTCGCCTCAATCGGAGAAGTGAATCAGGATCTGAAATATGCCGGTGAGCCAACACGGGTTGAGATCGGCGATCGCAACCGCATCCGTGAAAGCGTGACGATTCATCGTGGCACCACCCAGGGTGGCCATGTCACCACGGTGGGCAGCGATAATCTGCTGATGGTAAACGTTCATATCGCGCATGACTGCGTGATTGGCAACCGCTGCATCTTCGCCAACAACGCCACTCTGGGTGGTCACGTCACGGTCGATGATTTCGCCATTATTGGCGGCATGACAGCGGTCCATCAGTGGTGCACCATCGGGGCGCATGTGATGGTTGGCGGCTGTTCCGGCGTGGCACAGGATGTCCCTCCTTACGTCATTGCGCAGGGCAACCACGCGACGCCGTTCGGGATCAATATCGAAGGTCTCAAACGCCGTGGCTTCAGCAAAGAGTCGCTGCACGCTATCCGCAACGCCTACAAGTTGCTCTACCGTAGCGGCAGAACGCTGGAGGAAGTGAAGCCAGAGATTGAAGCCATCGCGCAGCAGCACAGCGAAGTGCAGCCTTTCTACGACTTCTTCAGCCGCTCTACCCGTGGATTAATCCGTTAACCCATGTCAGCGCGTCCTTTAACGATTGCCCTGGTCGCCGGAGAAACCTCCGGCGATATTCTTGGTGCCGGTCTGATCCGTGCTCTGAAAGCCCGTCATCCGGATGCACGCTTTGTGGGGGTGGCGGGGCCGCTGATGCAGGCGGAAGGGTGCGAAGCCTGGTATGAGATGGAAGAGCTGGCGGTAATGGGGATCGTGGAGGTGCTGGGCCGCCTGCGGCGCCTGCTGAAAATTCGCCGCGATCTGACGCAGCGTTTCACCGCACTGCGGCCCGACGTCTTTGTCGGCATTGATGCGCCCGATTTTAATATCACGCTGGAAGGCAACCTCAAACGCGCGGGCATCCGCACTATCCACTATGTCAGTCCTTCTGTCTGGGCATGGCGGCAAAAGCGCGTCTTCAAGATCGGCCGTAACACCGATCTGGTGCTGGCGTTCCTGCCGTTTGAAAAAGCCTTTTACGATCGTTTTAACGTTCCCTGCCGCTTTATTGGCCATACGATGGCGGATGCGATGCCGCTGCAGCCCGATAAGCTGGCTGCCCGGCGTCATCTGGGGATCGCCGACGATGCGCTCTGTCTGGCCCTGCTGCCGGGCAGTCGCGGCGCGGAAGTAGAGATGCTCAGCGCGGACTTCCTGAAAACGGCCCGCCTGCTGCGTCGTCACTATCCGGCGCTGGAGATCGTGGTGCCGCTGGTGAATGCCCGTCGCCGCGAACAGTTTGAGAAGATTAAAGCCGAGACGGCGCCGGAGCTGCCAATGCATCTGCTGGATGGGCAGGGCCGGGAGGCGATGATCGCGAGCGATGCCGCACTGCTGGCATCCGGCACTGCCGCGCTGGAGTGCATGCTGGCAAAATGTCCGATGGTGGTGGGATATCGCATGAAGCCTGCCACATTCTGGCTGGCTAAACGGCTGGTCAAAACCCCTTACGTCTCGCTGCCGAATCTGCTGGCCGGGCGTGAGCTGGTCAAAGAGTTACTGCAGGATGCGTGTCAGCCTGAAGCGCTGGCCGCGGCGTTAGATCCGCTGCTGCACGCCGGGCCTGAACGCGAAACGCTGCTGCAGACGTTTCATGAATTACATCAACAGATCCGCTGGAACGCCGATGAGCAGGCAGCGGATGCGGTACTGGAGCTGGTGAATGCCTGATTTTATCTACCCTGTCGCCAGCCTGATTGCGGGTGTGGACGAAGTGGGGCGTGGGCCGCTGGTCGGTGCGGTCGTCACCGCAGCGGTCATCCTCGATCCGGCGAATCCGATTACCGGCCTGGCCGACTCGAAAAAACTGTCGGAAAAGCGCCGCCTGGCGCTGTATGACGAGATCAAAGAGAAGGCCCTGGCCTGGAGCCTGGGACGTGCAGAGCCTGAAGAGATCGACCAGCTCAATATTCTGCATGCTACCATGCTGGCGATGCAGCGCGCCGTGGCGGGTCTGCACATCCAGCCCGACTATGTGCTGATAGATGGCAATCGCTGCCCCGCGCTGCCAATGCCTTCCCAGGCGGTGGTGAAAGGGGATAGTCTGGTTGCCGAAATCAGTGCGGCGTCGATCATCGCCAAAGTGTCGCGTGACCGCGAAATGGCCGATCTGGATCGGCTGTTCCCGGAGTATGGCTTTGCGCAGCACAAAGGTTATCCGACCGCGCTGCACATGGAAAAACTGACGCAACATGGCGCCACGCCGCATCACCGTCGCAGTTTTGCGCCCGTTCGCAATGCGCTGCTCGATGCTGAAGTCCTGGCTGCGCGCCAGCCCCTGACGCTGTAATAGCCTGACACTGTTTTAACCGGAAACTGATATGGCTGAACCCCGTTTTATACATCTGCGTGTCCACAGTGACTATTCGATGGTTGATGGCCTGGCGAAAACCGGGCCGCTGATCAAGAAGGCGGCTGCACTCGGCATGCCCGCTATCGCCATTACCGACTTCACCAACCTGTGTGGCCTGGTAAAATTTTACGGTGGCGCACACGGCGCAGGGATAAAACCGGTTATCGGTGCCGACTTCAACGTGGCCAGCGAGCTGATGGGGGATGAGCTTACCCAGCTCACCGTACTGGCAGCGAACAATACCGGCTATCAGAATCTGACGCTGCTGATCTCCCGCGCCTATCAGCGCGGCTACGGCGTGGACGGGCCGGTCATTGACCGCGACTGGCTGATTGAGCTGCAGGAAGGGCTGATTCTGCTGTCGGGTGGCCGGCGTGGCGATGTGGGCCGCAGCCTGCTGCGGGGCAACAGCGCGCTGGTTTCTCAGTGCCTGGCGTTTTATCAGCAGCACTTTCCCGATCGCTACTACCTGGAACTGATCCGCACTGGCCGTCCAGACGAAGAGAGCTATCTGCACGCGGCGGTGGAGCTGGCGATTGCCGAAGGCATCCCGGTGGTCGCCACCAACGAAGTCTGCTTTATCAACGCCGAAGATTTTGATGCGCATGAGATCCGTGTCGCCATCCATGACGGCTATACGCTGGACGATCCCAAGCGTCCGCGCAACTACAGTCCTCAGCAATATATGCGCAGCGAAGCGGAGATGTGCGAGCTTTTCTCGGACATCCCGGAGGCGCTGGAAAACAGCGTAGAGATTGCTAAGCGTTGTAATGTAACGGTCCGGCTGGGCGAGTATTTCCTGCCACAGTTCCCGACTGGCGACATGACGACTGAAGATTATCTGGTGGTGAAATCCCGCGAGGGGCTGGAAGAGCGTCTGGTGTTTCTGTTCCCGGATGAAGAGGTGCGAGCGGCAAAACGGCCTGAATATGACGAACGTCTGGAGGTTGAGCTTAACGTTATCAACCAGATGGGGTTCCCCGGCTACTTCCTGATCGTGATGGAGTTTATTCAGTGGTCGAAGGATAACGGTGTTCCGGTCGGGCCGGGTCGTGGTTCCGGTGCTGGTTCACTGGTGGCCTATGCGCTGAAAATCACCGATATCGATCCGCTGGAATTTGATCTGCTGTTCGAACGTTTCCTGAACCCGGAACGTGTGTCGATGCCCGATTTCGACGTCGACTTCTGTATGGAGAAGCGCGACCAGGTCATTGAGCACGTCGCCGATATGTACGGACGTGAAGCGGTTTCTCAGATTATCACCTTCGGCACCATGGCGGCGAAAGCGGTCATCCGCGACGTCGGCCGCGTGCTGGGACACCCCTACGGCTTTGTGGATCGCATCTCAAAACTGATCCCGCCGGATCCCGGCATGACGCTGGAAAAAGCCTTTATTGCGGAACCGCAACTGCCTGCAATGTATGACGCAGACGAAGAGGTGAAGGCGCTGATTGACATGGCGCGTAAGCTTGAAGGGGTGACGCGTAACGCCGGTAAACATGCGGGCGGCGTGGTAATCGCACCTACAAAGATTACTGATTTTGCGCCGCTCTACTGCGATGAGCACGGCCAGTTCCCGGTCACGCAGTTCGATAAAAACGATGTGGAATATGCTGGCCTGGTGAAGTTCGACTTCCTGGGACTGCGTACGCTGACCATTATCGACTGGGCGCTGAAGATGATTAACCCGCGCCGGGAAAAGCAGGGGCTGGAGCCGATCGACATCGCCTCTATCCCGCTGGACGATAAGAAAAGCTTCGATATGCTGCAGCGTTCGGAAACCACGGCGGTATTCCAGCTTGAATCACGCGGCATGAAAGATCTGATCAAACGTCTGAAGCCCGACTGCTTCGAAGATATGATCGCACTGGTGGCGCTGTTCCGTCCGGGCCCGCTGCAGTCCGGCATGGTCGATAACTTCATCGACCGTAAGCATGGCCGGGAAGCAATCTCTTATCCCGATATCCAGTGGCAGCATGAAAGCCTGAAACCGGTTCTGGAACCGACCTATGGCATCATCCTCTATCAGGAACAGGTGATGCAGATTGCGCAGGTGCTCTCCGGGTATACCCTGGGTGGCGCGGATATGCTGCGTCGCGCCATGGGTAAAAAGAAACCTGAGGAGATGGCCAAGCAGCGATCGGTATTCCGCGACGGTGCCGAAAGCATGGGCATCGACGGCGAGCTGTCGATGAAGATCTTCGATCTGGTAGAAAAATTTGCAGGCTACGGCTTTAACAAGTCACACTCTGCGGCTTACGCCCTGGTCTCCTATCAGACATTGTGGCTGAAGGCGCACTATCCGGCCGAATTTATGGCCGCCGTGATGACCGCGGATATGGATAACACCGAGAAAGTGGTGGGGTTGGTGGATGAGTGCTGGCGTATGGGGCTGAAAGTCCTGCCGCCCGATATCAACTCCGGCCTTTATCCTTTCCATGTCAACGACGCGGGCGAAATCGTTTACGGCATCGGCGCGATTAAAGGCGTGGGTGAAGGCCCGATCGAAGCGATCATCGACGCACGAAATGAAGGCGGTTACTTCCGGGAGCTGTTTGATCTCTGCGCCCGCACCGATACCAAAAAGATTAACCGCCGGGTGATGGAAAAACTGATTATGTCCGGGGCCTTCGACCGCCTTGGACCGCACCGTGCGGCGCTGATGAGCTCACTCGGCGACGCATTGAAGGCGGCCGATCAGCACGCGAAAGCGGAAGCGATCGGTCAGGCCGACATGTTTGGCGTGCTGGCCGACGAGCCGGAGCAGATCGAGAAATCCTACGCCAGCGTGACGCCGTGGCCTGAGCAGGTGCAGCTGGATGGTGAACGGGAAACGCTGGGGCTCTATCTTACCGGTCACCCAATCAACCAGTATCTGAAAGAAATTGAGCGTTACGTTGGCGGGGTGCGCCTGAAAGATATGCATCCTACCGATCGGGGTAAGATTACCGTGGCGGCCGGTCTGGTGATCGCGGCGCGGGTAATGGTGACCAAACGCGGCAACCGAATTGGTATCTGTACTCTCGACGATCGTTCCGGTCGTCTCGAGGTGATGTTATTTACCGATGCGTTAGATAAATACCAGCAGCTGCTGGAGAAAGACCGGATCCTGATCGTCAGCGGACAGGTCAGCTTTGATGACTTCAGTGGTGGCCTTAAAATGACCGCCCGTGAAGTCATGGACATTGACGAAGCTCGCGAAAAATACGCGCGCGGACTTGCTATCTCGCTGACGGACAGGCAAATTGATGACCAGCTATTAAACCGACTCCGTCAGTCCCTGGAACCTCATCGATCAGGGACTATTCCGGTACATCTCTATTATCAGAGAGCCGACGCGCGAGCGAAGCTGCGCTTTGGTGCAGCGTGGCGAATTTCGCCCAGCGATCGTTTACTTAACGATCTGCGCTCGCTGATTGGATCGGAGCAGGTGGAACTGGAGTTTGACTAGAACAGGAACATTATGAGTCTTAATTACCTGGATTTTGAACAGCCAATTGCAGAACTGGAAGCGAAGATCGATTCGCTGACGTCGATTGGTCGTCAGGATGATAAACACGTTAATCTGGATGAAGAAGTTCAGCGTCTGCGCGAGAAAAGCGTTGAGCTGACCCGTAAAATCTTCGCCGATTTAGGCGCATGGCAAATCGCGCAACTGGCGCGCCATCCTCTGCGTCCTTATACCTTTGACTACGTTCGCAATGCGTTTGACGATTTCGATGAGCTGGCGGGCGACCGCGCTTATGCGGATGACAAAGCGATTGTGGGCGGCATTGCGCGTCTTGATGGCCGTCCGGTGATGATCATCGGCCACCAGAAAGGGCGCGAAACCAAAGAGAAAATTCGCCGCAACTTCGGTATGCCTGCACCGGAAGGCTATCGCAAAGCCCTGCGCCTGATGGAGATGGCTGAGCGTTTTAACATGCCGGTCATCACCTTCATCGACACCCCAGGCGCCTATCCGGGTGTGGGTGCGGAAGAGCGCGGACAGTCTGAAGCGATTGCCCGCAACCTGCGTGAAATGTCTGGCCTGAAAGTGCCGGTGATCTGTACGGTCATCGGTGAGGGCGGTTCAGGTGGTGCGCTGGCAATCGGCGTGGGCGATAAAGTGAATATGCTGCAGTACAGCACCTATTCCGTTATCTCGCCGGAAGGCTGTGCCTCCATTCTGTGGAAAAGCGCGGATAAAGCCCCGCTGGCCGCAGAAGCGATGGGTATCACCGCTAACCGTCTGAAAGAGCTGAAGCTGATTGACGCAGTGATCCCTGAGCCTCTGGGTGGTGCGCATCGTCATCCGGTTGATATGGCGCAGTCGCTGAAACAGCAGCTGCTGGCGGATCTGGCCGAGCTCGACGAACTCAGCACAGAAGAGCTGCTGGATCGTCGTTATCAGCGCCTGATGAGCTACGGCTACGCCTGATTCATCCTTCTCTATAAAAGCGGACTCCGGTCCGCTTTTTTTATGCCCCCGGTTTACCTTCACGCCCGAACCGCCTTTTTCAGCGCCATCCGATCGCCCCGTGGCTACACCTTCCGCGGGTTAGCGGTTATGCTTGATCGGTTCCATCACAATCAGGGAGAGGGCTTTGAATATTCTGGCGATCATGGGCGCGCACGGCGTGTTTTATAAAGATGAACCGTTACGCGAACTCGACGCGGCGTTAAATCTGCAAGGCTTCCAGCTGCTTTACCCCAGGAACAGTGACGACCTGCTAAAACTGATCGAGCACAATCCGCGCATCAGTGGCGTCATCTTCGACTGGGATGCGCACAACAGTCCGGAACTGTGCGGCGAGATCAATCAGCTCAACGAATACCTGCCACTCTATGCATTTATCAACACCCACTCGCAGATGGACATCAGTATCAATGAGATCCGCATGCCACTGCACTTCTTCGAGTATGCGCTGAATGCCGCCGACGATATCGCGCTGCATATCCGGCAGTATACGGATGATTATATTGAGCACATCACGCCACCGCTGACCCGGGCGCTGTTCACCTATGTGAAGGAGGGAAAGTATACCTTCTGCACGCCGGGGCACATGGCGGGCACGGCCTTTCAGAAGAGCCCTGTTGGCTGTCTGTTCTACGATTTCTTCGGGGCGAATACCCTGAAGTCGGATATCTCCATTTCCGTCACCGAGCTGGGGTCGCTGCTGGATCACACTGGCCCGCATCTGGAAGCCGAAGAGTATATCGCTCGCACCTTTGGCGCCGAGCAGAGCTATATGGTGACCAACGGCACCTCCACGTCGAATAAGATCGTCGGGATGTATGCCGCCTCTGCCGGCAGCACGGTGCTGATCGACCGTAACTGCCATAAGTCGCTGACTCATCTGCTGATGATGAGCGATCTGATCCCTGTCTGGCTGAAGCCGACCCGCAATGCGCTGGGGATCCTGGGTGGCATTCCGAAACAGGAGTTCACCCGCGAGAGCATTGCAGAAAAAGTGGCGGCTATTGACCGCGCCAGCTGGCCGGTGCATGCGGTGATCACCAACTCGACCTATGATGGGCTGCTCTATAACACGCAGTACATCAAAGAGACGCTCGATGTGCCGTCGATTCATTTTGATTCGGCCTGGGTGCCGTACACCAATTTTCACCCGATCTATGCCGGTAAAAGCGGTATGAGCGGCGAGCGTATTCCGGGCAAGGTGGTCTATGAAACGCAGTCGACCCATAAACTGCTGGCTGCGTTTTCGCAGGCTTCACTGATTCATATTAAAGGCGACTACGACGAACAGACCTTTAACGAAGCCTATATGATGCACACCACCACCTCGCCGAATTACGCGATTGTCTCGTCGATTGAAACGGCCGCTGCAATGCTGCGTGGTAATCCCGGTAAGCGACTGATCAATCGCTCGGTCGAGCGGGCGCTGCACTTCCGTCGTGAGATCCAGCGCCTGCGCGAAGAGTCCGATAGCTGGTTCTTCGATATCTGGCAGCCGGAAGAGATCGATGAAGCACAGTGCTGGCCGATCCAGCCGGGTGATGAGGCGTGGCACGGCTTCACGCATGCCGATCGCGATCATCTGTACCTCGATCCCATTAAGGTAACGATCCTGACGCCGGGCATGAGCGAACTGGGTGAGATGGCGGAAGAGGGGATTCCGGCGGCGCTGGTAGCGAAGTTCCTCGACGAGCGCGGTATCGTGGTAGAGAAAACCGGCCCCTATAACCTGCTGTTCCTGTTCAGCATCGGCATCGATAAAACCAAAGCGATGAGCGTGCTGCGTGGCCTGACTGAGTTTAAGCGCGCCTACGATCTCAATCTGCGGGTCAAAAACATGCTGCCGGATCTCTACGCGGAAGATCCCGACTTCTATCGCAACATGCGGATTCAGACGCTGGCGCAGGGGATCCATCAGCTGATCCGGCATCACGATCTGCCACGGCTGATGCTGCAGGCGTTTGATGTGCTGCCCGAGATGAAGATGACGCCTCACCAGGCCTTCCAGCAGCAGGTCAGAGGCAATGTCGAAACGGTGGATCTCAGCGAGCTGGTGGGCCGGGTGTCGGCCAATATGATTCTGCCTTATCCGCCAGGCGTGCCGCTGGTGATGCCGGGAGAGATGATCACCGAAAAAAGCCGGGTAGTGCTCGATTTCCTGCTGATGCTGTGCAGTATCGGCCGGCACTATCCGGGCTTTGAAACCGATATTCACGGCGCGACCCTGACGGAAGAGGGTGAGTATCGCGTCCGTGTGCTGAAAAACACCGCTGACTAACCGTCAGCTGACGCTCAGTAGCAGGGGATCTGCGGATCGCCTGCCCGAATCAGGACAGTAACCATGTTGCAGTTAAACGCGATTCACCATATCGCCATCATCGCCTCCGACTACGCACGCAGCAAAGCCTTCTATTGTGACGTGCTGGGTTTTCGTCTGATGGGCGAATATTACCGCGAGGCGCGCGACTCCTGGAAGGGCGATCTGGCCCTGCAGGGTCGCTATACCATTGAGCTGTTCTCGTTTCCCGAACCACCGGCCCGCGTCTCGCATCCTGAGGCGTGCGGGCTGCGGCACCTGGCCTTTACCGTGCCGGATGTTGCCGCTGCCGTGGCGGCCCTGGCCGACAAAGGGGTGATCTGCGAGCCGGTCCGCATCGACGAACTGACGGGTAAAGCGTGCACCTTCTTCGCCGATCCGGACGGTTTGCCGCTGGAGCTTTATCAGGCGTAAAATAGCGCGCTCAGCGGGCCACATCCGGTGGCCCGATCGACCGGATTCTCGCATGCCTGCTCCCGCTTTTGATGTCCTGTTGCCATCCGATGCCGCGCTGGTGGTGGCATTCAGCGGTGGACTCGACTCCACCGTGCTGCTGCACCAGCTTCTTGCCTGGCAGCAGCAGCATCCTCAGTCATCTCTGCGGGCACTGCATGTGCATCATGGGTTAAGCCCGAATGCCGATCGCTGGGCGGCACACTGTCAGGCGCGCTGTGCAGAGTGGCAACTGCCGTGTGAGGTGCTGCGCGTCAGTGTGGATGGACGCGACAGCGGCATTGAAGCGGCGGCCCGCACAGCACGTTATGAGGCGCTGAGTGCGGCCCTGCGGCCGGGCGAGATGTTACTCACCGCGCAGCATCTTAATGACCAGTGCGAAACTTTTCTGCTGGCGCTGAAGCGTGGCAGCGGGCCTGCCGGACTGGCGGCGATGCCCGCGGTGCGCACGCTGGGTGCTCATCTGCTGGTCCGTCCGCTGCTCAATCAGTCGCGACAGGCGCTCGAAGCCTACGCCGACCGGCATCAGCTGCGCTGGATTGAGGATGAGAGCAATCAGGATCTCCGCTACGACCGTAACTTCCTGCGGCAGCAACTGCTGCCTGAACTTCATCAGCGCTGGCCGCATTTTGCTGAGGCGACTGCCCGAAGTGCGGCGTTGTGCAGCGAGCAGGAGCAGTTACTGGATGAGCTGCTGGCCGACGCGCTTTCCGGGCTGATCCAGCCAGACGGCAGCCTCTGTTTTACGCCGCTGCTGCGCATGAGTGAGCCGCGGGCGAATGCGTTATTACGCCGCTGGATCGCCGGGCAGGGTGGGGTAATGCCGTCCCGCGATGCGCTGAAACGTCTCCGGCAGGAAGTGATGGCGAGCCGGGAAGATGCGCAGCCGCGGTTGCGACTGGGTGAGGCTGAAGTGCGGCGTTACCGACAGCAACTCTACTGGCTGCCGTTGCAGGATTCACTGCGCGACCGCGTGCTGGCATGGGCCGATCTCAGCCAGCCGCTGACGTTACCGCAGCACCTCGGCACGCTGCGCGCCAGTCGGGCAGCGTGCCAGTTGCGCTATCCGCGTCCGGATGAGCAGGTCAGCGTACGGTTTCATGCTCAGGGCCGCGTCCATCTGGCAGGGCGCAATGGCGGCAGGGAGATCAAAAAGGTGTGGCAGGCGTTACAGATACCGCCGTGGCAGCGGGAACGGCTGCCGTTAATTTTTTACAACCAGACGCTGGTCTCCTCGCCAGACCTCTTTATCACCCGGGATGGCGCCGCCGTCGATGCACCGGGCTGGCAGGTCGTGTGGGATCGGACATCCGGTTCAGGAGAGTAATGATGAAACAGTGGTTTGTTGTCTGCCTGGTCGCGACTGCTTTACCGGTGTGGGCGACGGGTGAGGCTCAGCGTGGCGCAGAGAAAGCAGGCAGTTGTCTGGCCTGTCATGGCGCACAAGGAAAAGCTGCGGCACCGATCTATCCGAATCTGGCCGGGCAGAATGCTGCGTATCTGGAACTGGCTCTGCAGGCTTACAAAAAGGGCGAACGCAGTGGCGGTCAGGCCGAGGTGATGAAAGCATTTGTGGCGGGATTAAGCGACAGCGACATGGCAGATCTGGCGGCGTATTACAGTTCGTTGCAGCCCTGAGTGTGACAGGGCGGGGAAGTCCCGCCCGGATAACGTGAATTACTCTGCGCTGACAACCACCGTTCCCAGCTCGGGGTGGGTGAAGCTGGCGATATGATCAAGACGTAAGTCGCGATGTTCACTGGCCAGATCGATAGAGAGATATTCGACGTTTTTGCGTGAAAAGATCTCTCTGGCCTTCGCCCTGAGCTGCTCACCATCTTTCATTTCCAGCGACAGCATCCAGTGGTTCTGACAGGCGAGTTCCAGGTTATCGTAATCATCGCAATTGATGGGTTGGTACGCTTCATTTATCAACATAGTCGCTCACCAATAAGTTAGCAGCGGCCCAGGCCGCCTGTTCCCTGACAGAAGAGTTTAGCTCACTATTTGCGGCAATATCATTAAGCGCCTTCAATGCGCAGCCAATCGCATCCGGTATGTAACCTAAATCCCCGCTGCCGATTTCGGCATATTTCCGGCGAACTAACTCACAATAATTGTGCACATGGCCCTCCTCATCAGAGTGTTAATACCCTGGTTAACTGGCGACTATACCATAGCCATTCGGAGGAAATCAGCCCGTGTAAAGCAGGAAGCGTATGCGAATCACTGCTAAAGTGACAGATTCCGCGGGTTCATGTGGAGAGCGTGGAAGCACAAAAGGTTAAGTTGATGAACAGGTTATCAGAGGTCAATGTTATGAAGCAGTGGGGAGGGGAGTGATGGTAATGCTGTCCCGTCTGGTTGAGATCCCGGACAGTGAGATTGAGCTGACGGCGATACGCGCTCAGGGCGCGGGTGGACAACATGTTAATAAAGCCAGCACGGCTATCCATCTGCGTTTTGACATTGCTGCCTCTTCGCTGCCCGCCTTCTATAAAGAGCGGCTGCTCTCCGCCAGCCATCATCTGATTACCGGTGAGGGGGTGGTGGTGATCAAGGCGCAGGAGTATCGCAGTCAGGAGATGAATCGCGAAGCGGCGCTGCAGCGCCTGGTGAATCTGATCCGCGAACTGAGTACGGTCGAAAAAGCGCGTCGCGCCACGCGGCCAACCCGCGCGTCGAAAGAGCGGCGTCTGGAAGGCAAAGCGCGTCGCAGCACAACGAAAGCGATGCGCGGCAAAGTACAATAAAAAACGGTCCGCAGATGGGGCGATGCTGATAACAGTCGTGGCGAAGCGCACGCGACGGCTGAGGGAACGGAGGCAGATCGCCACGTCGCAGAATGACTCATGGCGTTCAGGTCAGTGCCCTATAGTAAAAGGCCCCGCAAGCGGGGCCTCTGAGTAACACTGGCGTCTTACTTATTCAGCGCTTTCAGCAGGAACGCCACGATTTCATCCTGCTTGATCATCTGCTTGTCGCCGCCACGCCGGGATTTATATTCAATCTCCTGGTTGTCGAGATTGCGATCGCCAATGACGATGGTGTGCGGCACACCGATCAGTTCCATATCTGCGAACATCACGCCCGGACGCTCTTTACGGTCATCCAGAATCACCTCAACACCTTTAGCGCGCAGAGTGGCATACAGCTCTTCCGCCAGCTCTTTCACGCGGAACGATTTCTGCATATTCATCGGCAGAATGGCGACTTCGAAAGGTGCCAGCGCATCTGGCCAGATGATGCCGCGCTCGTCGTGGTTCTGCTCAATCGCAGCCGCCACCACGCGGGTGATGCCGATACCGTAGCAGCCCATGCTCATTACCTGGTTACGGCCATCTTCGCCCTGCACAGAGGCTTTCAGCGCGTCAGAATATTTGGTACCGAGCTGGAAAATGTGACCCACTTCGATGCCGCGTTTGATCTGCAGCGTACCTTTGCCATCCGGGCTCAAATCGCCTTCAACCACGTTACGGATATCGGCCACGCTGGCCAGCGGCAGATCGCGCTCCCAGTTAATGCCAAAGTAGTGCTTACCATCGACGTTAGCACCGGCGCTGAAGTCACTCATCTTCGCGACGGTACGGTCAGCGATGATCGGCATCTGCAGGCCTACAGGGCCGATAGAACCCGGTCCGGCACCTACGGCGGCGCGGATCTCCTCTTCCGTGGCGAACACCAGCGGTGACGCGACGATAGCCGACTTCTCCGCTTTGATTTCGTTAAGCTGATGATCGCCGCGGACCAGCAGGGCAACCAGCGCATGACCGCTCTCTTCGGCGCCTTTCACAATCAGCGTCTTCACGGTTTTTTCCACTGGCACACTGAACTGCTCAACCAGTTCTGCAATGGTTTTTGCGTCTGGTGTCTCAATCAGCTGCATTGTCTGCGAAGGCGCTGCACGTTCACCGGCCGGTTCAACCGCCTCGGCCAGCTCAATATTGGCAGCGTAATCCGACTCGGTAGAGAAGATGACATCGTCTTCACCGCTCTGGGCCAGAACCTGAAACTCATGCGAAGCGCTGCCGCCGATTGAACCGGTGTCGGCCTGGACGGCGCGGAAATCCAGCCCCATACGGCTGAAGATCTGGCTGTAAGCGCGATACATCGCATCGTAAGTTTCCTGCAGCGATTCCTGCGAAACGTGGAAGGAGTAGGCGTCTTTCATAGTGAATTCGCGTGAGCGCATTACACCGAAACGCGGACGTACTTCGTCACGGAACTTAGTCTGAATCTGATACAGATTGAGTGGCAACTGCTTATAGGAGCTCAGCTCATTGCGGATCAGGTCAGTGACCACCTCTTCATGCGTCGGGCCCAGCACGAACGGACGCTCATGGCGATCCGCAATACGCAGCAGTTCCGGGCCATACTCCTCCCAGCGACCGCTCTCCTGCCACAGGTCGGCGGGCTGCACAACCGGCATTAAAATCTCAACTGCGCCCGCGTTGTTCATCTCTTCGCGAACGATGTTTTCAACTTTTTTCAGCACGCGGACCCCGGTTGGTAACCAGGTATACAGGCCGGAAGCCAGTTTGCGGATCATACCGGCGCGCAGCATCAGCTGGTGGCTAATCACTTCAGCGTCGGAAGGCGTCTCTTTCTGAGTAGAGAGCAGATATTGAGTAGTGCGCATTGATTACGGTTCCAGTTAATCGGAAAGTCACAGACGAATTTTGCTGGCGGCTAGTGTACCAGCGAGATCACTGGCTCAAAAGCGGGTTTTAACGCGGGTCGATAGCGATCACTTCCGTACCGGCGTCATCAACACGCCAGCGGACATTGAAATCCATCAGCCAGGCTGCGTATTCGCGATCCAGTGTTTCGCCCTTGCGATAAGCGGGACGGGGATCCTGGGCCAGCACCTCATGGATAAAACGGGCCAGATGGGGATAGCGCGACTGCTGCTGAAGCTGCTGCTGCGCCAGTGCTGAAAAGCGAACCGGCATATCCGCCGCCGGGGCAGTTGGGGCAAAACCTGAACGAGCATCGGGCACGGCTTCGGCAAAGGGCAGATAGGGCTTGATATCCACCACTGGCGTGCCATCGACCAGATCCAGACTGCCCAGCTGCAGGATCACCTGCTGTTTTTCCGTTCTGATGCCCCTCAGCTCGACCAGCGACATGCCAATGGGATTGGGACGGAACGTTGAACGGGTGGCAAATACCCCCATACGCACATTGCCGCCCAGCCGGGGAGGGCGAACGGTCGGGCGCCAGCCTCCCGCCATCGTCTGATGGAAGACAAACAGCAGCCAGAGATGGCTGAAATCTTCCAGTCCGCGCACCGCCTCCGGCTGATTGTAGGGCGCCTGCAGATGGAGTTCGCCAACGCCATCCTGCACCAGGCCGGGCTGACGCGGAACGGCAAACTTCTCCTTCCAGGGGGAACGGATCACCCCGACCTGCGCGAAGGCAAATTCACTCATTGATTGCTGACTTTAAGTGCAGACCCCTGACATACCGCCTGACGATAGCAGCCTGGCGTGCCGGTCACGATTTCACATTTATGGAGCAGCACCGCATTCGCTTTCATCTGTGATGCTTTGATCTGCAGGCGTTTACGGGCAGTGGCGATATTGGCTGGCGAGTTCTGGTTGCTGAGCTGGCAATCTTCAGCGGAGACTTCACCGAGATCGCGGAAGGGTTTGCTGACCAGATCGGCGGCGTCGGTATAGAGCTTAACCGGGGCCGGACGTGCCGCAGGTTTGCGGGCCGGTTCACTGGACTGCTGCGGCCGGGACGGTGCGCTGCTTATCGGGTGATACTCATGAACGCACCCTGTCAGCATCAATGCTAACAAGCAGAGCGGTAAAAAACGCATGGCAACATCCTCAGGTTTCAAAAAGTGGCGTTATTGAAACAAGGACAAGAATAAATAACAAGTCGGGCAGGGGCGCCAGTAACAGAAAGGGCGGCACAGTGCCGCCCTCAGGGAGATGAATCGCTGAATTACCAGCCTTTCACGGCGCCGCCGTTGAAGACTTTGTTAGCGGCTTCGTTGACTTCGTCAGACTGATAAGCCTGAACGAATTTCTTCACGTTTTCCGCATCTTTGTTATCTTCGCGCGCCACGATCAGGTTCACGTAAGGTGAATCTTTATCTTCAACGAAGATACCATCTTTGGCAGGCGTCAGGCCGATCTGGCTGGCGTAAGTGGTGTTGATCACCGCCAGCGCGATTTGCTGGTCATCCAGTGAGCGTGGCAGCTGAGGCGCTTCCAGCTCAACAATTTTCAGATGCTTTGGATTCTCGGTGATGTCGAGCACGGTCGGCAGCAGGCCAGTACCCTCTTTCAGTTTGATCAGACCCACTTTCTGCAGCAGCAGCAGGGTGCGGCCCAGGTTGGTCGGATCGTTGGGAATCGCGATCTGTGCGCCATCCTGCAGCTCGTCCAGGGATTTGATCTTCTTCGAGTAGCCCGCGATAGGGTAAACGAAGGAGTTACCCACGGACACCAGCTTGTAGCCACGATCCTTGATCTGCTGATCCAGATAAGGCTTATGCTGGAAGGCGTTGACGTCGATGTCGCCTTTGCTCAGCGCTTCATTCGGCAGGACATAGTCGTTGAAGGTCACCAGCTCAACGTCCAGACCATACTTATCTTTAGCGACTTTCTGCGCGGCTTCAGCAACCTGCTGCTCAGCGCCGACAATCACGCCGACTTTAATATGATTAGGATCTTTCTCTTTTTGATCGCATCCTGCCAGCGCAATCGCGCCAATCAGTGCACCCACAGCGGCAATTTTCTTGAATCTGAAAGACATATCCTTTCCTTAATAATGTGATATTGCTGGCTTACTTATGGGACACAGCACGCACAATGCGGTCGCCACAGAATTGAATGAGATACACCAAAATCACTAACAACACCAATACTGTATTCATCACGGTCGCGTTGTATCCGATATAACCATACTGATAACCAATCTGGCCCAGACCACCGGCACCGACTGCGCCACCCATGGCTGAGTAACCGACCAGAGTAATCAGAGTAATGGTCGCCGCATTCACCAGGCCCGGCATCGCTTCGGGCAGCAGGACTTTACGGATAATCTGAATCGGCGTGGCACCCATGGCACGTGACGCTTCAATCAGGCCGGTAGGCAGTTCCAGCAGGGCATTCTCCACCATACGGGCGATAAAGGGCGCGGCACCGACGGTTAATGGCACGATGGCCGCCTGCAGTCCGATTGAGGTGCCCACAATGACGCGCGTAAAGGGGATCATCCAGACCAGTAAGATAATGAAAGGAATGGAGCGGAAGATATTCACCAGCGCGGAAAGCACGCGGTAAAGCCCCTGATTCTGCAGAATCTGTCCCGGACGGGTGACATAGAGCAGAACCCCGACCGGCAGACCCAGCACGAAACCGAAAAAGCCTGAGACGAAGGTCATCATCAGCGTTTCCCACACGCCCCGTCCCAGCAACCAGATCATCGCTTCAGACATAACCTAACACCTCTACTTTCACATGATTCTCCTGCAGCCAGGCGATGGCCACGCTGATATCGCTTGCTGTACCGTGCATTTCGGCCAGCATGATGCCGAACTTCACGCCACCGGCATAATCCATCTGGGCACTGATAATATTGTTATTAACATTGTAACGACGCGCCGCTTCGGAAAGCAGGGGCGCATCAACCGATTTGCCAGTGAACTCCAGTCGCAGCAACGGTACGGTACCCTCAGCAGCGGTGGCCGATAAACGCTGCTGATAATCGTCCGGGATATCCAGATGCAGTGTGGACTGAATAAACTGCTGTGCCAGTGGCGTTTTAGGATGAGAGAAGACCTCGCTGACGCTATCTTTCTCAATCAGCTCACCCTGGCTGATGACGGCAACCTGATCGCAGATGCGTTTCACCACATCCATCTCATGGGTGATCAGCAGAATGGTCAGCCCCAGACGACGGTTAATGTCTTTCAATAGCTCAAGGATAGAACGGGTGGTCGCCGGGTCCAGTGCGCTGGTGGCTTCATCACACAGCAGAACTTTAGGGTTGCTTGCCAGCGCACGGGCAATGGCGACACGCTGCTTCTGTCCGCCCGACAGGTTAGCGGGCCAGGCATCATGCTTATCTGATAATCCCACCAGTTCCAGTAGCTCAGCGACGCGGGCATTGATCTGCGCGCGTGAGAGATTGCCGAGTTCCAGGGGCAGAGACACGTTACCCGCAACGGTACGGGAGTTCATCAGGTTGAAGTGCTGGAAGATCATGCCAATCTGACGACGCGCCTGGGTGAGCTGACGCTCATTCAGCGCTGTCAGATCGGTACCGTCAACCAGTACGCGGCCCGAGGTCGGACGCTCCAGCAGATTGACGCAACGAATCAGCGTACTTTTGCCGGCACCGGAAGCCCCGATGACGCCATAAATTTGTCCTGCAGGCACATGCAGGCTGACGTCATTTAACGCCGCTATCGTTCGCGTGCCCTGCTGGAAGACCTTGGTGATATTTTCTAGTTTAATCATTGTGTTATTTATTATCGTGTTGCGTGGTCCGTGGTGTGGGAAACCTCGTCGCTTTTATCCAGGATAAAGCTGAACGGATGTTAAGGCATCCAGACGTCTAAATCAATCGAAGTGATACAATCTGACATTCTCCCTTTTATCGCAATCATGCGATACTGATCGGCAATATCTACAGCAGGAGTTTCTACGTGGCGAATAAAGTCCCCGCTATTTTTCTTGATCGTGATGGCACCCTTAATGTCGACAATGGCTATGTCCATGAGATCGATAACTTTCAGTTTATTGAAGGTACGATTGAAGCGTTGCAGCAGCTGAAAGCCATGGGCTTTGCGCTGGTGGTGGTTACCAACCAGTCTGGCATCGCCCGCGGTATGTTTACCGAAGATACCTTTATGCAGCTGACCGAATGGATGGACTGGTCACTGGCCGATCGCGACGTGGATCTCGACGGCATCTATTTTTGTCCTCATCATCCCGACGCAACAGTAGAAGAGTTCCGCCAGGCGTGTGACTGCCGTAAACCTCAGCCGGGCATGCTGTTGATGGCACAGGAAGAGCTGAACATTGATATGGCGGCTTCCTATATGGTCGGCGACAAGCTGGAAGATATGCTGGCAGGGCAGGCCGCCGGTGTCGGCACAAAAGTACTGGTGCGCAGTGGGAAACCGGTGACGGCCGAGGGGGAAGCTGCAGCAGATTGGGTATTAAACAGTCTGGCAGAGCTGCCGGATCGTATTAAAAAGGGGTAAAAACGGCGCTTTTGTGCAAATTTCAGACGAACAGAAAAAAAGTCTCACTTTGTACTTGCGCTATCCGAACCGTTCCCTATAATGCGCCTCCATCAACACGGCACACCGGCAACGGGAAACGCGCTGAGAGGTTCAGGAAACTGACCCGCCGGAGAAAAACTTCTGAAAAAGAGGTTGACTCTGAAGGAGGAAAGCGTAAT
>Ga0268256_1000653_pt1 | contig 26422 bp, 25 predicted proteins | sample AgamicAtAmrz_FD_200247 | JGI IMG/M metagenome (GOLD analysis project Ga0268256, IMG submission 200247) | Agave microbial communities from Guanajuato, Mexico - At.Am.rz (v2) (version 3) | ecosystem: Host-associated > Plants > Roots > Rhizosphere | place: Guanajato, Mexico | collected 2012-06-07 | reverse complement strand
CCCTGAAGACAAAGCATTAATACCAGCCCATCAAAATTCTTTTCAGCATAGAAAGAATCTAGAGTCTTCATGGAATAGATTAAATTGGGAATGAGATCCCATTGTTGAGAAATTAACTCAATGCTTTTTTCATCAATCCTATCTGGCGACTGGTAAACATAAACAGAGTGCAGGGAATAACGATATCCGGGATGTTGTAACTCCAGCTTTCTGTCTGTTTCCTTCATAAAATCTTGAAAGCTATGTTGGGAGTTGAATAATGGGCGAGCTTTTTTAGGAAATGCAGGAACCTTTTCCAACTCGTCCAGTAATGCCTCCATTCCTTTCTCTTCCGGAGAAAACAAAACATTACCAACCACGGCAAGCTGCTGTCGACTCCAGTTGCGCCATTCAGCTTTGGTTTGTTCTCTTTCGAAACCCCAGGCCCGACTAGCTGCGACAGACTGCTCGTAGCGATTAAACAGCACCCCGAATATGCATAACCAAATCAACAATGCGGGGAAAGCACCGTAGAAGAAAACTTCAGCATAAGTTGCCTTATTCCAGATCCATAAGCTGGAAATAGCCCCCACTATCAACATCAGTACCAATACTATTATCCAAAACCAGAACTTTGGTGGTGGAAGAGATTTTTTATCAGGAATATCAGGTATAGGCCATGTCATAGTAAAACTCGATATTTGTATGTTTTATTAAAGACTAAAAAAGAAACTAACAAATCATGCACAACGTTCCAGATTAACTGAATGTCATGCCATTCATTAAAAAATAAATTAAAAGATTAACCATAAGTTATTTTATAGCTAGCGCTGTAGCATTTCATTTTTCAGAGTCAGTCATTCTTTCCTGTAAGCTATTTTGAGAATAGACACGAGAAGCTTATGCTTACACTTTTCGGCAAGACCATTTTATTTCTATAGTCGCAAATATCAATCCATAACGATTTTTTATCAAACCCACTCCATACCGAAGGTGCTAGGTTCATAAGATTCGTGTAACAAAAGGGGCAACCCATTAAAATAAAAGCTCTTCAATTATAGTAACAGAGAAATTTTTCGCCATTGAGGAAATGTATTTGAAATCAACTTTGTTATCTAAAAATATACCTGATAGTGCGCCACATAAATCGAAGTAAGCTAGTTTATATTCCACGTTGTAAACTTCTCATTTTCCTTCAATGGACTGTCTGCCGCTCAGTACGGATATCTGCCCTGCTCATTACTTAACTGCCAGTGAATATTAGATTCCTTTTTCTTTGCAATCTCTATCGCTTAATAATATCAGGCTAATTTTGATATCCTTATTTTCAATACCAGGAATTTGTAATAGATGACCATCTTTATCCAGACGACCATAATAATCTTTATTTTCAGCAGTTATTTTAAAGCATTGCCCCTCAGGGCTTGCACCCGAGAATGGATTAACTATCTGAATGTTTTTATTACTTTCAACGGTGACCGCTTTCGTTTGACAAGCAGTAATGAAAATTATAGGCATCAGGCCGGCAAGTAATAAGCTACATTGAGATTTATCCTTCATTAATCATTCCTTTTTATCTTCTACCTCATAGGGATGCAGTATTTTAATTTTTCAGTGACGATTTTTTTCTAATATCCCCATACCTTCCTTAGGCCTTAGAATAGCTATCCGGAATGCCGGGGATAAGTTTCGCGTGACATGGGCAGGAACTAAAGCTATCAAGTGACCCCGCCAGAACCGAGCCTCCATCGAATGTATCTGCAACTCCGCCTAAGATTTTGTAAGTTCCCGGGCGCTTACCGCAGTTAACCATATCTCCTTCTCTTGCAGCAGAAACGCCATACCATTGAAATGTTGGATCGCCGGTAAGGATCTTCCCACCACAGGTGGTGCTATCACCGACTCGTAAAAAGTAACCGACACTCATTGCGCATCCTCTATTATCAAATATTGTGAATGTATACGGAAAGCATGACTAATTTTACCAGCGCTACTTATAACGAAGAGAATTCACTAGCCTGTCCCAGATTTCAATCATCTGCGCTTCGCTGTAGCGCGTTTTTTTATACTGACTGCCAAACCCAATGTTAAGATTCGGCTTATCCGGTGTGGCATCGCGCTCATTAGCATAAAGCATAAAATTATAGAATGTGTTCTTTTCATCTTTTCCCGTTGCCGGATTTCTGATGACTTGGGCACCACCAAATAGCCATGACTCCGCCGGAATACCGTTCGGTGAGAGTGCCACTTTCTTTATGGTGTACTGATTTGATGTTTTAAGTGCCTCATTAATTTGCGCACCACGGTTAAAAAGGGTGTCTCCCGAACCCTTAATTGTGTTATCCATATCGACACCAAAAACAAAATCACCATTTTCATACCGAAATGTGAGACTTTCTTTATGCTTTCCGCCATCATCCCGGATAAACCCATTCGGTATACACACGCCTTTAGCAGACGGAATATCCTCATCCTTTCTGCCGCTAAGCCGTGATATCAGAGACCGCATGGCCGCCAGCTTGGCTGGTTTCTCATTCATTTGAGCCTCGGTAAAACCAGCTTTAGTGTATGTTTCTTTTCTTTCCCTATATTTAGGACTGGATAAATCAAGTATTTCCGTCGTAATAATAAAGGCTATGGCATTTATAAATACATGTGCCTCTAAAACTCTTCCGAGGTCATCTTCCCCTGAAATATTCCTGTCAAAAATACCCCCTTTACCATCAGGCAGATCAATTTTTTCTTTTATAAACGGTGCATTTACAGACTCATTTCCAGGCTTATTTATAGCATCACGCAGTTCCTGCTCTCTTAATTGCACCCGCTGTTTAAATGCAATCGGATAGAGAGGTTTACTTTCAATTTTAAAATCATCGATAAAAATCATATCGTGAAGCCGGTTGTTAAACGACTCGGGAACGTCAATCACATAGCGCCCGATGCACTGTGGTTTAGTTTGCGCAAACAAAGTATTTATCAATGGACTGTCCTTCTGCACTGGCGTGGTTGCCGTTACAGGGGTAATAAAAAGCATCCCGGCAGCCACAAGCGCTAAGGCCATACGTTCACAAATACATTGCATGGTGGAACTCCTTTTCTGTACGCCTGGCGGGCTTTTCGGAAGAGACGAAGTGCAACGCCAGGCTCCATCTTTATCTGTCATTTATAGCGCAGGGAATTTACCAGCCGGCCCCAGATTTCAATCATCTGCGCCTCACTATAGCGAGTTGTTTTAAATACATTATTCATCCCCATATTTAGCCATGGTTTAGCCGGTGTGGCATCGGTCTCATTGGCATACAGGTCAAACTCATAAAGAGGCATAACATTATTTTCCACGGTTTGCGGGCCGCCGGATAACCATGCCTGAGCTGATACGCCACCTGGTGAAAGTGCGTATTTTTTGATGGTATGCTGATTAGCATTTTTGAGCATTTTGTCGATTTCAGCAGTACGGTTAAAAAGCGTATCATCAGAGCCCAGATATGTGTTATTCGTGTACACACCTAGAATGAAATCATCATTTTTATAACTAAATGTGATTTTTTCAGCATGCTTTCCGCCATCATCCCGGATAAACCCATTCGGTATACACACGCCTTTAGCAGACGGAATATCCTCATCTTTTCTGCCGCTAAGCCGTGATATCAGAGACTGCATGGCTGCCAGCTTGGTGGGCTTAGTGTTAGTTTCCATCTCGGAGAAACCAGCATTAAGATATGTTTTTTTCTCCTCCTTATACTTAGCAGCAGACAAGTCTAAAATCTTGGCAGTAATAATAAATGCAATACCATTTACATAAACATGCGCTTCCAGATGTCGGAATGAATCCGCAGAGCCTGAATTATTTCGATCAAAAATCACGCCTTTATTGCCCTGCAATTGAATAATTTGTTTGATATAAGGTGCATTTTCTGGTTTATTCCCTGGTATGTTTATTGCACCATTCAGCTCTTGCTCTCTTAATTGCACCCGCTGTTTAAATGCAGGCGGATAGAGCGGTTTGCTTTCAATTTTAAAATCATCGATAAAAATCATGTCGTGAAGCTGATTATTAAACGACTCGGGAACGTCAATCACATAGCGCCCGATGCACTGCGGTTTGGTTTGCGCAAATAAAGTATTTATCACTGGGCTGTCCTTCTGCACTGGCGTGGTTGCCGTAGCCTGGGCAATGAAAAATATACTGCCCGCCATAAGAGATAGCGCTGTAAGCTGCCGAATCGCATTCATGGGATAGGGATCTCCTGAACCATTTTCACAATGGCCCTGAGGGTAAACTGCAGGGCTGGCCTGTCTTTAATATCCTTCAGGCTACTGACGTCGTAGGCTCCCTGGTGGTCCACACTGGTTGCCAGAACGCTTTTGATTTCGCTGTTGCGGCATATGGCGCTCAATGATTCCACCGGCACCGTGCCATCCCCCGGCGTTTTTGATGAGGTAACCTCATACATCTGAGATCGATTGAAGGGCAAGGAAATCTCCCGATAGTTATTGGGCAGTTGCCTGTCACTCTCATGTATATTTTTCGGGTAATAGATGGAAGTTTTTCGCCACGTCAGAGTACCGTCTGAGTCGATTTTATGGCCGTAAAATACGTAAGTATTTAAGTGATATTTATTATCCAAGTCAGTAATAAAAGGACGTACTTTATCTTTCATTAAATCGAAATATTCCTTCCAATTTTGATTATAGATATTTTCATCCTTATCGATAATGTCAGATTCATACAGGCGGTACCAGAGAGTTTTATTTAGATATATTTCACCGAAAGGATCGCGGGTCTGCGGCAGTTTAACATCACTGCCGTCTTTGCCAGCCCCTTCCACGGTCAGCCAGGGAGCCCCGGCAAGGTATTTCGCCGAGGGCAAGAGCTGAAGCGGCGCGGGTGCCCTGGCCAGGACTGGCATCAACTCTTTCGCGGTATTACCCAGCACGGCACCGGCCATGCCCTCCTGTTTTGCGCCAACCTTCATGCGGCGGTACGCCGCCGGTGAGCCAAGGTCGGGGATCACCCCATGCACTATCCCCAGAATTTTATCTTTTGCACCACAGACCTGGGACGCGTAGCGCGCCACCAGCCCGCCCATGGAATGGGTGACGATAATGACTTTTTCCTGTCCGGGAGGAAAAGGCATGCCGTGGCCGCAGTGATTGTTATAGAGCTTTATCGTACTGTCGATAAAGGCGACCAGCCCTTCCGCCGAGGTTTTATTATCCTGCAGCCAGTTATAGCCATAAACGTGAACCGGGAATAAAAAGTTCTGAAAATGGTTCAGTTCTTCCTGGGTTAGAACAGATTCACCGGTAATTTCGGCATCTTTTCCTCCAGACAGAGATTTGCCGACCAGCTGGCTTAGTACCCCATTTTTATCAGGCGCTGATTTGCCGTAGTTAACAAGATCCTGCTGCCAGTCATCCAACAGCGCACCTTGTAAAACACTTAAAAATTTACCGTAGCTGAAGGATAAAACCTCCCCCCAGCCCCGCTCCCGTCGGGTTGGAAATAATTTTCCATCATCGGAAATTGGAGAATAGATGGTCTGGTTAATATCCCCACGGTTATCCACCTTCGTGGTGTCGGGATTAAGCAGTTCTCTTCGCTTACCTCCGCTCTTTCCTGCCCATTGACCGTATACCTTTAACTCGCTGTCTCCACGCCAGATAGGATTATCTCCACCCTCCCCACTTCCCATCAAATTAGTCCCCATCACACCAGGCAGGAAGATAACGGGGATCGCTTTGACAGGCGGCTGAAGCAAAACGGCTTTAGCATTCTCTGATTTTTTTTGATTCTGTATGCCGGGCCAGTAGACCTTTCCACTGTCATCCCATTCTGGTTTTATACAGGTCATAGAGGGGCTGCTGTTATTATCTGTGGTGTTTTCATTCGCCATAAATTCCGTCCTTTTTCCGTTCAGGAAAATACTTTTCAGAAAGGCATTCGGGGCAATCAACCTTGTGCTTTCCCCGAAGATATGTTCCGAAATAACAGAGCGCCTTATGTTTTATCCAGCAAAGAGGCGTTGAGAGAATCGACATTTACATTATTCTGCACCGCAATGGTCCCTGAAGCGGAGGTCGCTAAACTTTGCTGCGTGCCATCCCCGCCTGTTAAACCCAGCTTCAGATCGGCCACCGGCGAGTCATCCGATAACCTTCTGACTTCAGGCGTTATGGCAAAATCAGTGCTTTCCCAGCTCTGCATTGCCTGGCTCATACTTTGCCCGCCAAACTTCTGCCACACCGCTGCCCGCTGGATAATTTTATCCGGTGCCGCACACTCCACGACACCATCAGCAATACGGATATAGCCGCCCCCGCTGGTGAGAATGATTTCCTGCTTCGCGCTGATGACCAGCTTCCCTTCGCTGCTGCTGATGCGGATATCTTTCAGCGCATCCAGCGTCATCTCATCCCCCTGCGCCTGTATCTCAACTTTCCCCTGGCTGGCAAACATTTTGATACCCAGCTTTTGGGCAAACAAACTGACCCTCTCCCCGGCCGCCACGGTGAATCTTTTCAGTGCACTGAAATCAGTATGTTTGCCGCTGGTGCTGATGACATTCTCACCCGCTGACAACTGCACACTTTTAGGCGTGCTCTGGGCAATGCCCTTCGGGGCGGAGAGTAACAGCGCGGACTGTTTCAAATCGGTCAGCGTCTGCTGCAGCAGCGCCTTCTGGGTCTGGATATCGGCCAGTTCAGCTTTGGCTGTTTCAACCGCGCTGCTCAGGGCCTCGGCCTGGTTCAGGGCCAGCTGCAGCTGGCTCATCGCCGCCTGCATCTCCAGCACCTGGCCCTGCGCCTTCTCCTGCCCGTCCGCGCTGATGAATAGCCCCTTCTGCGCCCGTATCGCACCCCAGCTGTCGGTTCTGAGCTCAAACCCCTCCCCACGCTTTTGCTTCTCAGCATCCACTAAATGTCCGAGATTCAGCTGACTCTTGCCACCGAACTCCGTACTGACCTTGATATGTTCTTTCCCGCGTTCATCGTCGAGACGGATTTTGTTATTCGCCGGCGTGCGCAGGACGTTACGTTTGTAGTTGCGAATGGTGACGTGGTCGCCATGTGCCGAATCGTGCAGCACGCCGGAGATGTATGGCCTGTCCGGGTTGCCGTCCTCAAAGCCAATCGCCACTTCAGTGCCCGCCAGCAGCGGCAGATGCAGGCCGTAAGTATCCCCTGCGTATTGACGGGACTGGCGCACCCACAGGCTCTCGAAGCCAGTCTCCCAGCTATCCCGGTCGAACAGCATGTTGACGCGATAGCGGCCGTCTTTATCGATATGCCCGTAGGTGTCATTTTCGCTGGTGACGCGGGCGGGTAATGTGCCGGCCATTACCGGGCGTGAACCAGGCTCAGGACGGAAACCAAAATCCATACTGTCCGGAATCCCGTCAAACCTGACGCCAAAATCTTCATCACGCCGCGCATGGCTGTGCATCGCCGTGACGACCACGCCATGCGCAAACACGTCTGCCACTTCGTACCCGCCGGTCACTTTCAATACCTGACCCGGAGAAAGTGTCGGGCAGCTGGTGATGGCACGGATCTGCGTCTGGCTATTCAGGTAGCGTTCGTGACGAATGCGGGCATAAAACGCACCGGACTCCGGCACCGGGTTGCGATCATATATGCTGCCAGGTGTCAGGTAGTTGTCGGCATAGTGATAGGCATCGCCGTAGGTGGTGGCATCCCCGCGGGTTGCGTCCACCAGGGTGTTCATGTCTTCCGTGGCCTGACGATAGTTATAATCACGGGTGCTGACCTGCTTCTGAACCACGCTATAATGGCTTTCCATACCCCAGACCGAGTCCACGCCTTCTGAATGCTGACCTGATGGCGGAACGGATGGCAGCGTCAGGCCTTTCTCGTAACTCTGTTGGCTGTCACAGAACTCTGCTACATCAATGTTAAGGCGCGTGTCGGTGGTAAAACGGAACCAGATGCCAACCTCACCCAGCAGACGGGTTATAAAGTGCAGGTCGTCCTCGCCGTACTGCATCACCTGCTCACGGCGCGGGTACTCTTTTGAGAGTGAGAACAGAAAATCCTGACCGCGCATGTTGTGGCGCTCGCGCAGAATTTTTTCCACGATTTGCGGGACGGACATGTCCTGGTAAATGGCATTCTGGTGCGAGCGATTTAGCAGCGCCAGACGTGGCTGGAGCGTCAGGGCATAAAGCGTTTCATCCTTTGAGGTTCTGAGGCGTTCGAATCCACTTACCACGCCCTGCAGGGTACGCACGACCCGTTGTATTTTAATGCCAAACCCCTGGTCAACCGGAACCTGCAACTTCAGGGAAGCCGCTTTCATCAGCATCATCTCTCTGCTGATAGCATGGTCACCGCTGGTGAACTCAATACGGTAGCTGAAGGGCCTGCTCAGGGCTTCATCGCCTTCAAACGCCAGCACATCGAGGTCTGCTTCGCAGCCTTTTACCGCAAGCCTGTGATGATTGTGGCTGAACCAGATTGGGGGATTACTGTTCATGCGTGCACTCCTTGTGTAAGGTCAAATTCCAGCCCGACATCCTTTTCCTCAGGCCAGTTAAGGTTTAAGGACTGAGGTTTCTGTGTGTTATCCATGTGGACCAGCAGTTGCAGACCCAACACTGGCAAAACTTATTGTTTCAGCAGGCGTGCACCGGCAGTCGGCGTGTCACACGCTACCGCCCATCGCTGTTACCTGAGAAAGGGACCAAAGCGCATACGGTCGGGCGGGTAGTTTGTGATTTTCTTTGCTTACCGCCCGAGCGGGCGTAGGTTCAGCAAAAACAACAACGTGGACAGAGAGGACGATCCACCTGCGGCTTACGTCGTGGCCTGTTCGTTCCCGCAACAGGAATGAATGATGTCGCCGTTGGTGCAGGTCCAGGTGATTTTCCCCGCTCTTTAAGAAAGGTAATGTTGTCGGGCAGTCTGGCTTTGAGGTCACGAAGCAGGCTTCGCATGGACAATATTGCTTTAAACCGGGGGAGCTGAGGCATGACCTCCTCTGGTTCGAAATCTTTTATTGCGTGAGAAGTGAAGTCAGCGCCCCCTTCGGCGCCATCGCATGCCAGATTATTCGCCAATGACAGGCTTATAGCAGGGGCAAGATCAGCGGGTGCGCTGCCAAAATTATTCTTGTTGCTGTTGGTCTTTTTACGTCCGGAAAGCGGACGCTGTTCCCAGCCGTGGCTGTCGTGTGCGGCCGGGACTATTTTGAGGGGCAGCCCGACGTTCTTATGTAAGTAACCGGAGTGAATGCTGAACTGGCTATTAACGCGGGTTTTGAGGAATCTGGACTGATAAGCACTGAACATAACCATCCCTGTTTTTTTAGTGCAAGAACATTCCCAACTTTAAACATTCAATAAAAAGCAGGAGCTGTGTCACTAGCAAGTACATTCCATTTACTGGCGATGTGACGTAATGCGAGAGTGTAAATCCGTAACGGGTGTATGAGCAAAAGACTCATATTGAGAGTTTAAAAAAAGCAGGCTGGCTAAATAAAACTCTAAAATGTAACTATATGTAAATAATAAATGAGATCCAGAAAACCCAACACCTCTCTGATATATAAGAATTTTCGCAAGCAATCGGCGTAAATATGTTTGCCATCATGGACTAAGAGATGTTTCAAAAAGCTGTCAGTTTTAAAGTCAGCATTAGAAATACCCGTTTGCTAAAAAGTGCGGTTGAGGAAGTTATTGCTCGAGTAAGACAGAAATTGAAAAAGAAACACCCACTCAAAAAGTTAGATTATATTATAAGTAATGTTAATGATTAATGGCGCGGATGTGCACTGTATGTCGCTCCATTTGCCGCTAAGACTTTCCGCGACTCCCCTGCCGACATGCCGAAGCCGTCATGCCATAAACCTGCCGAAAACGATGGCTGAAATGCGCTGAAGAGTGGAAACCACACTGAAGCGCTATCTCAGTCAGCGTCAGGTCAGGCCGGGCAAGCAATGTTCGCGCACGATCCATACGACGACGCATCACAAACTGGTGCGGCGCTTCGCCAGTGGTATGACGGAACATACGGGCAAAGTGAAACTCACTCAATGCCGCTTCCTGCGCCAGCACAGACAGGGTTAATGGCTGGTCGAGATGGGTTTCAATAAAGTCGAGAATCCGCCGCAGGACTGCTGGAGCCAGTCCGCCCCGCACCTGTGGCAATTGCCATTTAACCTCACTGTAGTGCTGTAACAGATGGGTCAGAAGCAGGGTTGATGCGCTGCTCAATGTCAGCTGACTGGCGGGCTGTTGCCAGTCGCTGCTCAGCAGAAAGTGCCGATAAAGCTGGGTAATGCGGTCATCAGCGGAAAAGACTTTCTCATGCAGATTTAACTGCGCCCGGCTGCGATCCCACACCTGTTCGGCCAGGTGCCGCAGCTGATTCTCGCTGCAATAGAGATGAACAAAAGCGAGGTCGGCACGCAAATCCCAGGTTGATTCCGTGCCTGCGGGCATCAGACAGAAGCGATCCGGTGCGCCACCGTTACGCCAGCCGTGCGCTGTTTTATGCCAGGTATCGTAGCCGCCCGCCACATAAAGACTCAGCGTGTGATGATCGCTCAGGTTGGTAACGCGATCGCCACTATTAAACCAGGCGGCCAGCTGAATGCCATTATTGAGTTGTACCTGATCGCGCAGTTGTGCTTTGTGGCGTTGCAACATTTCAAAGGTCTGATAGGTACGCATCGGAGTATCAGTTCAGATAAACAGAGGGCCAGTTTACGGATTGCAGGGGACAGAAAACAGGTCACATCGGGACGGAGGATAAAAATGCGCAAGATTTTGCAAACCCGGCGCAATCCGCTGCAAGATCCTGGTGCGTTACCAGTGCAGACTCGGCGTTTTGTGGTGGAGAACCTGGCAATGAACCTGTTTTTGTATCTCTCTGTCGTGCTCATCTGGGGTACAACCTGGATTGCGATCTATGCGCAACAGTCTGCTGGCATGGGGGCCGTGACTGTCGCCGTGTTCTGGCGATTTTTACTGGCTTCACTGGTCATGTTATTGCTGCTTAAGCTGATAAAACGACTGCACAGGCTGACGCTGCGCGATCATCTTTTCTGCATGCTGCAGGGCTGCTGCGTCTTTGGCTTCAACTTTGTCTGTTTCTATTACGCTTCAGGCTATATCAGCAGCGGACTGGAGTCGGTCATTTTCTCTATGGCGGTGATGTACAATGCCATTAACAGCTGGATCTTTTTCCGTCAGCGCCCTTCCCCGCGTCTGATTCCGGCGATCGTGCTGGGCATGGCAGGCATCGTTGCGCTGTTCTGGCACGATCTCCGCAGCACGCAGGCCTCTGCCGGGCTGATGTGGGGAATTGGTTTGAGTGCGCTGGGCACGCTGGGATTTTCATTTGGCAATATGATCAGTCAGCGGCATCAGCGTCTGCAACGCGACGTACTGACAACGAACAGTTACGGCATGTTGTATGGCGCGCTGATGATGGCACTTGTCTCGCTGCTACAGGGTGTTTCGCTACAGCCAATATGGAATGCCCAGTGGATTGGCGCATTAACCTATCTGGCTATCGTGGGATCGGTGATGGGTTTCGGGGCCTACTTTACGCTGGTGGGGCGTATCGGCGCCAGTCGGGCTGCTTATACAACGGTTCTGTTTCCACTGGTTGCGCTGGCACTCTCGACCCGCTTTGAGGGGTATGAGTGGCATGTCAGCGCCATCCCTGGCCTTGTCATGATTCTGCTGGGCAATATCGTGATGTTTGCCCGCTGGCCAGCAAGCCGTCGCCGTGTAATCATCTGACGCGGAGGCGGGCTCAGGCCCGCGTCCGGATGGGCGTTATGCCCACTGCTGCTGAAGAAGTTTCTGTGGTTGATTGATCGCTTTACGCGCAATCCAGTAGAGCAGAACACGCTCATCGTCACTATCACGATCGGCCATCGACAGCAGTTTTAATGCCAGCGTCGATTTGGTCACAGGCTGTTGTTCTGTACTGAGTTCAATCACCGCCTGACCGATGATGCAGCAAACTTCGTCCTCACTGGTGGTGGATTCATATGTCCGGTCTTTCATATTTCCTCCTGATAAGTGAACTAGTAGTCTGGCAAAAGATCCGGAAGGCTGCTCACATAACCTCCTCACTGAAACATTCTATTACGGGTGGTTACGGTTATTTATTAAGCTGCCGCTTTGGTTACCTTTAACGCAACGCTGCATTATCGCTGCAGACCTGCGTTGTGTCATTCATACCGCCTGAGTGGCATTTCATTCCCCATTCCGTTCCGTTCATGCCTTTACTGCTCACGCGCGCGAATCACTGCTTTATTCTGACCGCAGTTTCCAGATTCCCGGACGGGAGAGATAAATGATGAATCAGACTCAACAGGCGTCTTACCAGCGTTCCCGCTGGCTTACATTGTTCGGCACGGTTATTACTCAGTTTGCGCTGGGGTCAGTTTATACATGGAGTTTGTTCAACGGCCAGCTGTCACAGAAGCTGGATGCACCGATCAGTCAGGTCGCATTTTCCTTTGGCCTGCTGAGTTTAGGTCTGGCTATCGCCTCTTCACTGGCCGGAAAATTACAGGAACGTTTTGGCGTACGCCGCGTCACTATTGGTGCGGGTGTACTGATGGCGCTGGGCTTCTGGCTCACCGCGCACGCAAATAACCTGATGATGCTCTACTTCAGTGCCGGACTGCTGGTCGGTCTGGCCGATGGCGCTGGTTACCTGATGACGCTGTCAAACTGCGTGAAATGGTTCCCGGAGCGTAAGGGGATGATCTCAGCCTGCGCGATTGGCGCTTACGGCCTTGGCAGTCTGGGATTCAAGTTTATCTGCGGAGCACTGCTGGCGACGGTCGGTCTGGAGCAGACCTTTATGATCTGGGGCGTGCTGGCCATGTCGATGATTATTATTGGTGCGCTGCTGATGCGTGAAGCGCCACTGCAACAGACCGGGACCACCGCCAAAGGTCAGCAACATGCGCGGGATTACACACTGGCACAGTCAGTGCGTCTGCCGCAGTACTGGATGCTGGCGCTGATGTTCCTGACCGCCTGTATGAGCGGCCTCTATGTGATAGGGGTTGCCAAAGATATCGGCGAAGGTCTGGTGCATCTCTCCACGCAGACTGCTGCCAGCGCAGTTACGGTGATAGCGATTGCTAACCTGAGTGGTCGTCTGGTGCTGGGTGTACTCTCTGATAAAATGCTGCGTATCCGGGTCATTTCGCTGGCGCAGGTTGTGTCACTAATCGGTATGAGTGTGCTGCTGTTTACCCGGATGAATGAGGTCACCTTCTTCCTGTCACTCGCCTGTGTGGCCTTTAGCTTTGGCGGGACCATCACGGTGTTCCCATCACTGGTCAGTGACTTTTTCGGCCTCAACAACCTGACAAAAAACTATGGCCTGCTCTACCTGGGCTTTGGTATCGGCAGCGTGCTGGGTTCGCTGGTCGCCTCACTGTTTGGTGGTTTCACCGTTACCTTCAGCCTGATTATGACGTTGCTGGTCATCTCCCTGTTCCTGTCGCTCACCATCCGACTGCCACAGAGTTCCGTCACAGCAGAACCGGTGTTGCAACGCCACTAACTTCACGGACAACGACCACGGGCCGCCATTGCGCGGCCCGTTAACATTCAGCCGCGGAATCGCGGCTCTGCTATTCCCGCCACCGCGACGTCCACGGCAAAGATATCGCCGGACTGCTGATAACGTGCCAGTTCCTCTTCCGTGCGATCTTCCCGCGAACTGGTGATAAACAGCGTTTTAAGATCGGCACCGCCAAAGGCCACCATGGTTGGCCACTTCACCGGCAGCAGGATCTCATCCACGATTTCGCTGCTCTGCGGATCGATACGTACCACGCGTCCGCCATCAAACTGTGCTGACCAGTAAAAACCTTCGCTATCCACCGCGGCACCATCCGGTAAACCCCCTTTCGCGTCAAAACGACGGAACAGCGTGCGTTCACCCGGTTCGCCCTGCTCGCTTAACGGATAGCGATAAAGCGCCTCATTCGGCGTATCGCTGTGATACATCCATTGCCGGTCCGGAGAGAATGCCAGTCCGTTAGAAATTTTAATGTCCTGCGCCTTCACTTCCAGCTTCAGGTCAGGCGTCACGCGGCATAACAGACCGCCATTTTTGTCCTGCGGTTCCCACAGGCTGCCGCACCAGAAGTTACCCCACGGATCCACACGGCCATCATTAAAGCGACTTTGTGCGGCTACACCGGGATTTTCTGCGATCTTTTTCTCTGGTTTACCCTGCGCATCCAGCAACCAGACACCATTGCGCAATGCGGCTATCAGCCCGCCCTGCTCACGCAGACCGATGCACCCTACCTCTTCTGCCTGCGGGAAGGTCTGCAATTCACCGCTGACCGGATCAAAACGGTGAATGGCCGGCGCCAGAATATCGACGCAATAGAGCACCTGTTCTTCTGATGACCAGAGCGGGCATTCCCCCAGTTCAGCCTGTAACGCCAGAATATTTTTTACGTTATGCGCCATGTTTCTCTCCCATTGAAATGACATGCTAATAATGTAGTGGTAAAAACTTTCAAATGAGAATTATTTTCGCTTGATTTTAAGACTATTCTCTTTGATAGTATTTGTTATTCAGCTCATTCCGATTTTCTTATTTCCTGCCGCTGCAGAACAGAGCGCTCTGAAATATTCCGTCATATCTTCTTAAATAACTCTACAAAGCCTGCATCTTCACTCCATTTTTCCAGCGTAGTGTCGTAGTCATTGAAAAAGAGGAGAGGCTTCCGATGAAGAGATTAATTAAAGTCGCTTCGGTGGTTGCGCTGATGACGTTATTAAGCGGTTGTATCATCAGCCCCAGACACGACAATGGCTGGCACCGCGGGGGTGGCGGCGGATATCATGGAGGCTACTATGGAGGTTATCACGGTGGGTATCATGGCGATCACCATCGCCACTAACGGGCAAAGATGTCACACAGCATAAAATAAAAGCAGTAAACTTTAAGGGCGGGATAATTATCCCGCCCGTTTTATTTAGCTTTTCAGCGCATAATTACACTGGAACCAGACTTTCTTCAGCCCCGGAATATGACTTTCCTGGGCAGGCAGCGCCTCAACTTTATCAAATCCTTTATTACTGCAGTAATTCGCCAGTTCGATATCCATTGCATCACGATTGACCTTTGCCGGGTCAAAACGGTACTGCACGGTATTCGAGCTGGGATCTTCATCAACGCGTTCAAAAGCCCCGGGTTTGCTGGCAGTACATCCACTCAGCAGAATCAGCGCCAGTGCGCCGGTAATTAATTTTTTCATTTAGTTATCCTCACGGTGCCGCGCAGTGTATGACGCAGCATGCCACGCATCCATAGGATTAATGCGCGAAAAATCAAAAATTGAGAAGCTTTTACCAATTAATGTAATACGATTAAACGGCTATCACTATCATGCCGGAAGTGACAGGATGTAATCAGACCAAACGAAGACTGCACCACACCAGGAAATGCCAAAAATAAAAATCTGTTCCTCTCTCTTCCCTGCCCGCGCTTAGCGGGCTTTTTTTCGCCCGCTAAGCGCGAGTTTACTGACCGGTCAGTGCCACCATTCTACGTAACAGGTTAGCGGCGCGCTTGTCAGGTAATGCCAGAATGGCACTGTAGAGGTCAATTGACATGGCACACAGCGAAGAGCGATCCACCGCCGTGTCAGCAGGCATATTCAGCTGCTGCAGTTTGTCGCCCCACTTCAGATAAAGCCGGCCGACAATCTTTTGCAGATCATCCTGCGCCTGCGTCTTATCAAGGGGCTGTTCGGGCGGCGGGCTATTGAGCAGCAGCAGCTCCATAGCATCGGCCTCTTTCTGATTCAGCGACGCTGGGAGTGTGGTCTGCAAATTGATGCCACCACTCACCTGCGGATAGAGATAACGGAAGCAGAGGCCCGGATCGATGTGGTTCAGCGCCCGCATCTCTTCCACCGAGACGCTGATATAGTTAACGACCGCCGCATCGGTTCCGCGCATCAGTCGCTGATTAATCACCTCAATCAGCCAGCCACGCAGTTCACCTGTCGCCCTGTCAGGCTGCTCGCCCGCACGGATCCGCCGGGTCAGCTCCTGAGTCAGCAACAGCCATAATGCCGGCTCCTGCGTCTGCAATACCCGATAGCCAGGCATTTTTGCAAGCTGAATCACCGCCTGCTCATGCTGAGCAGTCTGCTGCTGATGCGGCGCGACCCAGCTGAACCAGAGCAGATTTGCCAGTATCAGTGGCAGCAGAAAGAGGATCAGCCCCTGCCACAAACGCAGCCGGGTGGTTTTGATCAGTACAATGACGATCAGCGCCAGCAGCGCAAACGCGGCCAGCGTAATAAAAAGCAGAGAATTCATGCTGCGGGATTAATCCTTACGCACATCGATCAGCACAGGGCAGTGAGCACGCTCAATAACTGAAGCGCTAACTGACCCTTTTAATAGCCGATTAAAAGAGGAGAGATGGCGACGTCCCATGATAATCATACTGGCCTTAAGCTGTTGCGACTGGGCAACGATGGTGTCTGCTGCGTCACCCGCCAGGATCATGCCACGCGCATTAATGCCCGCGCGCAATAACGGTGCCAGCGCATGGCGCACCACCATTTCCGCCGTATTCTGCTCATCCTGCGCCGCCACAAAATCGGCCGGGTCTTCACCCGCATCGATTTCCATCGGCTGATTGCAGGAGGAGTAAGCAGGATCCACGCAGCACAGCACTACCACATCGGCGCGATGCGCCAGCGCTTCTTCAATGGTTAAGGCGACCACTTTCTCCGCCACCGGAGAGTGATCAATGGCCATCAGCAGGGTTTTCATCAGATGCTTATCCTTCTATCGCGGCGACTTTGCCGATTTCACGCACCAGCGCCTCTTTGCACTTCAGCATCTCGTCACGAAAACGGGCTTCGTGACGCAGAAAACGTGCAGAGGGCACCAGCAAAGAGACAGAAAAGCGACCAAACAGCGTATCCAGCGCAAACGCCATGGTAGAGATACCTTCCAGCGTTTCACCGCGATCCACGGCGATACCGGTTTCGCGCACTTCCCTGATAAGTTGCAGCAACTGCGGCAGGGTTTTCACCGTCATATCGGTCAACTCCTGCCAGGCGTCACCGACGATCGTTCGCACATCTTTTTCACACTCCAGCGCCAGCAGTGCCCGTCCACCGGAGGTGCTGTAGAGCGGCAGATTGAGTCCCATATGTGGAACGACACGCAGCTCCCGCGACGCCACCACGTGGTGAATAATCGCCAGCTGGCTGCCGCTGGCGCGCGCCAGTGAAACCGTCTCGTTGGTGTCGGAAGAGAGTTTTTCCAGTAGCGGACTGACCAGATCGACCACATCGGTATGCACGCTGGAAATCAGTTTTAACAGCGCCGGCCCCAGGCGGAGTCCGCCTGCCCCGCTGCTGCGCACCAGCTCGGCGCTGTCGAGCGCGGCAACGATGCGCTGCACCGTTGAACGGGGCAGTTCTACTGCCTGAGCTATCTCGCCGAGGCTCATGCCGCCCGGCTGTTCGCCCAGCGCGTTAAGAATTTTTGCCGCACGGGCGATGACCTGAATGCCGCCCGTTTTTTCATCCTCACGGCTGGAGGGTTGATGTGCCATAGCGTCGTCCTGTTTGAGCTGCCTTACTGTAGCGCGAATGCCGCACTTTTTACAGTCTGTACCACATTGCAATACAGCATACCGGGATGTAATATTACGCCCTGTATCACATCGCAGTACACTGCATCATAATAACGAGATCGCCTGCAATGAACGCTAAGCCTGCCGCCGCGCCGGCCCCTCATCCTTTTACACTGCGACTGGCGCTTGGCCTGGTCGGCGTGCTCATTGCTGCCCTGACCTCCGGGCTGAACGATCGCGTCAGTGATATCGCGCTGGCAGATATCCGGGCTGCTATAGGCATCGGTTACGATCAGGGTAGCTGGATTATTTCCGGTTATCAGGCGGCAGAAGTCGCTGCCATGATGATCGCGCCCTGGTTTGCCGTCACTCTGTCGCTGCGGCGTTTCACCCTTGGCGTATCGGCAGGATTTATGCTGACCGGCATTCTGCTGCCGCTGGTGCCGGATCCGAAGCTTTTTATCAGCCTGCGTGTACTACAGGGTCTGTTCGGTGGCGCACTGCCGCCAATGCTGATGACCGTCGCCCTGCGCTTCCTGCCGCCGCCTTTTAAGCTGTTTGGCCTGGCGGGCTATGCCCTGACCGCGACGTTTGGTCCCAATATGGCGGCCTCACTGGCGTCGTTATGGACCGACCACGTCAGCTGGATGATGGTGTTCTGGCAGGTCGTGCCATTAATGCTCATTGCCATGGTGCTGATTAGCTGGGGGATACCGCAGGACCCGCTGCGTCCGGAACGCTTTCAGCAGATCGATCTGTTTGGCATGGTGACAGGCTGCAGCGCGGTTGCGCTGCTGGTTTTGGTGCTGACTCAGGGTGAGCGTCTCGACTGGCTGAACTCGCCACTAATCGCCGGTATGCTGCTGACCGCGCTGCCGCTGCTGCTGGTTTTCCTGATTAATGAGTGGTTTCACCCGCTGCCGCTGTTTAAATTGCAGATGCTGCGGCGGCCCAATCTGGCGCACGGCTTGCTGGGACTGGCCTGCGTGCTCATCCTTGGTCTGTCAGGCTCCGCCCTGCCGTCGGCCTATTTTGCTCAGGTCAGCGGCTTTCGCACCCTGGAGTTTGCCCCGCTGGCACTGACGGTCGGCCTGCCACAACTGCTGATCGCACCGCTGATTGCGGCCCTGCTGAATATTCGCTGGATTGACTGCCGCTGGATGCTGACGGCGGGCGTCGGCCTGCTGGTAACGTCCTGTCTGCTGGGCTCGCAAATCACCAGTGAGTGGGCGCGCCAGAATTTCTGGCTGCTGCAGATTCTGCAGGCATTCGGCCAACCGATGATTATTTTGCCGATACTGATGAGCGCCACCAGCGTGGTGGCTCCCCCCGAAGGCCCGTTTGCCTCTGCGATGTTTAATACGGTGCGCGGCTTCTCCAGCATTACTGCCTCCACGCTGGTTGAGGTTTTCCTCTCCCATCGTGAGCAGTTTCACTCCAGTATTCTGATTGATCAGGCTGCCAGCCGCAGCTGGCTGATGACCGCGCCAGCGGCCGATCAGGCCAGTCGCAGCCTGCCGCTGTTGCCGGACGGCAGCATCAGCGCCAGCGATAATCTCAGCGGATTTGCCACACTGGTCCGGCATCAGGCCACAGTACTGAGTCTGAGCGACAGCTGGCTGATGCTGACCGGTTTTGCCGCCTGCCTGTTATTGCTTACCGCCATCCTGCCAAAACGGGTCTGGCCGCCTCAAACTTTGCTTCAAAACCCCTCCCGGAATAACTGAATATGCGTGCTTTCGAAATGAAAAGAACTCTGGTGCTCACACTGCTGCTGCTGGTGTTACTGGCCATCGCTTTTGCAGTCTGGTCACTGATGAGCGGCAACGATCACCGCACCAATGACGCTTACGTCAATGCGGATTACACTCTGGTCGCGCCAAAAGTCTCCGGCTACATCAGCAATGTGCAGGTGCAGGATAATCAGCAGGTCAAAGCCGGTCAGCTGCTGGCAACGCTGGACGACCGTGATTACCGTGTGGCACTGGAGAGTGCCGAGGCTGACCTGCAGGTGAGTCAGGCGAAACTGCTGAGCAGCCAGGCCCAGCTGGAACAGCAGCAGTCGGTGATTGATCAGCAGAAAGCCAGCGTCTCGGCCAGCCAGGCGTCCGCGCAGTATGCCGGTCAGAGCGCCGATCGCTACAACCGACTTTATAAAAGCGGTACCGTAGCCGCCGACGATCAGCAGAAATCCAGCGCTAACCAGCGCTCGGCGCTGGCAGCGGTGCATCAGAGTCAGGCTGCGCTGGCGTCGGCAGTGAAACAGGTCGGCGTGTTACAGGCTGCGGTGCGGTCAGCAGAAGCGGATGTCGCAGCGGCTAAAGCCAGCGTCGATCAGGCCAGGCTGAATCTCTCCTACACGCGAATCACGGCGCCCGTTGACGGCATGGTCGGTCAGCGCTCAGTGCGGATCGGCGCTTACGTTTCAGCCGGAACCCGCCTGCTGGCGGTAGTGCCACTGCAGCAGACCTACATTACGGCTAACTACCTTGAAACGCAGTTGAGCGATGTGCGTCCGGGTCAGCGGGTGCAAATCCGTGTTGATGCCCTGCCAGGCAAGACCTTTACCGGCCATGTGGACAGCATCGCACCGGCCACCGGCGCAACTTTTTCCGCGATTGCTCCCGATAACGCCACCGGCAACTACACTAAAGTCGTTCAACGTCTGCCGGTTAAAATTGTGCTGGATAGTGACCAACAGCATCTGGCTCAGTTACGTGTCGGCATGTCGGCGATCCCGGAAATTCAGGTGCCGTAAAATTGTGAGCAATATCTCAGAACGGACCTATTTCATTTAGGCAGGATTACGCGTAAATTAGCGCCTGATCCTGTTCTGAGTTATTCAGATCGACCCGGAAATGAGCAGACCATTACTGAAATGGCGATCTCTTTTCCACAGCTGTTCGCGTTGCACTGGTTTGGGATCGCCATCATCGTAACCGCTCAGAGGAGTTGCTTTGTGAAATATGCCTTGATGGGAATATCTTTTTTCGCGTTACTTTGGTTCGGAACCTTTGTTCTGCTGCTGAAGTAATGGCGTGACAGTGCCGCTACGGGGCGACCATTGCGTCGCCCCTGCTGGCTGTCAGTGCTCTTCTTCTGTTTTCATGCTGCCTGGCAATACGCCATCGGCACGAAACATCGCTTTAATTCCCCGTACTGCCTGACGAATGCGATCGCTGTTTTCAATCAGTGCGAAACGCACGTGCGTATCACCATAGTCGCCAAACCCGATACCGGGCGAAACACAGACTTTCGCCTCCTGCAGCATATGTTTGGCAAACTCCAGCGACCCCAGATGCGCGTAGTGGTCCGGAATTTTTGCCCAGACGTACATCGAGGCTTTCGGGTTATCTACCATCCAGCCCGCTTCATGTAATCCCTTGACCAGCACATCACGACGGCGTTTGTACTGCTCTGCGATGTCGCGAACACACTGTTGATCCCCTTCCAGCGCGGCAATTGCCGCCACCTGGAGCGGCGTAAAGGTGCCGTAGTCATGGTAACTTTTGATCCGTGCCAGCGCGGCGACCAGCTCTTTGTTGCCCACCATAAAACCGATGCGCCAGCCCGCCATGTTGTAGCTTTTTGACAGAGTGAAGAACTCGACGGCAACATCACGCGCACCTGACACCTGCATAATCGACGGCGCTTTCCAGCCATCGTAGACGATGTCGGCATAGGCCAGATCGTGGATCACCAGCACGTTGTATTGTTTTGCCAGCGCAATCACTCGCTCGAAAAAGTCGAGTTCCACACACTGTGCGGTGGGATTAGACGGGAAGCCAAGGATCATCATTTTTGGCTTGGGGTAACTCTCACGAATGGCGCGTTCCAGCTCATTGAAGAAGTCGACACCTGCCACCAGCGGCACTGAGCGCACCTGCGCTCCGGCAATCACCGCACCGTAGATATGAATCGGATAGCTGGGATTGGGCACCAGCACGGTATCACCATGATCCAGCGTCGCCAGCATCAGGTGCGCCAGCCCCTCTTTAGAGCCGATAGTCACAATCGCCTCAGATTCAGGATCGATCTCCACCTGGTAACGATCGGCGTACCAGCGCGAGATCGCCCGGCGCAGACGCGGAATGCCGCGTGAGGTGGAATAACCGTGGGTGTCGTCGCGCTGCGCTACCTGGCATAACTTTTCGACGATGTGCGGCGGAGTCGGACCATCAGGGTTGCCCATTGAAAAGTCGATGATATCTTCGCCGCGCCGGCGCGCAGCCATCTTCAGTTCAGCAGTGATGTTGAAAACGTAAGGGGGTAAACGTTCAATACGTGAGAAACGACGGGGTGTGCTGTTATCAGCCATGATGTCCTCTGGATTACGTAAGCGCCCGGACCGTCCGAGCGACGCGGGTCACTGCGGTGACCCGTTACGAACATAACGCGGTGAGGATCATTTTGTCGAGGGGCAGAAAATATTTTTATTTTTGCGGATTCAGTCGTCCCAGCAGCCAATCGTTCACCCAGTAGCCGTTCAGCAGATAATTATCCCGTAGCGTGCCCTCCAGCTGGAAGCCGTTTTTCTCCAGAATCCGGCGTGACGCCCAGTTACCTTCAACCACCATCGCCTTGAGTTTATGGAAATCGGCTTCGAGCAGAAACTGACACAGCGCCGCCAGCGCCTCGCTGCCATAGCCCTGTCCGCAGTGGCGATGCAGCAGCATATAACCCACCTCGGCCTGACGGTGTGGCTCCCACTCCGGGCTGCAGCCAAACAGGCCAATCGGCTCACCGCTGTCGCGTCGTCGTGCCACCAGGCAGAGCATATGAAAACTGCCTGGCTGCCACGGAGCCAGACGCTCGGTGAAGCGCTGGCGAATATCCGCTTCATCGGGGATCTCGCTCACCCAGGTCATGGTGTCACGATCTTCATGGACGGCACGAAACAGTTGCCAGTCTTCTGGCTGTAATTTGTTCAGGGTTAATCTGGCGGTGACAAGTTGCATCTGCTGCTCCCGATGGGCGCGGTTTTCCAGCGGTCGCTGGCGCGCGTCATGGCGCAACATAGCAAAACGGCATCACAGCGACCAGCGCTGGCAGGATGAAAAACTGTTCCCCTTTATTGCACTCAACCTTTCCTCTTTTTATGCCCAGGCCATAAAAATTGATCTAAAACACGAAGTCCCGGCGTGATTGTGTGGGGCGCTAGCGGTTCGCGATCACATTTTTTATCATAGTGATACTTTCCATTGCCGACGAGCCGCCTGTGTCCTCCCACTTCACGATGTTACTGGCAGTATTTGACCGCGCCGCCCTGATGTTGATCTGCCTGTTCTTCCTGACGCGCACCCGCCCGTTTCGTCAGTTGCTGCAAAAAGATGAACACACCCGTGCGGAGAAAGTGGCAGTAACGGCCATCTTTTCCCTGTTTGCGCTGTTCAGTACCTGGTCTGGCGTTAATGTCGACGGTTCGCTGCTGAATGTGCGGGTGATTGCCGTGATGGCGGGCGGCATTCTGTTTGGTCCCTGGGTTGGCATCGCCACTGGTGTGATTGCGGGGCTGCACCGTTTTCTGATCGATATTCACGGCGTGACCTCGGTGCCCTGTCTTATTACCAGCATCATCGCCGGTATCGTCGCGGGCGGTATTAATCGCCGGGTGCTGAAAGAGCATCGCTGGCGTGCCGGTATCGTCGGCGGCATGTTGTGTGAAGCCCTGACGATGGTGCTGATCGTCCTGTGGGCGCGCCCAACCTCACTCGGGCTGGCGATAGTGTCAGAGATTGCCCTGCCGATGATCCTCGGTGCCTCCAGCATCGGTATCATTGTGTTGCTGGTGCAGAGCGTCGAGGGAGAGAAAGAGGCGATTGCCGCCCGTCAGGCCAAGCTGGCGCTGGAGATCGCCAACAAAACCCTGCCGCTGTTTCGTCAGGTGAACAGCGACTCACTTCGCAACATCTGTGACATTATCCGGCGGGAGATCAAAGCCGATGCGGTGGCGATGACCGACAAAAAGCAGATTCTGGCCTATGTCGGCTATGGCGAACATAACTATCAACATGGGGATGATGGCATCAGCCCCACCACGGCACAGTCGATCGCCAGCGGTAAAATTATCATTAAGAATAATGATGAAGCGCACCGCACCAAAGATATCCATTCGATGATCGTCATCCCGCTGTGGGAAAAAGGCAAAGTCACCGGCACGCTGAAAATCTACTATCGCCGCGCGCACCGTATCACCGGCTCGCTGAGGGAGATGGCCATCGGCCTGTCGCAAATCATCTCTACCCAGCTTGAAGTGTCGCGCGCTGAGCAGCTACGTGAGATGGCCAATAAAGCGGAACTGCGCGCGCTGCAAAGTAAAATAAATCCCCATTTCCTGTTCAACGCCCTGAATGCCATCTCCTCTTCTATCCGGCTTAATCCCGATACCGCCCGCCAGCTGGTGATTAACCTGTCACGCTACCTGCGCTACAACCTGGAGCTGAATGATGATGAGCTGATCGATATCCGTAAGGAGCTATGGCAGGTCAAAGATTACATCGCCATTGAGCAGGCGCGGTTTGGCGATAAGCTGACGATGATCTATGACGTCGACGAAGATCTGCATTTTCTGCTGCCGAGTCTGCTGATCCAGCCGCTGGTGGAGAATGCGATTGTGCATGGCATCCAGCCCTGTAAAGGTAAAGGCGTAGTGACGCTGAGCGTGCGGGATCTGGGCGATCGGGTGCGGGTTTCAGTTCGGGATACCGGCCAGGGCATCAGTGACCAGGTGATGGAGCGAGTAGCACGCAATGAGATGCCCGGTAATAAAATTGGGCTGCTCAATGTGCATCATCGGGTAAAACTTCTGTCGGGTCAGGGACTGAACATTGTGCGGCACCAGCCGGGCACCGAGATTTCCTTTACGCTGAGTAAGAATGGCCAGCGCCTGGCGGAGAATCTGTTATGAAAGCCATTATTGTGGAAGATGAATTCCTGGCGCAGCAGGAGCTGAGCTGGATGATCCAGCATCACAGCAAAATCGAGATTGAAGCCTGCTTTGACGATGGACTCGACGTGCTGAAGTATCTGCAACAGCATCGGGTCGATGTGATTTTTCTCGACATCAACATTCCTTCTCTGGATGGCATGCTACTGGCACAGAATATCCATCAGTTTGCCCACAAGCCGCTGATTGTCTTTATCACCGCGTGGAAAGAGCATGCGGTGGAGGCGTTTGAGCTGGAGGCGTTTGACTACATTCTCAAGCCTTATCAGGAGTCGCGGATTGTCACCATGCTGAACAAGCTGGAAGCCACGGCGCAGACGCAGCAGGCGGTCAGCCATCTCAGCGCCACGCCAGCCCCGCAGACGGTCAACCTGATTAAAGATGAGCGCATTATCGTCACGGACGTGAACGACATTTACTACATAGAGGCGCATGAAAAGCTGACGTTTGTGTACACGCGGCGCGAGTCTTACGTGATGTCGATGAATATTACCGAATTCTGTTCACGTCTGCCGGAGCAGCAGTTCTTCCGCTGCCATCGCTCTTACTGCGTCAGCCTCAGCAAGATCCGCGAAATTGAGCCGTGGTTTAACAACACCTATCTGCTGAAGCTGCGCGATCTGGAGTTTCAGGTGCCGGTGAGCCGCAGCAAGGTGAAGCAGTTTCGGCAACTTATGCGGCTGTAGCGCTGGAGTGGTAAATGTTTCAGGAGAACGTGTGGTGAAGCCGAGGATGATTTCCTGAACCTGCCCAGCTGAAGCAGGCAGGCCAGGAAAATCGAACGCGCGCAAAATGGCCGTGCGCGCGGGGTGTAACTGAATCAGATAATGCGACCCAGCGTCTGACGCAGATGCGCGCCCGCGCCCAGCAGGCCAGGCTGATCGTGCGTGATCATATAGACCGGGATGCTGGCAACATAGTCGCGGAAGCGGCCTTTGTCTTCGAAAGCGGCACGGAAACCTGACGCCTTAAAGAACTCCAGGAAGCGTGGCACGATGCCACCCGCAATGTATACGCCACCAAAGGTGCCGAGGTTCAATGCCAGATTGCCACCGAAACGGCCCATGATGACGCAGAACATCGACAGCGCACGACGGCAGTCGATGCAGCTGTCATCCAGCGCACGCTGGCTGACATCTTTCGGCTTCAGGTTTTCCGGCACACGATTATCGACTTTAACAATCGCACGATAGAGGTTAACCAGACCGGCACCGGACAGGATACGTTCTGCTGAAACATGGCCCAGCTCTTCACGCAGCACTTCCAGAATCTGATCTTCTTCTTCGCTGTTAGCGGCGAAATCGACATGACCGCCCTCACCTGGCAGGCTGACCCAGCGTTTGTCCACGTGCACCAGATGGCTGACGCCTAATCCGGTACCGGCACCATAAATCGCAATAGGCTTGTCTTTAACCGGGGCTGTGCCGCCAAACTGAATCACGTTGTCGGCGGTCAGCATCGGAATCGCCATGGATACCGCAGTGAAGTCGTTAATGATTTCCAGGTGTTCAAAACCGATGTTCTCTTTGAGCTTGCGCGTAGAAAACGCCCAGTCATGGTTGGTCATTTCAACCCAGTCATCGGTAATCGGGCAGGCGATAGCGATACAGCCATCTTTAACATCCTGCTGTTGTTCATCAAGATAGTGGCGGATGACGGCTTCGAGGCTGTCGTATTCTGATGTTGAGAATGTTTTGGCCTGGGTGATGCTGCCGCTTTCCACCTCACACAGGGCGAGGCGTGCGTTAGTACCGCCGACATCGCCGACCAAGGCATAGGTTGTCATTCTTCTGTTGCTCCGCTTGGGGTCTTAAGAGTTGGAGGACACTATAAATTTCTGCCCATAAAACAACAACGCTCACCGGTGCG
>Ga0268256_1000649_pt1 | contig 26473 bp, 25 predicted proteins | sample AgamicAtAmrz_FD_200247 | JGI IMG/M metagenome (GOLD analysis project Ga0268256, IMG submission 200247) | Agave microbial communities from Guanajuato, Mexico - At.Am.rz (v2) (version 3) | ecosystem: Host-associated > Plants > Roots > Rhizosphere | place: Guanajato, Mexico | collected 2012-06-07 | reverse complement strand
CAGTCCTGTTCGTCGTTTTTCGCGTATCGATCGTCTTCCCCCGTATGTATTCAATATCACTGCTGAACTGAAAATGGCTGCGCGTCGGCGCGGCGAAGATATTATCGATTTCAGCATGGGTAACCCCGATGGCGCGACCCCGCCGCATATCGTGGAAAAACTCTGCACCGTGGCTCAACGCCCGGACACCCACGGCTACTCCACTTCGCGCGGCATTCCACGTCTGCGCCGCGCCATTTCGCGCTGGTATCAGGATCGTTATCAGGTAGATATCGACCCGGAAAGCGAAGCCATTGTCACCATCGGCTCCAAAGAGGGGCTGGCGCACCTGATGCTGGCGACGCTTGACCACGGTGATACCGTGCTGGTGCCAAATCCCAGCTACCCGATTCACATCTACGGTGCCGTGATTGCCGGCGCCCAGGTGCGTTCCGTACCGCTGGTGGAAGGGGTCGATTTCTTTAACGAGCTGGAGCGCGCTATCCGCGAGAGTTATCCCAAGCCGAAAATGATGATCCTCGGCTTCCCGTCGAATCCGACCGCGCAGTGCGTGGAGCTGGAGTTCTTCGAGAAAGTGGTGGCGCTGGCGAAACGCTACGACGTGCTGGTGGTTCACGATCTCGCTTACGCTGATATCGTGTATGACGGCTGGAAAGCCCCTTCTATCATGCAGGTGCCGGGCGCGCGCGACGTGGCGGTGGAGTTCTTCACTCTCTCCAAGAGCTACAACATGGCGGGCTGGCGCATTGGTTTCATGGTCGGCAACCAGCAACTGGTGAGCGCGCTGGCGCGGATCAAGAGCTATCACGATTACGGTACCTTCACCCCACTGCAGGTGGCGGCCATCGCCGCGCTGGAAGGGGACCAGCAGTGCGTCCGCGACATCGCTGAGCAGTACAAACGCCGCCGCGACGTGCTGGTCAAAGGGCTGCACGAAGCGGGCTGGATGGTGGAGTGCCCGAAAGCCTCGATGTATGTCTGGGCAAAAATTCCGGAGCAGTATGCTGCGATGGGCTCGCTGGAGTTCGCGAAAAAGCTGCTGCAGGACGCGAAAGTCTGCGTCTCACCGGGGATTGGTTTCGGGGATTATGGCGACACTCACGTGCGCTTCGCGCTGATTGAGAACCGCGACCGTATTCGTCAGGCGGTGAGGGGCATTAAAGCGATGTTCCGGGCCGACGGCCTGCTGCCGAAAGAGAGCAAAGCGCAGACCGAAAGCGCAGAATAAGAAAAGGAGCCGAAAGGCTCCTTTTTCAATGGCGCTGCTCAGATCATGAGGGCGAAAGTACCGGCCCAAAGTAAGACGATTACCGATACGCCCATAAAGAAATATTTCACGTTACATCGCTCCGCATGCATAAACATGCACAAATCATTCACGCAAGGTTCTAGTATAGAGAGGTGGAGCCACCGCTGTACCACTTTGGGATAAATCCCCCGGTCGGCCTGCCGCTGCACCTGAAATTCTCGGCTACTCGGGTAGCCTGCGGGCGCTACTGTAATCCTTTATTTATGGCTAAACAAGCGGTGGCAGGGGCGGGCAAATAAAAATAGTTTTCGCCCGGTAACCGTTGCGCGCCGGGCGTAATTTGTTGCTAAAAATAAAAGGCTTAGCGCCAGCCATGCGTGCATGAAACCGCAGGCTTTATGACTACAGCCAGCCCGAGCGCTTCAGCTTCCAGTAGAGCAGCCAGCACACCGCCACGGTCCCGCCCATCGCCAGCGGATAGCCATAAAGCGAATCCAGCTCCGGCATGTGCTCAAAGTTCATGCCGTACATGCTGAACACCACCGTCGGCACCACCAGAATCGCCCCCCAGCCCGCCAGCTTTTTCACCACTTCGTTCTGCTGCACCGTGACCAGCGCCAGGTTAACGTGCATGGCGCTGGTGAGCATCTCGCGCATGTCCTCGGTATCCATCACCACATGGTGGGCGTGATCCTGCACGTCGCGCAGATAAGGACGCAGCGCTTTGGGGATGATGTCCTCATGCAGGCGAATCAGCTGGTTACAGATCTCATCCACCGGCAGCGCTGCGTTGCGGATCGCCAGCAGATGACGGCGCAGCATATAAACGTTCTGCACCTCCTGGCGATCGAACTCGCTGCAGAACATATTGCCCTCCAGCTCGTTGATGCGGGTGGTCAGCGACGAGGTGATTTCCAGATAGTTATCGACGATAAAATCGAGCAGGCAGTAAAGCGCATACCCCGGCCCGTGCTCCAGCATCTCCGGACGCTCCTCGACACGGGTACGCAGCGGCGCATAGCTCTCGGAAGCACCGTGGCGCACGCTAATCAAAAAGTTTTTGCCGACGAACAGGTGGGTTTCGCCAAATTCGATATTGTTATTCTCGTCCCGGCACGCGGTTTTCACCACGATAAAGATCGAGTCGCCGTACTGCTCGATTTTGGGCCGCTGATGGGCGGTCAGCGCATCTTCAATGGCCAGCTCGTGCAGCCCAAACTCATGCTGAATGGTCTGCATAAACGGCTCATCCGGCTGCCACAGCCCCAGCCAGATAAACGCATCCGGTTCCTGAACCGCCTCGCTGATATCGTCGATATCTATTGTGCGCGCCGCTTGCCCTGGGCGATAAACCCGACTGTTAACAATCATGTGTCGCTCCCTGCTGTCTCGTTTAACGATAACTATAACGCGCTTTGCCGGCGTGTGAGGGAGCAGCGGGGGAATTCGGGGGATTCCGGGTGGTGGAAGATGGATGGACGATATAATAGAGGGCGAAATAGCGCAGGGGGACGTTCCTGACAGATAGATATTTAATTTTTGTCACCGGAACGACATTATGTTTTCAGGAGTTTATTAACTCTTTTTAAAAATCGTCAGAAAACTATTTTCCTTTCACTTGGTGCTTCCTGGAAATAAATTACACAGGGAACGACTATTTCCAGGATTAGCCAGAAAGATATCTGGTGTCAATGAATTTCATATAAATTGCAGGAGCGAGTGAATAACATTTAATACCGCTAACTTTTTGTTACTTATCCTCATATTGATCTGTTTTTAAACAGGAATAAGCTTGGCAAAAAATAACGCAGCACAGGTGTGGTTTATTTTGGATTTGTCAGCCCAGTCATCTTATTTGCTCCCCTCAGCCACGAGTGATAATGCCAGTGCTTATATCGACGCACTTTTGCAGGATACGTGGCTTTTCGTGATGGATATTTACAACCAGCCTGAGCGTGTACGTGATGAAGCGTTATACCGTCGTGGCGTAGAACTTGTGGAAAAGATGCAGGAGCAGCTCAATACCATGAACGAGTCTGAGGCGTTCAGGAACGATGTGCTGCTGGCGCAGTGCGCTCTGATTGACCATGTGGTGCTGAATACGGCGTCCTGTGATGATAATGCGCTCTGGGTGTATGCACCGTTACAAAGTGTATATCTGCATACCCTGTATGCGGGGAAAAATATGAACGACCGAACCCGCCAGCTATTGCGTGAGGTTTCGCCGGACAGGCGTCTGCTGGTGCTACATCAGCGGGCCTATGCGCTGGGGCTGGGACGTTTTGAAACGCAGCAGCATCAGCAGGCGTTTAACCCAGCATTGTCGGTAATATGCCGCCGCAGGGGGCAAAACTGTCAATGTGGAAGCTACGGGCAAACTGTTGTGGCAGTTTTGCTGCTGCGCTGGCCGTGGTATCGGATTTGGGAGATTTGCTGGAAATTTTTGATAAGCAAGGTGAGGCTCGCTGGAAAGGAGTGTGGTTGGCTGGCGCTAAGATCGTTTCAGATGGTGCGTTTGCGATTCAGAGCAGTGAGGAGCTATTGAAGCTGCTGGGCAAAAAAACTTTGCAGGTGATGATTGCTGATGCCGTTGGCGTTTCTGCTAGAACTGTTATTGAGTTTATTGGTGTCTTTGCAAGCTGGGAAGTTATGATTATGGTCGCCATAGCTCCCACTATTGTTGCCATCTTCACAGATAACGATCTCCAGGACTGGTGTGAAAAATGTGTCTTTGGCAGTGCGTCAGAAATAGATAATCCGCGCGATATGACGGCTGAAGGCCGGGCGAAGATCTGCCAGGAGCAGGAAGACCAACTGGTCAAAGCCCTGCATGAAACATTCGGTCTGCCGCTGACGGAAAAATTGCAGCAGGAAGAGGCCGACGAAAAATTAAAACAACTGAAGGCCGAAGTGCAGGCCTGGCGGCATATTCATAATTAGGCATAAGGGACTACGCGATGACCACACCTTCAGCAGAAGCACTACGCCGGTTTAAACGGGTTGATCTGGAAGAAATTCTGGAGGACGCCCAACAACGACTCAGCCGGGAGCCGGAAGAGACACTGCAGCAGTGGCGAGATAATATTTTCAGAGAAACCAAAGGGTATAGCGATCTGAAAATTCTGAAATCCTATATGGAGAGCAGTGCTTCCCGTCTGACTGATAATTTGAAGTCTCATAAGGCGTATCTGTATTCTCATCAGGAGAATGAATTCAGTGAAAAAGGCGTCACTTTTCATAACGAGTATGTTGATGATGAAAGCTTTGAGCTTGTTTTTATGGCTTGCGAAATTGAAAAATTTCCGCCAATGCCCGTCCTGCCGCCACCGGCACCGCTGATAAAAATCAGCGGCGTGATTGAAGAGGTTGAGTTTACCAAGGCCAGAGCCTGGTTTGATGCGCAGGCGTATATGACAACCGACGACTTACAAGTATTTAAAGCGCAACTGGACAGCAAAGGTCTGGTGGGTGCCATGCTTACGCACTCATTTTCGGGTAGCTCTGTCAGTATTTACGGCTCGTCGGATAAAATGAACTGCCTTTATGCGCCTCTCCGATATGACCGGCGATACCGATGCCGCGCGGCTGTTCACCACGGATGAGGTGGTGCCGGGTATGTTCACCCGTCAGGCGTGGGATGACGCGGTACAACCGGCCATTGATAAGGTGGTCAGCGAGCGCCGGGACGAAATTGACTGGGTACTGAGCGACAACAAACATCCGGCCACGGCGGACATTTCACCGGAAGCCCTCAAGGCCCGTCTGACCGAACGCTACTTCACCGATTATGCCGGTGCCTGGCTGGATTTCCTCAACAGTATTCGCTGGCAGAATGCCGCCACGCTTTCCGATGCCATTGACCAGCTCACCCTGCTTGCCGACGTGCGCCAGTCGCCGCTGGTGGCGCTGATGAACACCCTCAATACCCAGGGGCGTGCCGGACAGCAGCGGGAAGCGCTCTCAGATTCACTGGTGAAATCGGCAAAAAATCTGCTTAACAGCGACGACGCCAAAGCTATCGACCAGCAGGCCGGAGTACACGGCCCGCTGGATGCGGCCTTTGGTCCGGTACTGAACCTGATGGACAAGAAGAGCGGCGATAACAGCCTGAGTCTGCAGACCTTCCTCACCCGTGTCACCCGCGTACGGCTCAAGCTTCAGCAGGTCACCGGCGCGGCTGACCCGCAGGCGATGATGCAGGCGCTGGCGCAGACGGTGTTCCAGGGAAAATCCGTGGATATCACCGACACACGCGATTACGGCAGTCTGGTGGCGGCCGGTCTCGGTCAGGAGTGGAGCGGTTTTGGACAGGCGGTCTTTGTCCAGCCGATGGAACAGGCCTGGCAGCAGGTGCTGTCGCCGACGGCTGAGAGCATTAATACGCAGTGGCAAAGCGATATTGTGGCCCCGTGGAATGCGTCGTTCGCAGACCGATATCCATTTACCGAACGCCAGAGCGAGGCTTCTCTGCCCGAGCTGGCGCAGTTTATGCGTTCCGATACCGGGCGAATCGCGCAGTTTATCCAGACCCGTCTGGGAGGTCTATTGCGGCTTGAGGGTGATAAGTGGGTGCCGGATGCGATGAACAGCCAGGGGCTGACGTTTAATCCGTTATTCCTGAACGCGCTTAATCGCCTGACCCGTGTTGCTAACGTAGCCTTAGCACATGGCGATGTGGAGCTGCATTTTCAGCTGATGGCGAAGCCTTCCCGCGATGTGGTGGAGTCCGACCTGACGCTGGACAGGCAAAAACTCCAGTATTTTAACCAGGAAGAAAGCTGGCAGACCCTGACATGGCCGGACAACCGCTGGCAACCCCAGACTACGCTGACCTGGCGCACCGTGAAAACCGGCGCACGCCTCTATTCCGATGCGCCGGGAAGCTGGGGCTTCATTCGCCTGCTGGATAAAGCACTGGTTTCAGATCTGGGCGACAACCTGTACTGCATGGTCTGGATCACCCCGGACGGCGTGGCGCTGAATTACCAGCTGCGCACGGAACTGGGGAAAGGGCCGCTGTCACTGCTTGATTTGCGCGGGTTTGTGCTGCCATTACAGATTTTCTCGTCCGGTGCCGCCGCCGCTGCGGGAACCCGCTCTGGAGATGTACAATGAACATCCGGTCATCCCTTCGTTTGTGGTTATGCCTGCCACTGTTGCTGCTGAGCAGCTGTGGTCTGTACCAGAAAACAAAGCAGGGTACAGAGAGCGTGGCGAAAGCGATTTTTTATCGCCAGGTGGAGACACTGCACCTGAGCTTCGCTGCCCGGAGCGCCATTAATACCGATGACGCGCAGCAAGCGATGCCGCTGCGTATCCGCGTCCTGCAACTGAATGACCGCAAGACTTTTGATAACATGGAGTACACCGATCTGCTGAAACAGCCGGATTTGGTACTGAAGGAGTCACTGCTGACACAACGCCAGCTGAGCGTTTATCCCGGTCAGACGGTCAATCTCGACATTCCAACGGATGAAAAAGCGCAGTTTGTGGCTGTCGTTGGGCTGTTCCGCAAACCTGACAGAACCCGTGCCACCTGGAAGCAGGTGCTGAGCCGCGATGATCTTGACCCGGATGAGCCGCGCGTCATTGAAGTAAGGGATAACACCCTGTTTTTACGACCATTGAAATAGAAATCCGTTAAACATAAGGCAGGAGCCATAACGTGACGTTGTATGACATCAAACCTAAGTTTCAGAATTTACTTCGACCCACCGTCGTCAGACTGCATGCCATGGGAGCGACGGCAAACCAGGTAACACTATTGGCAATGCTGGCCTCTGTTCTGCTCGGCGGCGTGCTGATGTGTTTCCCGAAACCGCTGTTTTTTATCTCACTGCCGGTCTTCTTGTTTTTCCGTATGGCGCTGAATGCCATCGACGGCATGTTAGCGCGGGAGTTTAACCAGCAGTCCAGGCTTGGGGCGATCCTCAATGAAGTCGGCGACATTATCGCGGATGCCGTGCTCTATCTCGCGTTTGCTTTTGTGACCGGTGTTTCTCCGTGGCTGGTTGTGCTGGTGGCATTGCTGTCGTGGCTGACAGAGTTTTGCGGCGTCATCGCCCAGACCCTAACGGGCACCCGAAATTATCGTGGCCCGATGGGCAAAAGTGATCGAGCCTTTGTGCTGGGAGCGTTAGGTTTGTTTATTGCGTTTTGGCCGCAGTACATCATTGTTGCCAATATCGTCTTTGGTGTCTCGGCAATACTGCTGATCTGGACCTCAATCAACCGCTGTCGCAGCGCGTTGGAGGTCGAAAATGCCTGATTCTCTGCACACGTTGTACTACTGCCTTGGTGGGATCTTCAGCGTGTTAGTGTTGGCGAGCGTTATCATCTTCGTCTTAAAAAAATGCCGCCCTCTGTTCGACTGGCTTGAGCTTCAGCAACGGATCAACAGCTGGTGGGTCATCGTTGGCATATTTTCGCTGGCGATGCTTTCCCCCAAAGGGCTGGCGCTCACCTTCTTCGGATTTCTCAGCTTCCTTTCACTGAAGGAATATCTGACTCTGGCCCCGACACGCCGCTCTGACAGTGTGCCATTGCTGTGGATGTATACCGCGATCACGCTGCAATATATCTGGGTAGGGATGTCGTGGTACGGCATGTTCATAATCTTCATCCCGATTTACGTCTTTCTATTCCTGCCCGCCCGCATGGTGCTCGTTGGTGATACTAAAGGGTTTTTACACTCTGCATCCGTCATGCATTGGGGCATGATGACAACAGTCTTTGCTTTAAGCCACGTTGCGTTCCTGATGATGTTGCCAGGCGTGGATACCAAAGCGGGCGCATTGCTGGTGATATTCCTGGTGGCGACCACTGAGCTTAACGATATTGCACAATATCTGTGGGGAAAATCTCTGGGCAAAATCAAGGTCACGCCGAAGGTCAGCCCGAATAAAACGCTGGCCGGATTGTTGGGCGGCGTGCTGACTACCACGCTGCTGGCGGCCATTTTCGGCCCGCTGCTGACGCCGATGCGCTGGCAGCAAAGAAAATTGTGATTATTTTCCCCGAAGGCACTCGCGGCGAGCCGGGGAAATTCTCAGAGATCAAATCCGGCATCTGGCATCTGAGCCAGCAGTGCCTGGAGGTGCCGATTATTCCCGTCTATATGCACGGGCTCGAGCGCTCAATGGGCAAAGGGCAGAAAATCCCCGTACCGTTTTTTATCGACATCTTTTTCGACGAACCGCTGTTTTACGACGCGGATAAAGTCACTTTTAAACAATCGTTATTTACTCGTTTCGTCACATTACAACAGCAGGCGACAAGGAAAATCACATGAGTCAGGAAGCGCGTTTATTTCAGGAAAGTACATTTACAACCAGCGATGGTGAGTCGCTTTATTTTCGCCACTGGCCCGCAACGGAAGGCAACGGTAAGAAAGTGATCGTGCTATTTCACCGTGGGCATGAACACTCCGGGCGTCTGCAGCACATCGTCGATGAGCTGGTCATGCCCGATACGCATTTCTATGCCTGGGATGCTCGCGGACATGGTCAGTCCCCGGGGGCTCGTGGTTACAGCCCGAGTCTGGCTCGCTCCGTCCTGGACGTGGATGAGTTTGTACGTTTCGCAGCAAAGGACGCTCAGGTCAGTCTCGAGGATATCGTGGTTATTGCGCAGAGCGTGGGGGCGGTACTAGTTTCCACCTGGGTTCACGACTATGCGCCGAAAATTCGGGGAATGGTGCTGGCTTCACCGGCCTTTAAGGTCAAACTCTATGTGCCATTCGCCCGTATGGGTCTTAGGTTGATGCAGCGTCTCCGTGGCCTGTTCTACGTGAATTCCTATGTAAAAGGAAAATTCCTCAGCCACGATCCGGAACGTATCACAAGCTTCGAGCAGGATAAGCTCATTACGCGGGCAATCGCTGTGAATATTCTTCTCGATCTCTACAAAACCGCTGAGCGTATTGTATCCGACTCCGCCGCAATTACATTGCCCACTCAGTTGCTTATTTCCGGCAATGATTTTGTGGTGCACGCGAAGCCGCAAAAGCAGTTCTACGCAGGTTTGCGCAGTGCTATCAAAGAGCAGCATATTTTGCCTGGCTTCTATCATGATACGCTAGGCGAAAAAGATCGCGCTCTGGCCTTCGATAAAATGATAACCTTTATCGACAAACTCTATGCGGCAAAACCTTACACCTTCGATTACAGCCATGAAGATCAGTGGAGCCCGAGCGCGGATGCGTATCGCGAGCTACAGGCACCGCCAAAAGCCCGCTCGCTGGAGGGCATGTTCTATTCCTCATTAAGTTACGGTATGAAAACAGTCGGTAGACTGTCGAAAGGGATGCGCCTGGGCTACGAGACGGGCTTTGATTCCGGCAGCACGCTGGATTATGTGTACCGTAACTACCCGGAAGGTAATGGCATTCTGGGGCGCATGATTGACCGGCACTACCTGAATAGTATTGGCTGGCAGGGAATCCGGGTACGAAAAGTCAACATCCAGCAGGTCATAGAGCAGGCGGTCAGCCGACTGAAAGAGAGGGAAATGCCGGTACGCGTCGTGGATATTGCAGCCGGACACGGACGCTATGTGCTTGACGCACTGGAGAAGCATCAAGATATCGACAGCATCCTGCTGCGTGATTACAGCGACCTGAACGTTGAAAAAGGCCAGACCATGATTGAAGGGCGAGGGTTAAGCCACGTCGCTCAATTCAAAAAGGGCAATGCATTTGACTATGACTCTCTTGCCACGCTTGATCCCGCGCCGACGCTAGGGATTGTTTCCGGGCTGTATGAACTCTTCCCGGATAATGCCTTAATCAAAGCCTCGCTTGCCGGGCTGGCTGCGGCAATACCGCCTGGTGGCGTGCTGGTCTACACCGGGCAGCCGTGGCATCCGCAATTAAAGACTATCGCTTATACCTTAACCAGCCACCAGAACGGCATTCCGTGGATGATGCGTGTGCGCACGCAGAAAGAGATGGATACGCTGGTGGAGCAGGCGGGTTTCGAGAAAAGCCACCAGGTGATTGATGAGTTTGGTATTTTCACCGTCTCGCTGGCAGTGAGAAAGCAGCATGGCTGAGTCCGCGCTCATGCAGAACAACGCCAGCCTCTGGAAACAGGGGCTGTGCTGGCTGGTGCTGTTGGGGCCGCTGTTTTTCCTTAGCTACGGGCAGGTGAATCAGTTCACGGCCACGCGTCATGATGTGGGAAGCATAGTCCTCGGCTGGGAGCATGCTATCCCGTTTTTGCCGTGGACGATCGTGCCTTACTGGAGCATTGACCTGCTGTATGGCATTTCGCTGTTTATCTGTACTTCAAAGCAGGAGCTGACCCGCCACGGTAGTCGGCTGTTCGCCGCATCGCTTATTGCCTGTGTGGGCTTTCTCCTTTTCCCAATGAAATTCACCTTCATTCGCCCGGAAACGCAGGGAATGTTCGGCTGGCTGTTTCAACAGCTTGAACAGTTTGATTTGCCTTATAACCAGGCCCCATCGCTGCATATCATCCTGACATGGTTGCTGTGGCTGCGTTTTCGTCAGCATCTGGGGAAATGTGCAAGGCTGCTTTCCGGAGCGTGGTTTTTGCTGATTGCGGTATCTGTGCTCACCACCTGGCAGCACCATTTCATCGATGTCGTTAGTGGGATTGTGGTCGGGGTGATGATTAGCTATGCCATTCCCGTTGAAGACTACTGGCGGTGGGAGCGCCCGTCGGCGCACGCCATGCGGCTAGCCGCTAAATATTGTGCTGGTGGGATAGTGTGTTTACTGGTGGGATTATGGATCCCCTACGGCTTCATTTTGCTGTGGCTTGCAGCGGCATTATTGATAGTGGCGGCGGGCTATGCCGGGCTCGGTGTGTCGGTGTTCCAGAAAAATAATCATGGCGATTTGTCCCTCTCTGCACGTTGGCTGTTGCTCCCCTATTTAGTTGGAGCATGGCTTTCAAAACAATGGTTTTCCCGACGGATAACTCTGAGTAATGTCATTTATGACGGCATTGTATTGGGTCGCTTTCCAGATAAAACCGTGGAACATGCCGTAGTTCTTGACCTGACGGCTGAATTTCATAAAGGACACCGCAAAACAGAGCACTGGGAGGCTTACCCGCTGATGGATTTGGTGGTGCCGGGCGTACGAGACATCCGCCAGACTGTGATGAAGCTCAGTCAGCTGCAGCAAGGACATGAAAGTGTTCTGGTATGCTGCGCCTTAGGTTTATCCCGCAGTGCAACGGTTGTTGCGGCCTGGCTGCTAAGTGAAGGGCACGCCGGGTCGGTCACGCAGGCCGTGGCGTTAATCAAATCCCGCCGGCCCCAGGTGGTGCTTACGCTCGCCCATCTTCAGGTTCTGGAAACGTTCAGCAAGGAGCTGCAATGTCAGACATCACAATGACTAACCGAATTTTGCAAATTCATCTGTCGAGCTGGCGCTACTTCGCGGCGCTGACGCTGCCGCCGCTGGTGCTGATCTTTGACCTGTTGTTTTCAGCCTATTGCGTGTTGCTGATGGGACTCTTTTTGCTGACCCATTATTACTGTTGGCGTCTGTTGCTGGATGAACGACTTTTTCAGCTCATTAAGAGTGAAAGCGATCTCGTTGAATTTGATAGCGGAATGGCGCATTTGTGGGCCAAAACGACGGGTAATACTCGTTCGCTGGCTGAACGTTACCGTGGGGCGAAAAACATTTTTTACCGGGCGATGTTCTCGCTAATGGCGCTGTGGGTCGTCTCTTCGTGCATAGTCCTTTATCAGGCATTAACATTAGTGGATTAACCCGTTATGAACGATCATATTTGTATCTGGCGCGGGGTAAGCGGTTTGCACGAGACGTTGTTGATGCTGGGGTACGTCCGGGGAGCAGGATTTTCGGGAAGAAAATGCCTCGCTGTTTATGAATATCACCTGTACCAACGGTAACACCGTCGCCAGATTAGTGATATCCGACAGGTTAGCTATCAGCAGGCGTTCAATGCTTCCCGTCACTGGCACGGAGTACGCATCCGAATCGAATTAGATGAAACACAGTTCAGTGGCGTTGGTGATGCGTGGTTATTATGCGAATTGCTGGAGCAGTTCTTTACACAATACGCCAGCGTTACCCGCTTTACGCAAATGACGGTGGCGCTAATCTGAATCGCCACGGAAAATCCAGACACTTAGAGCCGTTAATGAACTGCCCTCGCCCCGGTATGCGATTTGTTCTGTTGAAGAACTTAGGGTGCTCATCAGCAGAAGGAAAGGATGGTGCTGTCTGTGATGTTCCTGGGGGCACCTTAGAGGTGTGCCGCTGGGTTGTAGTCGCCCGGCCAGTCACACTGGTATGGATTTGGAGATATAGCTCACCGCATCGGCGAGTTTATCTATTTTGTCTATGAATTTTGTTGCGTAGGGCGGGCCTGTGTAGAAACAGAATGGTGTCCCCTGCAGGAATCGAACCTGCAACTAGCCCTTAGGAGGGGCTCGTTATATCCATTTAACTAAGGGGACAACGCGGCCGCTAGTATACCTTTTTTTCATCACGCGTTAAGCGTAACGCGGCCGTTTGCTCATTCTGTCGCCATCCCTGGCAATGGCTTACTCTGCGCTTTCCGCTTTCTTGCGGGCTTCGCGCGCCTCTTTTTCTTTCGCTTTGGCTTCGGCTTTGCGCTTGTTGATCATGTCATTCCTGATCTGCGCGTGGCTCAGCAGGGCGAATATAAAGGTGCCGCCGCAGATGTTACCGGCCAGCGTCGGCAGGGCGAACGGCCAGATAAACTCGCTCCAGTGCAGGTTACCGTTGAACACCAGGTAGAAGATCTCTACCGCGCCCACCACGATATGGGTGGTGTCGGCCAGGGCGATAAGCCAGGTCATCAGGATGATTACCCAGATTTTGGCCGCGCCAGCGGACGGGAACATCCATACCATTGTGGCGATAATCCACCCGGAGATGATGGCGTTAGAGAACATCTCCAGCGGCGAGTTCTCCATCACGTCCATACCGATTTTCACAAACGCATCCCGCGTCGCTTCGTCAAATATCGGCATGTACTCAAATGCCCACGCGGCGACCGCAGTACCAATCAGGTTACCCAGCAGCACCACGCCCCACAGGCGACCCAGCAGCAGCATGTTGGCCCCGGTCGGGTTCTGCATCACCGGCAGTACCGCGGTAACGGTGTTCTCGGTGAACAGCTGCTGGCGCGCCATAATGACGATGATAAATCCGAAGGTGTAACCGAGGTTCTCAATCAGGAATCCGCCCGGCACGCCTTCGAGGTTGACGTGGAAAATCCCTTTCGCCAGCAGCGACGCGCCCATCGACAGCCCGGCGGCGATGGCCGACCAGAGCAGCGCCATCGCGTCGCGCTCCATCTCTTTTTCCCCGTCCTGACGGATGTGTTCGTGGATCGCCATTGCCCTCGAGGGCAGGCGCTCCTCATCCACTTCAATCTCTTCACCGCTCTCGTTCTCCTGGCTTTCTACTTCCAGTTCGTCGCTCGTTTTATCAATTTTGTCGTTATCGAGTTTGTCCATGATCTTCCCCGGTTATCGAATTGCTCCGAAATAAGCGTAGCGCGTCAGGGCCATAAGGTATGGAATTGCGGAAGGATTCAGACAAATTTCCTTACGTTATGACAAGCTTTGACGGCGCAGGGGCAAACTGCGGCTATGCTCAATACAGTCTCGCGCACGGCGTACTCCATCCGCGCGGGAGGCGTAGCGCGACGACGCAGCATAGACAATCGTGCGCTGGCTGTTAAAATCACGTCTCGCCAGCGGCGGAAACACCTTACTCATTAATCAGATACAAGAGGCGTCCCGTCACGGCTGGCACCAGAGCACCTGCGGGTTATTCCGCCATCGCTTGTGCTGAAGGTTTATGCGCCTGTAGCGCACCGGCATTATCCGCATGGGTCATGCGCCTGGTTTGTCAGGCGAAAGGGCATCCTGCCTGAACCTGAAGCGACAGTTATCATTTACAGGGAGACTGCTATGAATTTTCGCCTGACCGGGCTTGCGCTGGCCTGCACAGCGCTTATTGGCTGCGCCAGTTCACCAGATGATCAGGGACGTTCCGACCCGTTCGAAGGGTTCAACCGTACCATGTACAGCTTCAACTATGACGTGCTTGATCCCTACGTGGTGCGCCCCGTCGCGGTGGCCTGGCGCGATTACGTGCCGCAGCCGGCGCGTAATGGCCTGAGCAACTTCACCAGCAACCTTGAAGAGCCAGCGTCAATGGTGAACTACTTCCTGCGCGGCGACCCGTATCAGGGGATGGTGCACTTCACCCGCTTCTTCCTGAATACCCTGCTGGGCATGGGCGGCTTTATTGACGTCGCGGGCATGGCAAACCCGAAACTGCAGCGCGTTGAGCCGCACCGTTTTGGCAGCACGCTCGGGCATTATGATGTTGGCTACGGTCCTTATGTGCAGCTTCCGTTCTACGGCAGCTTTACGCTGCGTGAAGACGGCGGTGATATGGCGGATACGCTCTATCCGGTGCTCTCCTGGCTGACCTGGCCGCTGTCGGTGGGGAAATGGACGGTAGAAGGGCTGGAAACCCGCGCTCAGCTGCTGGATTCAGACGGTCTGCTGCGTCAGTCCTCCGATCCGTACATCCTGGTGCGTGAAGCCTACTTCCAGCGCCACGACTTTATCGCTAACGGCGGGAAGCTGCAGCCGAATGAAAACCCCAACGCCCAGGCGATTGAGGGTGACTTAAAAGATATCGATTCGGAATAACTGGCGTTTATTGGTATGTAGGGTGGGTAAGCGAAGCGCACCCACCTTGAGTAACGTTGCGGTGGCGGGTGCGCAAGCTTACCCGCCCTACGAAGGTCCAAAGATATCGATTCGGAATAACCGGCGGGCGCGATGCCATGCCAATAAAAAAGGTGAGCCGAAGCTCACCTTTTTTTATGCGCGGCGTTTATCAGAACGCGTAGTTGAAGTTCGCGCCGTACAGCCAGGCTTTACCTTCAGACTTAAAGGTATACGGACCCTCTTCGATGGTCACTTTCTGGCCGTGCATGTAAGACACGCCCAGATCTACCGATGCATCTTCATTGAAGGCATAGGTCGTACCGGCGCTCAGCCACAGACGATCCTGATCCGGGATGGAGATGGAGCGTTTGTCAGCCGGAACCGGGCTGTCATCAAAGGCGATACCGGTGCGGAAGGTCCAGTTATCATCCATATAGTAGGTGGTACCCAGCGCGATACGGTACGCGTCACGGAAGCCTTCTTCTTTCTGGAACAGAGTCTGACCATCGCTACCGGTGGCTTTCAGCTCCTGGAACTGGCTCCAGCTGGTGTAGGTCAGGCTGTAGTGAACCGCCCACTGCGGTGCAACGCGGTTATAACCTGAGATCTCCCACATTTCCGGCAGGTTCAGGGTCAGAGAACCCGGAATGGTTTCACCACCGGTGCCATAGAGACCGAAATTACCCAGCAGCGGGTTGAAGGCGGCAGGCAGGCTGCTCTTGTAGTCGCCATCGAAATCGATTTCGACTTCTGAGCGGTAGGTCAGGCCGTAGCGGTTATCTTTATCCAGCTCGTACAAAATACCGGCGTTCCAGCCGAAGCCCCATTCGTCACCTTTCAGGTGAGTAATCTGAGTATCTGCCGGGATGCCTGCCACAGTCGGCCCTAGTGGACCCAGACCCGGTGCCAGCAGCGTACCCAGGTCACCGGCGTAACGCTCGATCTTCGCCCGCGCATAGACCGCGTCAAAGCCCAGACCGAAGCTCCAGTGGTTATCCAGACGGTAAGCGCCGCTCAGGTTGAGGTTAACGGTCGTCAGATCGGTTTTACCGGCAACGGAGCCTGCGGTATAGCTGTTATTAAACTCAGTGGCGAGGCCGTAGTTAGAGGTGACTGACGCGCCCCAGCCAAACTGTTCATTAATAGGCGCAACGAAATGCAGATTCGGTACCCAGGCGGTCGGCGCAATATTATCGGCGTCGGTGCTGCGGCCTGAAGGTGAAGTACCGGAAATATTCACATCGGGATCAACGAATACCGCACCGCCGGAAAAGGTCGGGCGATCGAACATGGTGATCAGTGCTGGGTTGCGGCTGACGTTGCCGGCATCGTCTGCAATGGCGCCTTCCCCGGAATAGGCACGGCCAAGGCCCGAGGAAGAAAATTCGTTTAGCTGGAAACCTGCTGACCAGGCGTTAGTAGAGACGATTGCCACTGCGACTGCGAGTACAGATTTCACAAACCGGGTTTTCTGGCTCATGACCATGACCTCATACATTATTTTTATTTAAATGTTACGTGACGTAACAGGAGCGCGAGAGTGTAGGGTCTGAGCTACAGCAGAGAAATCAGACCAGTGGCGTGAGTATAGGTCCGACCAGACGGGATGTTGCAAGTATGTTTATAAGTTTTTTCAATTGTGATCTTATAAACGAGATCCCGCTGGCAAAATAACCACCGCTTTGTTTCATCCCACCCGGTTAATTTTGCGCTGGATCATTTTTAACTGTGATATCTGTCACTTAATCCGGGTTTGGCAATTCTCGGCTGGAGTGGCTTTGTGGCGGCGCGTAAAATAACCGACAGTTTATTTACGCACTCCGGTGCACTATTCAGAGGAAATCACGATGAGCAAAAACAGCGCTGATGAAACCCCGGTTTGCTGCTGTATTGATGTCGGCACCATCATGGATAACACCGACTGCACCGCCTCGTACAGCCGCGTCTTCAGCAACCGCGCCGATGCACAAGCCACGCTGGACGCCCTGAGCGCCAAAGCGCGTGAAGTGGAATCCGAGCCGTGCCAGATTACCCCGCGTTTCAGCGAGGTTGATGGCGGCGTGCAGCTGGATATCGATTTTGTCTTTGCCTGCCAGGCAGAGACCATGATTTTCCAGCTCGGCCTGCGTTAATCCCTCCCGCGCCCCGATAACCGGGGCGCAACTGTGTTATCCCTCTCACTTTTCCGCTTCCCCGATTGGCTGGATGTAAAAATCTGGTTAAAACTGTTATCAGGTCAGACCACTTTTTTACATACAAAATTTTACAGGGGAGCGTTATGAGTCAGGCACTTCCGCTGGTTGCCCGTGAGGGCGGCCGCATTGCCATTGTCAGTGGTTTACGCACGCCTTTTGCGCGTCAGGCGACGGCTTTTCACGGCGTTCCCGCCGTCGATCTCGGAAAAATGGTGGTTGGCGAACTGCTGGCCCGCAGCGAGATCCCGCCTGAGGTCATCGAACAGCTGGTATTTGGCCAGGTGGTGCAGATGCCCGAAGCGCCCAATATCGCCCGTGAGATCGTGCTTGGCACCGGTATGAATGTGCATACCGATGCCTACAGCGTAAGCCGCGCCTGTGCCACCAGCTTTCAGGCGGTCGCCAACGTAGCGGAAAGCCTGATGGCGGGCACCATCCGCGCCGGGATCGCCGGCGGCGCGGACTCCTCCTCGGTATTACCCATTGGCGTCAGTAAAACTCTGGCACGCACGCTGGTGGATGCCAATAAGGCGCGCACCCTGGGGCAGCGCCTGAAGCTGTTCTCGCGGCTGCGCCTGAAAGATCTGTTGCCGGTGCCCCCGGCGGTGGCGGAGTATTCCACCGGGCTGCGCATGGGCGACACCGCCGAACAGATGGCGAAAAGCCACGGCATTACCCGCGAAGCTCAGGACGCGCTGGCGCACCGCTCCCATCAGCTGGCAGCTCAGGCCTGGCGCGAAGGCAAGCTGGCGCAGGAGGTGATGACCGCTTACGTTCCGCCGTACCGCGAGCCACTTAGCCAGGACAACAATATTCGCGAATCTGCCAGCCTGGCGGACTACGCAAAGCTGCGCCCGGCGTTTGACCGCAAGCATGGCACCGTCACCGCCGCAAACAGCACGCCGCTGACCGACGGCGCGGCGGCGGTGATCCTGATGACGGAAGCCCGCGCCCGCGAACTGGGCCTGACGCCGCTGGGCTATCTGCGCAGCTACGCCTTTACTGCGGTTGATGTCTGGCAGGATATGCTGCTGGGGCCGGCCTGGGCGACGCCGCTGGCGCTGGATCGTGCCGGGTTGACGCTGGGCGACCTGACGCTGTTCGATATGCATGAAGCCTTTGCCGCCCAGACCCTGTCGAACCTGAAAATGCTGGCAAGCGATCGCTTTGCCCGCGAGGTGCTGGGGCGCTCCCGGGCCACCGGCGAGGTGGATGACAGCATGTTTAACGTCTCGGGTGGCTCAATTGCTTACGGTCATCCGTTTGCCGCCACCGGCGCGCGCATGATCACCCAGACGCTGCACGAGCTGAAACGCCGCGGCGGCGGCTTTGGTCTGGTCACCGCCTGTGCGGCGGGCGGTCTGGGCGCGGCGATGGTTCTGGAGGTGGAATAATGGAACAGCTCACCGCATTTACGTTAACGGTTCGCCCGGACAATATCGCCGTCGTGACGATTGATGTGCCGGGGGAGAAGATGAACACCCTGAAGGCGGCCTTCGCCGGAGAAGTGCGCGCCATCCTCAAGCAGATCCTCGCGCACAGGCAGCTGGAAGGGGTGGTGTTTATTTCCGGTAAGCCCGACAGCTTTATCGCCGGGGCCGACATCAACATGATCGCCGACTGCCGCAGCGCGCAGGAAGCGGAAGCCCTGGCGCGCCAGGGGCAGCAGATTATGGGCGACATTCGCGCCCTGACCATACCGGTGGTGGCAGCCATTCACGGTGCCTGCCTCGGCGGCGGGCTGGAGCTGGCGCTGGCCTGTCATCGCCGTATCTGTACCGACGATAAGCGCACCCAGCTTGGCCTGCCGGAAGTGCAGCTCGGTCTGCTGCCCGGCTCGGGCGGCACCCAGCGCCTGCCGCGCCTGACTGGTATCAGCACCGCGCTGGAGATGATGCTCACGGCCAAAAGCCTGCGGCCGCGTCAGGCGCTGAAGGCGGGACTGGTGGATGACGTGGTTCCGCCGTCTATATTGCTGGAGGCTGCGGTGGCGCTGGCGAAACAGGGCAAGCCGGGAAGCCGTCGGCTGCCGGTGCGCGAGCGCGTGCTCGCCGGGCCGCTGGGCCGCACGGTGCTGTTTTCAATGGTTGAGAAGAAGACGCTGGCAAAAACGCAGGGTAACTACCCGGCGGCGATGCGTATTCTTGAGGTGGTGCGCGTTGGGCTGACCCAGGGGATGCAGAGCGGACTGGCCGCCGAGGCGCGTGCCTTTGGTGAACTGGCCATGACGCCGCAGTCAGCCGCGCTGCGTAACATCTTCTTTGCGACCACCGAAATGAAAAAGGAGAGCGGCAGCAGCGCCGCTCCTGCACCGCTTCACGAGATAGGCGTGCTTGGCGGCGGCCTGATGGGCGGCGGCATTGCTTATGTCACGGCGGTAAAAGGCAATCTGCCGGTGCGCATCAGGGACATCAGCGAGAAGGGCATCAACCATGCGCTGAAGTACAGCTGGGATCTGCTTGATAAAAAAGTGCGCCGCCGCCATATCAAACCCCAGGAGCGGGCCAGTCAGCTGGCACGTATTTCCGGTACCACCGACTACAGCGGCTTTCGCCAGCGCGATGTGGTGATTGAAGCAGTATTTGAAGATCTGGTCCTGAAACAGCAGATGGTCAGCGAAGTGGAGCAGCACGCTGCACCGCACACTATTTTCGCCTCCAATACCTCTTCGCTGCCTATCGCAGATATCGCCGCCGGGGCACTACGCCCGGAGCAGGTGGTGGGATTACACTACTTCAGCCCGGTGGATAAGATGCCGCTGGTGGAAGTGATCCCCCACGCGCAGACATCGCCGGAAACGGTGGCGACCACCGTCGCGCTGGCGAAGAAGCAGGGCAAAACGCCCATTGTTGTCGGCGACGTGCCGGGCTTCTACGTTAACCGTATTCTGGCGCCGTATATCAATGAAGCGATGCGTTGCCTGATGGAAGGCGAGCGCGTTGAGGCGATTGACCGGGCGCTGGTGAAATTTGGTTTTCCGGTTGGGCCGATTCAGCTGCTCGACGAAGTCGGCATTGATGTCGGCACCAAAATCATTCCCGTGCTGGAGCAGGCGTATGGCAGCCGCTTCAGCGCACCGGATGCCGCGGTCGCGGCAATACTTAAGGACGATCGCAAAGGCAGAAAAAACAGGCGTGGCTTCTATCTTTACCCTGCTAAAGGGCGTACAAGCAAGAAGCAGGTCGACCCTGCCATCTATCCGCTGATTGGCGTAACGCCGGGGCAGCACCTTGCGCCGGAGGCTATCGCCCAGCGCTGCGTGATGATGATGCTCAATGAAGCGGCGCGCTGTCTTGATGAAGGCGTGATCCGCTCAGCGCGCGATGGCGATATCGGCGCGGTGTTCGGCATCGGTTTTCCGCCATTTTTGGGCGGCCCGTTCCGCTATATGGATAGTCTCGGCGCGGGTGAGGTTGTCGCCATTCTGCAACGTCTGGCAACCACGCACGGGGAGCGTTTTACCCCCTGCGAGGCATTGTTGCGCATGGCCCGGGAGCAGCACAGTTTCTGGCCCCGCACGGCGTAAGACACGTCGTCGGTGGTCCGACAAGGGTTATTCCAGTATTGAGAACGGAACCGCTGTCTGGTCAATTTGTAAACGCTAATTGACTATACTTACAGCATTGAGGTAAAAAACAGCGTTCCATTTGAAGTATGGATAAGGCACAATGCCCGACCGCCAGCTTTCCCGCACAAAAAATGTCCCTTTGTGCCGGTGAACGCGGCGATTCTGGTCAACAAAAGCGGTGCAATATGCAAGTTTTTATTATGCGTCACGGCGACGCAGCACTCGATGCCGCCAGCGATGCGGTTCGTCCTCTCACTCACTGTGGGTGCGATGAATCCCGTCAGATGGCGACCTGGTTAAAAGGTCAGAAGGTGGATATCGAACGCGTTCTGGTGAGTCCTTTCCTGCGCGCCGAACAGACGCTGGGTGTGGTCAGCGAGGTGATGAACCTGCCGGCAACCTCTGACGTTCTGCCGGAGCTGACCCCCTGTGGGGATGTCACGCAAGTAGGTGCTTATCTGCACATGCTGGCAGACGAAGGCGTGAAGTCCGCGCTGGTGATTTCTCACCTGCCGCTGGTGGGGTATCTGGTCTCAGAGCTCTGCCCGGGGGAAGCCCCGCCGATGTTTACCACCTCGGCAATCGCAAATGTGACGCTGGATGCGCACAACCCGTGCGGTGTATTTAACTGGCAGATGAGTCCGTGCAATTTGAAAATGGCGAAAGCGATGTAAGTCGTGGTGCCTGATCCCTGCTAACAAGAGCCGCTGATGCGGCTCTTGTCGTTTATCAGCAGCGCCCCTGTTACGGCAGCACTGGCGGCTGCCACTCTTCCACTTCAATCAGCACCAGCACCGCTGCATCGCCGCCGTACTCTTTCGGTGCCTGGTGGAACGCCATCACGTGCGGATGCTGCGCCAGCCAGAGCGGGGTTTGCTGCTTGAGGATGTGTTTGCCGTGCCCGTGCATCACGCAGGCGCAAAACACATGCTCGCGGCGACAGGCGGCAATCAGCGCCCCCAGCTCCTGCTTGGCCTGCATCTGGGTTAAGCCGTGCAGATCTAAAAACAGCTCTGGTGAATAGTCGCCGCGCCGCAGCTTCTTCAGCTCGAAGTGGCTGACGTCGTCACGCACGTAGCGCGTTGGCCCCTCGTTATTGAGCAGCGGCTGAAACTCATCGGAGAAATAGTGGCTGGCGTCGGCCTGCTCTTGTATCAGACGTTTTTCCGGCACTTGGGATAGTTTCTTACGTGCCGGACGGTGAACGATGGTGTCGTGGGTGATCTTCCGCGTGTCGCGCATCAGCTCGCGGAACAGCGCCTGATCCTCCTCGTTCAGCGATGGTTTTTTCTTCATCTTTTCGATTTCCTGTCAGGCTAATGCGGGCAGTTTACCTGACGATGGGCGCGGCGCTAAATAAAACGCGCCTTTTCGCCGCCGCGCGCCGCCGTGAATGCTGATTTATCCCCGTCTTCATGGCAAACTACCCGCCGAGTAAAAGCGGAGCGTGCCTGGGGAGGGCCAGTGGATAAAATTTTCGTCGATGAAGCAGTCAATGAGCTGCACACCATTCAGGATATGCTGCGTTGGGCGGTGAGCCGCTTTAGCGCCGCCGGTATCTGGTATGGTCACGGCACCGATAACCCGTGGGACGAGGCGGTCCAGCTGGTACTACCTTCGCTCTGGCTGCCGCTGGATATTCCTGAAGAGATGCGCAATGCGCGTCTGACCTCCAGCGAGCGTCACCGCATCGTTGAGCGCGTGATTCGCCGCGTTAACGAGCGTATTCCGGTGGCCTATCTCACCAATAAAGCCTGGTTCTGCGGCCACGAATTTTATGTCGATGAGCGCGTGCTGGTGCCACGTTCGCCGATTGGCGAGCTGATTAACAACCACTTCGCCGGACTTATCGACCATCAGCCGCAGCACATCCTCGACATGTGTACCGGCAGTGGCTGCATTGCTATCGCCTGTGCTTACGCCTTCCCGGATGCGGAAGTGGACGCGGTGGATATCTCTGCCGATGCGCTGGCGGTGACCGAGCACAACATCGAAGAGCACGGCCTGCTGAATCACGTGACGCCGATTCGCTCCGATCTGTTCCGCGACCTGCCGAAAGTGCAGTACGACATCATCGTTACCAATCCGCCGTATGTGGATGCGGATGATATGTCCGATCTGCCGGGCGAGTACCGCCACGAGCCGGAGCTGGGCCTGGCAGCGGGCAGCGATGGTCTCAAGCTGGCGCGTCGCATTCTCGCCTGCGCCCCGGACTACCTGACCGAAAACGGTATCCTGGTGTGCGAAGTGGGCAACAGCATGGTACACATGATGGAGCACTACCCGGATGTGCCGTTCACCTGGCTTGAGTTCGACAACGGCGGCGACGGCGTCTTCATGCTGACCCGCGACCAGCTCATCGCCGCGCGCGAGCACTTCAGCATCTATAAAGATTAAAATAATAACTTCGGCGGGCTGCGGCCCGCTTCACTACTCCTTGAAAACACAACAACGACAACGGGGCCGTGATGGCAGGAAACAGTATTGGACAATTCTTCCGCGTGACCACTTTCGGTGAGTCGCACGGTCTGGCGCTGGGTTGCATCGTGGATGGCGTACCGCCGGGCATCCCGCTAAGCGAGGCGGATCTGCAGCACGATCTCGACCGCCGCCGCCCTGGCACCTCGCGCTACACCACCCAGCGTCGTGAACCCGACCAGGTGAAAATCCTCTCCGGCGTCTTTGACGGCGTCACCACCGGCACCAGCATTGGTCTGCTGATTGAGAACACCGATCAGCGCTCGCAGGATTACAGCGCCATCAAAGACGTGTTCCGTCCGGGGCATGCCGACTACACCTACGAACAAAAATATGGCCTGCGCGACTATCGCGGCGGTGGACGATCCTCCGCGCGTGAAACGGCGATGCGCGTCGCCGCCGGGGCCATCGCCAAAAAATATCTGGCGCAGAAATTTGGCATCGTCATCCGCGGCTGCCTGACGCAGATGGGCGATATTCCGCTGGCGATCAAAGACTGGACGCAGGTCGAGCAGAACCCGTTCTTCTGCCCGGACCCGGACAAAATCGAGGCGCTGGACGCGCTGATGCGCGGCCTGAAGAAAGAGGGCGACTCCATCGGCGCGAAAGTGACCGTGGTGGCGGATAACGTGCCGCCGGGTCTCGGTGAGCCGGTCTTCGATCGTCTGGATGCCGATATTGCCCACGCGCTGATGAGCATCAACGCGGTGAAAGGGGTGGAAATCGGTGAAGGTTTCGGTGTGATTGCCCTGCGCGGCAGCGAAAACCGGGACGAAATCACCGAGGCGGGCTTCCAGAGTAACCATGCCGGCGGCATTCTCGGCGGTATCAGCAGCGGTCAGCAGATCGTAGCGAATATGGCGCTGAAGCCGACCTCCAGCATCATGGTGCCAGGGCGCACTGTGAATCGCGACGGCGAGGCGGTGGAGATGGTGACCCGCGGTCGTCACGATCCCTGCGTCGGTATCCGCGCGGTGCCGATTGCCGAAGCCATGCTGGCCATCGTCCTGATGGATCACCTGCTGCGCCAGCGCGCGCAGAACGGCGATGTGGTCAGTTCACTCCCTCGTTGGTAACGCGATGAAAAAAACGCTCGCTCTGCTGCTGGCCCTCGTGGCCGGCAGCGCGGCTCAGGCCGCCACCCCCTGGCAGCAAATCACCCATCCCATCGCCGGCAGCCCGCAGTCCATCGGCAGTTTCTCTAACGGCTGCATTATCGGCGCATCCGCGCTGCCGCTTGATGCGGAAAACTATCAGGTGATGCGCACCGACCAGCGCCGCTATTTCGGTCACCCGCATCTGGTGCGTTTTATTGAGCGTATGAGCCAGCAGGTGCGCAGCCAGGGGCTGGGCACCGTGCTGGTGGGCGACATGGGCATGGCCGCCGGCGGGCGCTTCAGCAGCGGTCACGCCAGCCATCAGACCGGGCTGGACGTCGACATCTTCCTGCAGCTGCCGCAGACGCGCTGGACCAGCGCTCAGCTACGCAGGCCACAGGCCATCGACCTGGTGGCCGTCGACGGCAAACGGGTTATTCCGTCTTTGTGGAAGCCGGAGATAGGTACGCTGATCAAAACCGCCGCGCAGGACGATGAGGTCACGCGCATCTTCGTGAACCCGGCAATCAAGCAGCAGCTCTGCCTTGAGGCCGGGCCGGATCGCGGCTGGCTCAATAAAATCCGCCCGTGGTTTGCCCATCGCGCCCACATGCACGTGCGCCTGCGCTGCCCGGCTGACAGCCTGGAGTGCCAGGAGCAGGCAGCGCCGCCGCCGGGGGATGGCTGCGGTGCGGAATTGCAGAGCTGGTTCCTGCCACCGCCGCCGGGCAGCAAAGCCCCGACGAAATCTACGCCGCCACCGCCGCCGTCATGCCAGGCGCTGCTCGATAAGCATCTGCTTTAAGGAAGAGTAATGGAATGGTTTATGGTCTCCCCGCTGATGCTGGCCGCGCTGTTTTTCGTCGCGGTGCTGGCGGGTTTTATTGATGCTCTGGCAGGTGGGGGCGGCTTGCTTACTGTCCCTGCGCTGCTGGCGGCGGGGATGTCACCGGCCCAGGCGCTGGCCACCAACAAGCTTCAGGCCTGCGGCGGTTCGTTTTCGGCCTCGCTCTATTTTATTCGCCGCAAGGTGGTGAATCTCGCCGATCAGAAGCTCAATATTCTGATGACCTTTATTGGCTCGACCAGCGGTGCGCTGTTGGTGCAGCATGTTAATTCAGATCTGCTGCGCCAGATCCTGCCGATTCTGGTGATCGCCATTGGCCTCTACTTCCTGCTGATGCCGAAGCTGGGCGAGGAGGATCGTCACCGCCGCCTGTACGGTCTGCCGTTCGCGCTGGTGGCCGGGGGCTGCGTCGGTTTCTACGATGGTTTTTTCGGACCGGGTGCCGGGTCGTTTTACGCGCTGGCGTTCGTCACGCTGTGCGGCTATAACCTGGCAAAGTCCACCGCCCATGCGAAGGTGCTGAATGCCACCTCCAACTTCGGCGGCCTGCTGCTGTTTATCATCGGCGGCAAAGTGGTCTGGGGCACCGGGCTGGTAATGCTGGTCGGCCAGTTCTGCGGCGCACGCCTCGGATCGCGGCTGGTATTGAGTAAAGGACAGACGCTGATCCGTCCGATGATTGTTATCGTCTCGGCGGTAATGAGCGCCAAACTTTTATATGACAGCCATGGACAGGAAATCCTAAACTGGCTGGGGATGAATGGATAAATGACACACCGCTATCAGGACTTGATCGACATTTTCGACGGCTGCTTTGCCGGCGATTTTAATACCCGTCTGATTAAAGGCGACGACGAACCGATCTATCTTCCTGCTGATGAGCAGGCGCCTTATCACCGGATCGTCTTTGCGCACGGCTTTTACGCCAGCGGCATGCACGAGATCTCCCACTGGTGTATCGCCGGGGCAGCCCGGCGCGAGCTGGTTGATTTTGGCTACTGGTACTGCCCGGATGGCCGCGATGCGGCAACTCAGGGTCAGTTTGAAGATGTGGAAGTTAAACCCCAGGCGCTGGAGTGGATGTTCTGCGTGGCGGCGGGCTTCCCGTTTAACGTCAGCTGCGACAACCTGGAAGGCGACGTCGAGCCGGATCGCATTGCGTTTCAGCGCCGCGTCCACGCCCAGGTGATGACGTGGCTGGAGCACGGCATTCCGCCGCGCCCGACCCGTTTTATTGCCGCCCTGCAGGCTTATTACAATACGCCGCCCCTGACGGCGGACCAGTTTCCATGGCCGGAAGATCTGTGATGCGGC
>Ga0268256_1000646_pt1 | contig 26562 bp, 27 predicted proteins | sample AgamicAtAmrz_FD_200247 | JGI IMG/M metagenome (GOLD analysis project Ga0268256, IMG submission 200247) | Agave microbial communities from Guanajuato, Mexico - At.Am.rz (v2) (version 3) | ecosystem: Host-associated > Plants > Roots > Rhizosphere | place: Guanajato, Mexico | collected 2012-06-07 | reverse complement strand
TACACTCTTATTGTGCAGGCGATGTTTTTTATTCCTGCATCTGTTTGTCTTTAAGTTGTTCCTTAAGACGGAAATAAGATTACACATTTGACTTAATTCAAACAATCGCCTAAATGCGGAAAAAAGAGGATCATTGCATTTCCGGTTTTATTGTTTCTGGTTGATCTCTTTAATTTCAATATGTTGCATTAACATTGCCTGTGCATTTACTTTAATTACATAATCGAAGCCGTTGAAATGAAAAAGATTCTCCTTTTCAGAAAGTTGTTATCTTATTGAATTATCTGATCTACAGAAAATATATTATGTAACCGCGCCTTTGTATTTGATGGGGCAATAAGTCATGTGGTAACGCATTAAATAAACACCGTGTGTGGGGTTTTTACCGATGCAGACAACGTTTTTCCCGGTAAAGCGAGGATACTCTCTCACCCGGCGGTAATGACAATTCACGTTTGTTAACCAGGAGCGTCAGGAATGCGTGCAGCGATCGCGTTAGCCATGTTGTTGTCCGGATCTTTGCCCGCCTGGGCGGATAATTCCCCTGCGGCGGAAAACCAGCAGATTGCGGGCCTGATCCGCACGCCGCTGATGCTGCCGGTGACGCTTGAGAATGGTCAGCCTGCGCTGCTGGAGGCGTTTGTTACCCGTCCGGCGAACAATTCCCCTGCGCCAGTAGCCCTCATTACCAACGGCACGGCGGAGACCGCCGACTTTGACCGCTTTGTGATGAACCCTAACCGCTATGCCTCGACGGCGATAGCTTTCGCCCGCCACGGCTATGCGGCAGTGGTTGTGCTGCGCCAGGGGTATGGGCAGTCGAGCGGGGCGGCGGAGTATGCGGGCGGCTCGTGCGCGCAGCCGCGTCATCAACTGGCGGGTGAGCGCGACCGCGACACCTTGCTGGCGGCGCTGAAGGCGATTCGTCAGCAGCCGTGGGCCTCGCCAAAGCAGGCACTGCTGGTGGGGATGTCCTCCGGCGGTTTCGCCATGCTGGCGACCGGCGCGGCCAACCCGCCCGGCGTGCAGGCAATTATTAACTTTGACGGCGGGCGCGGCGCGCTGGATGGCAAATCTTTCTGCGACCAGCCCGGTTTGCTGAAGGCGCTTACTGATTACGGTAAGAGAACCACGATTCCGTCGCTGTGGCTTTACGCCGCCAACGACCGCGCCTTTCCCCCGGCGGCGGCGAAAGCGATGTTCAGCGCTTATCAGAAAGACGGTGCGCGCGCGAAGTTCGTCGCGATGCCGGCATTTGGCGAGAATGGCCATACCTTTATGGACTCGGCTCCCGAGGCGTTCTGGTGGAAGCCGGTCGCAAACTTCTTACAGCAACAGGCGCTGCCTTATCAACCCATTGCCGCGCTTCCCGAAACGAAACTTCCTGTGCCGTCGGTACTCAATGACGAAGGGCGTAAGGCGTTTCAGGAATATGCTGCATCACAACGTTATGAAAAGGCGTTCGCCATCGACGCGCAGGGAGACTGGGGTGTTTCTTACTGGGCGAGAACGCGCGACGAGGCGGCGGAAAGCGCGCTCGGCTACTGCGCAAAACAGCAGGAAGCTGGCAAGGCGGGATGCCACCTCTACACTATTAATAATGAGGTTGTACCTGAACAGACCGTGCAACGTTAGTGAAAATCAGGAGGAACGATGAGACCACCGATGACCGATGACGAAATCACGTTACTGAAAGCGGACCTCGATAAGCTGGGGGAGAGCCAGCTGGTGGGGATTGAGGCCTATGAGGCGCTGCATCTGTTGGAGATCCGCAGGATGACGGCGAAGCTGGAGCACATTAAGCGGCTGCTGGGGAGCGAAGAAAACGAAGTGTAACGCCGGGCGGGTTCCCTGAAGTTTTGCGAGAAGGGTTCCAGTTTCGAAACGACGCGCTACTATAGAGCGGTTTTCCCTTGCCGATTGTAGGGTTTTCTTTTTATTGTTCCGGCACGCCTGCCACAGCAGGCGTCGGGATTAGCCTCCTGGAAACCTTAGTGACGGCAGGACTCTTTGTCGTATGTTCGGCGCATCTCAATGGTGGGCCGGGCGGGAGCATCTTTGATGCGCCGGTTGCCACTAAGGCCGGTAAGGCTAACCCGTCCGGTTCCGCCACCCGCGCGATTAGCCTCTCGCCTGGCGGAAATTACCTCGCTTAGTGGAGATCGCTCTTATGGCTATTCGTTCTGTTAAAACCAATCCTTTATCCAAAACCCAGCGCCACTGTATTGTCGGCTATCGCCCGAACCGCGGCGACACCAGCACACCAGCCCTGCAACTGAAAGGCAAATGGCTGCGCGAAGCCGGCTTTGAAACCGGCGTGCATGTTACGGTGCAGATATCGAAAGGCTGCATTGTGTTGATTCCCGATAATGACACCGTGCATGAACTGCGTGTGCAACTGGAACAGGCCAGGGCGGTAATTGATTGTGTAAGGGAAGGGGTGAGGGGTGTTTAGAGTTGAGGGTTATTTGTTTAATGGTTTTGAAGGCTTAATTGACGGTAGCCTGCTAACTCGAAACCAGTCAAAAGGGGCGGTAAGCGCCCCTGAGTAGATTCTGATTTATGCCCTAACAGATGGTATGAGATTAATTGCGCAGGCTTTCATCATATACATCGATTTTGCTGTAATTAGGATCTTTGCGGTAATAGACGATGGGGACTTCTTTAGCAACTTGATCTTTAATAAGATCCAATGTGTTAATAGTTAAGCTTTGCTTTTCCTTGGTATATATTTTATTTTCGGCCATAAAGGAATAACTTATTGCAATATCTACTTTTCCCATATCATTAGGTCTTCCGGGGAGGTAGCTACCAATTTTAGCTTTAGTGTAGACCGGATCTTTCTTGATCGTACTGTGCAAAATATAACCTTTTATGATGAATAAAATAATAAAGCCGAGTATAACGCAAGGCCCTATCATTGCGATGATTCCTGAAAAGCTGGACATTAAACCCTCCTTGTAAGAATAACTTGTAAATCTTTGACCAAGCATAATAACTGAGGCTAGTGATTTCTAGAAGAGTTGCAACACGGGAAAAAGAATGTCCACAATCAACAACCTGTTTAACTGCTTCAATTTTAAGCTTTTAAGGATAACACTTACTGCTCATGTGCATCTCATTTTAAGCCATCTTAGATCTCTCTAAGGTATCCGTTAAACCTGCAGCTATTCACACCTCAAAAACAATAAAGCTTTATGAGGTACCTAAAAGGTTCGGATTTAATTAGTTCTCTTCGGACTTCGCGGGTTAAATTGAGGGCTCAAAAAAGCCCGCAAGGCTTGCGCCGTGCGGGCTTTTAGGACTTCATCGGATGACTATAGTAATCACCGATGGAGAATCTTGGTGGGCTGGCGGAGTCTGAACTGGTTGTGTAACTTGTTGTTTAATAGCTTGTAACCTTGAATTCAATTTTCATTTTGGTCCCATTGTTGGTCCTAAAAGAAAATGTCAGGTTTTTTCGGGGGGAGGGGAGGTTACAGCAGGAATCTCTTCGTCTGTGAGATTAGCATTTTACTTTCCTTTAGTCTGCTCTGTATTTAAGCGTTTATTGCACGTTAGTTTTTAGCAAGCCGGTAGAGCGCCTTGCTCGCAGAATATCTACTGCGGAAATATACGGGGTTTGCTCTTGCCATGAAAATCCCTTCCGGTCGATACGGACAAGCCCGTATTTTTCTACCAGAAAGTTCACCGCATCGCTGAGCGATACTCCGGCATCTATATGTTCACGGATGGTGGTTTCATTACTGAACGGTGTGTCGTTCAGCGTGAGGCCATAGTGCTGCGATAACAGATGAGTCAGCAGCCGTTGCCAGGTTTCAACGGGTGACAGACAGGGCTGAGTCGCCCGTGTCGGGTGTGATGATAAGATTTGCATGATGTTTGCTCTATGAGTTTAAGAGATAAGCGTAGAGTTAATGGGGTTCAGGCTGGTCGGGATAAATAGCGATGTAGACATAGCCACAGGAACCGAGTGTATCGGCTTCGCAAGTCAGTCTATTGTGATATAGCGTGACGCAGTGCTGATGGCGGGAGGTGAGCTCACCGGAAACGAGTATCAACTCCAGCTGTTTAAGTAATACCGGAAACGCCTGGTCGAGATGGCGTAAATCCGCGTCGCTGAATGTCCCGGTGATACTGGCCCGATCAGCCAGGTAATACAGCCGGTTGCCTTCCTGCACCAGTCGTGCGCCAAAGTACGGCGTGACGGCGGGTTTGAGTCCCCACCGGGGTTCGGCAATATCATAGATTGCTGGATTTGTTGTATTCTGCATTTAAGTAATCATTAATTGTGTATTAACTCAGGGTAACGCTGCGCAATACGATATATGGGCCGTTGCGGTCCTGGCGGCGTTCAGTAAATACGGCGAGCACACCGCTGATATCCTGCACTTCCAGACCGGCATAGTGGCACATACTGCCTGACCACTGATATCGACCGGTACAGAAGCGAAACAACCGGGACTGCGGATGCTGACGGTATATCGCCATCGCCTGGCGCTTACTGATGATTTTCATCACTGTTTACTCCCTACAACCAGCCGCGTTCGGCAAACGAGGTGATATCCATCCCGCCGATAACCAGGTGGTCCAGCAAACGAATATCGACCAGTTCAAGCGCCTGCTGCAGCCGCTCTGTAATCAGCCGGTCGGCTTTACTCGGTTCTGCCTCACCCGACGGGTGGTTATGCGCAAGAACGACAGCGGCGGCATTATTTTTCAGCCCCGATTTAACGACCTCGCGTGGATGAACGGTGACAGAGTTGACCGTTCCCAGAAAGAGTGTGTCGTGGGCTATCAGGCGATGCTGGTTATCCAGCCACAGGACGGTGAAGGCTTCACGGTCAAGGGTGGCAAGCTGCAGACGCAGCCAGTCCCGGACCGCCTGACTGGACGTGAATGACGCGCCTGGTTCACGTAGCTGGCACGCCAGCAGGGTTAACGCATTCCTGATAGTTTGCTGTGCGGATGGCGGTAGTGCGGTGGCAAACAGGGGTAGCTGTTGTTCCATAGCGGCTGGCCTCAGTCGATGATGTGCATGATGGCGTTGCATTCAGGCTGATGCAGCGCGTAATCGCGCAGGCGGTAATAGTGCTCCGTCATGGCATCGCATTCTGTCAGGCAGGCGTGATGGCTGTAAGCCATAAGACAGATCGCAATCCCGGCAGCCTCAGCACTGAGTTCACCGCCGTTACCGTTCATGCTGTTGAACAATGACCATTTTTCATCGCTGTCGACATCGGGAGCCATGAACGCGCCACCGTTGCTGAGTGAGTAAAAATTCCATATACCGCCGCTGTAATCCGCGCAGAAGCGGTCCATCCAGGCGAAGATTCGCGGCTCAAGGGTTATCCACAGCGGTATGCTGCCAAAATGCTGCGGCCAGAAGGCAACACGCTGCTCATCGGGTACGGGCATGCTTTCGATGCGGTCTGCATCAGTACGTGGTGAGGTGAGAGATTCAGTTACCGGGCTGGTCAGGGGGAGTATGTTGTTCATCTAGTTTCCTTGTATTTTCATATGGGTTGTTGAGACGAAGCGACGGACAGAACTGCACATAGCCATCATCATCACAGCGCGAGGGCCAGGGCCCTTCGGCAAGCGATCGAAGAGAAGGCAAGGCAGGAAGACAGGAAAAGGCTTCAAAGTACAGTGGACGTCAAAAATGAGACATTTAATGAAGTGCGGCGGAAAGGCGCTTCTGCTGTTCATCGTGAGCTGCATGGTAAGTGGGTGCGTGATTAAGACACAGCTATCAGGCGTGCTCTTCTGCGATGTAGCCAACCCTATCTATGTGAGTAATGAGGATTTAATGACTGAAGAGACAGAGCGGCAGATCTGGACTCACAACACAATATGGTGGGCGAGCGTTTGTGCCAATGGAGCGGCAAAAAAGCCGACGAAAGCGCCCGTGGTTAGCGGGGTTTTGGGGATGGTCAGGTTGCAATTAGTTTGTGACTGATGTAGATTTAATCAACGAGTGTCAAGAAATTCATACATTCTTTCAAAGAAGCGCTGCATTCTCGTAGCCTCTAAACCCCGATGGGGTCGCCGCACGACATCAACGTCTTAACGGCTAAGGTGGAAACATGCTTAACTATCATGACAATACGCGTTCTATGCAGACGATCCGCACCAATACTGCGATTATCGACAGCTTTCCTATGCGTATTCACAACACTGAGGACGCTGTGGAAGTGCGCCGCATGTTGTGCCGTGAGTCAGCTAACCGCCAGCACTTCATCGTCACTTTTAAAAGTGATGTAGTGCGTGCCGAGAAGATATCTAACTCTACGTCGCTAGTTAAACCGCTGGCTGAGGTTGTTGTTAACGGTAAACGAACATCTTTCGTTTTGGATGTTGCTGAACAGTACCCTGACCTGAAGTGTTTGGATCGTGATATTTCTACACGAATCAAAGAAGTAGTAGAGTCTTTTATGAAAAAATTCTGTAAAATTGACGACATGGAACCATCAATGGCGCAGAACAATTCATGGCACCCTCTCTAATAGGCAAGGCGAACAGATTAATCCCTGAAATCGAAGACTATAGCAAGGTCTTATCTGAAATGCCGAGAGCGACAAGAGTTGTTACTCTCGGCGAGTTCTATTTTATATCCCGCGGCTTCGATCTGATTCGCTTCACCGAATACGAACTTATTGATTCAGCCTATGAGCGCTGCATTGTCGGCGAGCACTTGGAGTCATGCGACCCTGAGTACCAAGAGCTGGAAGTGAAGAGACTCAGTCATTCAGGTTATACCGCCCTCGAAATCGGCTCGGAAATTGAATCCTATAAATTGCATGTAGGGATGCCAGTCACAACAGTCTTTCGCGTGGCCTACTGCGAGTTCCCAATCAAGGATAAATCTAAAGTACAAGTTAGCGCCAAGCAGATCAGAGGCGTTTTCACTCATGCTGATTATATGGGGGTAGGTATTGCGAGCTTTGCCTACCTTTACCTCGTAGATAAATATCAGTATGTGGTTTGCGATACGCTACAAACGATAAAAGGCGCAACGCTTTGGGCCGTGAGTATGCGTAAGCACGGTCTGGTCGAAATTTACGATACGAAGAACGAAGATTTTATAGAAGAATTGGGTGAGGACGCTTGTGGAGTGAGCGGTTTTATTCCGTGGGATATCGGTAAGTCTGACGGAGGCCAGATGCGGAGGCGAGAAGAGTGGGGGACGAATAAAATCAATCTAACCCCAGGTGCTTGCACTCATATAGTAAATATTCTGAGCAAACGAACGATGAATCTATAAACTCGCTACGGCGGGTTTTTTGATCCCACGCCCCAGATTCCCCAAGTACCTATCATTTAACCTTTACACTGCAGCCGTAGGCATTTAGGCTATATCACATATAAGAAAACAAGTTGTTTCATGCGATAATAATTCACGCAAAGGGAACTCACCAATGACCAAGGTCATTGTAAAACATTCGATAATAAATACATCCGTGAGGTTTGTCTGGGACATAACGCAGACCCATTAGTTGAAGCTTATGTGAAGGAAGCCGCCAAAAACCACCCAGCCATAAAATCTTATAAAATGAGAACGGATGATGATTATCGATTGATTCGGGAACCGCTGATTTGATTTGGTATTTCACTTCTAAGGTAGGGCTGGCTACATCTACCTTAGAAGCTTACACAGGCGGAGGATTACTCGTAGTGAAGCTCGCCAAATAACCCTACCATCAAATCCCCATCCAGAACCTCGAAGGGGAGTTCGACATACTCATCCTTGTGTCTGGGGAGCGCTTTTCCATCATTCGGCGCATTCTTGGTATAGCCCTTTACCTTTTCGCCATTTTCCTTGATATAAGGCAGTACCACAATTCGCCCGTGGTTTTTGGAAATTATCGTACCTTCTTTCCAGAGCGCATTGCCTCTCGACGTGATTTCAGTGTCGTTAGCTTCTTTTACACACCACCCGACCTGGTTTTTCTCTTCATACCAAAACACATAGCTCCCAATGATCAGCACCTGCTGGCCTTTGCCTCTCGCGTCATCAAGCATCCGTTTTACACTTGCCACTTGTAACAGCTCGTTTGCACGCGGGAGAAGCAGTGAGCGAATGGCAGACTTGGTTCTGCCCCAATGATCTGCGCCAGACAACCCAAATGCGCGAGCAATGCGTTCCTGATAACAGACTTTAGCGCCCTTTGAAGTTCGATGTGTTCTTTTCCAGGTATTGTTGCTGTCGCGCAGCAAGATCATACCGTAAGTAGGAATATTCACGCATTGCAAATACGGCATTACATTCAACGCGTCATACAGCTCTTGGGCCACTGACCTGTAGTTTTCATCGAGTACCAGCTCTTCTATAGTTGGGCGCGATGAGTTGGCATGTTTCTGAATCGCAACCTGATACATCAGATACTCTTCATCCATTAGCCGGGATTTCGCGGTTAGCGCCTTCTCAATCTTTAAGCGTAATGACTCTTTGTGGGAATCAGCGATATCGAGAGAATCAACATCGAAAGTTACGTTTTGGTTTAGCTCTATCGCCGCCGCTTTGGCTGTCGCGTAATCATCATAAATATCAACAAAGGCGCGCCCCGGCTGTCCCCGCTCTACGTATCGACGAAACCAATGTAGCGTGCCATCTTCGCGAAGTCTGAGGCAGTGCATCCACCATTTGTTGTTGTCATAGTTGGGTTGAGGCCAGAAAGCCAGTTCAGGAAGTCCATAACCGGGGAGGCGACTGATGTGCATGGCGACATTACCTACGATGTTGAAAGCTGATCATGAAGATATGGTAAGGTCTGGGCAGGCTGGCAGCAACTCATTACAAAAGACCTGTTTCTGTATATATAAATAACAAAGTACTTATTTAAAATATACGAAAGTTGGTCTTTTACGACCATGACTTGCCAAGCTTACTCTTCTGTTTCCACTTCCAAAAACTGTCTCCTGACGCTATGATTCGACCACTTTAATAAGTAAGTATTTACCTACCCAAGCCAAGCATCTGAGCCAGATATTCTTTAACACCATCAACAATGTGCAGTACGACTTTATGACTAAGTGGAACACCGCAGTTATGGACAAGTGGGTTGCCGAGAACATCGGTCTGTCACGCTGCCAGAACGAAGCAGAGCTGTTCGAGACTAAGTGGTTCGATTACCGGGACATGCTCACTAATGGCCAAATGCCTGTTCACAGAGGCATACAAGCGCCAGTACTCCTTACTCCTACATCAAGCTTTCACATGGCCGTGAGCACTTCGAGACCGCGCCGTTCAGCACTGTACTGAAACGTGTGCCGTATCAGGCGCTGTCGGTGGCCAACAAAACGTCGCTCTGGAAAGCACGGCAGTTTGCCGACCAGTATTGCTGCTCAGACGATTACTTCACCTATACGGTTCTTTCCGCAGCTGCGCGCCGACTATGGAACAAGTTGCCACGCCCACAGCACTTGTGGCAACCGGAGCTGATCGAGATCTTTGAAGAGAAGTTGACCAAGCGTTCGCTAACACGTCTCGACGACTCTCTGGTGAGTTTTAAGCATATGGGAGACATGCAGCATGACCCCATTCAGGAACGCTATTTTGAGTGGGGTCTGGAGCGTCTGCATGGCATCACCCGAGACAAACGTATCCGCATCATCTTCTCCGCTGTCTGGCTTATGGAAATCGTCCCTGAGCGCGTAATTTTCGCCCACTTCCCGGAAGAACTGGAAGCAGCACGGCGATTCTGTTGATCCCCGATTTGGCTTTTTAGTATTAGAAAACAATTGGTTTAAGAACTAAAGGAAAGCACATGACCGAACTTTGCCACACAGGACGAGGGTTGTCAGAAGAGTTCGATGACGACTTCCAGAATCGGCTCGCAGCCTATTTCTGTCGCGACCATGAGTTTCTGATTCGTGCAAGCGATTTGGTTGCACCTAACCAGTTCTCCAACGCGGCCAATGCCCTGCTGGTGAATATGGTGTCTGGCTATTACAGAATGTACAAAAGCGCACCTTCGTCGTCGGCCATCGTCGACATGCTCAAACGCGCCAAACGCGATAAGACGATCCGCGAAGAGCTGTTCTGGTAGGCAAAGAATGGCTGAAAACCTTCCCGCTGCAGATTATCAAGCAGGGTTGGGAATGTATGTGTAGCGTTCTGAGCGTGATTCATGTTTTTCCTCGCTGAATACGCTGGGCACATAGTGCGCCAGTTTATCACGGGTCAGGGGGCGGTCACGGCGAATCAAGTTCACCGCACCAAAACGGCTGGCTAAACGCATGGTAATTTCCTTTCTGAGAGACAAAAGAAAACGCCCTGCTCGGATGAGCAAGGCGTTGATGAATGGGGAATTAAAGTAAGTGTTACTGGCTGGTATTAAAGGTCCAGGTGCCCTGGTCAGTATCTACGGCAATTTCCATTATTCTGCAGGCCGACATAAACCCTTTACCGACAAACAACCGGTCCACGGTATTCCCATATCCAAGTCTGACCGGTTTCCAGGGCATTGCTTCAGCATCCTGGCAGTTCCCACGGTTAACGAGAATTTTCTTTACCACCACCGAATCTGACCGGGAAGTGATATAGACCTTGCTGTAAAGTGCTCCTGCATTGCTGGGACCTGCACTTACTGTAAAAGGTGCTTCAGCCGCCACAGCAGAATACGAAACCAGACCGAGTAATGCGGCGCGTAATATAGTTTTCATCAGGAATTCCTTTAGCGATATCAGCGTGCGAACTCAGCCACACAGGAAGAATCTATATATGCAGGTAAGCTGCTGGCAGCACCTTTCAGGGTAAAGGTTGCGGGCTTCACGCTATCGCCGGAGACAGTTACTTGCTTACCGTTGCGCAGTTTGCCCCACATCCAGGCAAAATTATCAGCCCCCACATGGCTGGCTGTTTCACTAACGTCAGCGGCCTCTTCCCCGTCAATTTTCACAATGATGCGCTGATCATTATCCGTGCTGATCTTTCGCCCGGCTTCATCAGTAAAAATAAGTATTTCAGGTTTATCGCCGTTGCTATCGCAGGCCAAGTAAAGCTGTGACTGCCCCTTACCCAGAACGGTATATTCCACCGTGCCTTGCGTATAGCCGCTGACCCAGGCATCACGGTTGCCAAAAGCATGAGTAACAACTGGCAGCAGAGCTGTGGTTGCTAGCGTTGAAATTAAAAGTACTTTTTTCATGAAGTATTCCTGTCAGAAGCCCGCCGTATCACCAATAGTGGTGATAATGAACAGCAGGCAGGCCATAAAGGTTATGAGAGTGATGTGCCAGCGGGTGGCTTTCCCGAGCAGGCGGAGAAGGGTTTTCATGCGCGGTCCTTAGTGATAAGCCAGTACAATAGTCCGGCCAGTATCGGGTCGATAACCAGCCCGAGAATAAACTAGCCCCAAAATGAACGACCTTTACCGGACGCAATAAATCCCAGTAGCAGGGCCAGCCCGCCCCACAAAAGAACTAATGGCATGCGCCTCCCTGAGTACGTGAACATTTCTGCGATTCATCGCATTGATTTCTAATGAATAAAAAAGTGAATAGAAAAGTCCCTGAGGGATTCTATAGCCTGAAATTGATTGGGGATAATGAATAAACCCGATCGGTTCGATCGACAAAATCGATCGTGAATCAGCAAATATACTTATCGACAGGCAGCATTTTGTGTATCGAAGTCCATCAGCCAAATAAAAACGACCAGACGGAGCGGGCCACACGGGCAACCGTATGGGTGACTGCCTGCAGTGCCGTGCGGGCCACCTGTGGCAAAGGGGTCAGTTCGATAACTTTATCTATTACGTCTACTACAGCATCGCCAAAGCTATTGCTGGCTGCGCTGATAACCATTTCAGTGCGATAGCCATTCTGCAAATGAGGAACCAGCGGGCTGCGGGCGTGCTTTGGGAGTCGGGTAATCATCTTCTCCACCAGACGGGACAACCGGTAACGACCCCGTACTGAGAGCGGCAGAATATCAATTTCTGCTATCTGTAACTGACGCGCTACGGCCTGCAGTTTCCGTGCGATACGTTCAGCCTGTAATGCCGATGGCTGAGCGGATTGCCAATTCCACTGCTCTGCAGGTTCAGTTTTGTCTACCTGATTGATTACCCACAGTATCGGCGGCAGCGTTCCGGAATATTGTGCAAATACGGTCTGATAAAACTGCTCTTCCACGGAGAAGGCACGATCATCAGCTTTGAGTACCCAGAGCACCATATCGAGCTGTGGCATAAGTTCCCGGTACAGTTCCCGGTATTCGCCGTCACGGGCCTGGCTCTCGCCCACACCTGGTAAATCAACCAGCGTCAGGTAATGGCTGCCGAAACGGAGACGGACACGCTGTGGCTGACGAGTACAAGCTTCAACGGCATTCACCGCGCAGACTTCACTGCGGAACAGTGCGTTGCAGAGAGAGGATTTGCCAACACCGGTTTTCCCCATAATGCCAATTACCGGCTCATAGGTAACCAGTCGGGTCAGCTCAGCAATCAGTGATGTACGCAGGGCACTAGGATAGCGCCGAAGATGGCGACGAATAAGGGTATAGCCTGAAGGTTTTTTCATGGTGACCTCAGAATAAAAAAGGGCATCAGCACTGGATGGCCTTGTGAAGGTAAAGGAAATGGAATTCAGTAAGGTGATATATAAACGAGAATTATTTAAAAATGCATGAGTCTCATAATACCTGGTAAGGTATTTCCATTCCGGTGTTATTAACATTTTTTGTTTTTCTGATAAAGAAAGCACAGATGAATTTAAATTCTGAAAGCTGCAGTTTAACTAATTTAGTCCAAAGCTGTCGGATTGAACTAAAGATTGGTTTGTTATGTTGACTTGCTACATGGTTTGCTACTTATAATTCATCCGAAACTTAACTAATCAACAGGTGATTTATGAATGAGTTCCCATTAAGTGCTGTTCCGACATTCTTACGTGAGGCTATTAAAGATGTAAATAATTTTACACAGGCACCCATTCCACTTATTGTATCATCAGCAATAAGCGCTATGTCACTGGCTTGTCAGAGTCTGATTGATGTCAGGGTAAATGAGAATGTAGTTTCACCAGTATCATTGTTTCTGCTGGTAATAGCAAACTCAGGAGAGCGGAAAACATCAGTAGACAGGAAATTGCTATTGCCATTTTATCAACATGATACGGATATCCTATGTCAGGTCGAGCTAAAAGAAAAAGACCATGATTTTAGTTTGATGATTTGGCGGGAGAAACAAAAGGCTATTTTAAGTCAGCTGAAAAAAGCTGCTGTAAAAGGACAATGCACGAAAGTATTGTCACAGCGTCTAAAGGAATTAGATGATGATAGGCCTGTGCCACCTAAAAAAAATCGAATTATTTATAATAACGTTACCCCTGAGGCTTTACAGTTAGCGATGTACAATCACTCATCAAATGTTGGTTTAATTGCAGATGAGGGCGCTAATGTCCTGGATAGGCAGGTGATGAAAGATCTGAGTTTTATTAATTCACTGTGGGATGGTGTAAGTTTTCACGTTGAACGTAAAATGACGAAAAGTTTCACAATAGATGGAGGTAATATCACGCTATCCGTAATGGTACAAAAAAAGGTATTTGACTCCTATATAAAAAGGCAGGGTGGAAAAGCACGGGGTAGTGGTTTTTTTGCACGTTGTTTGGTTGTTCATATAGACGAAAGTCTTTCGACGCAAGGGGAGCGATTTATTCGCCCTCATTACCATGATTCATATTCTATCGATACTTTTCACCAGCGTATAGTCGATTTGTTAGACGAATCCAAAGTAAGGGAAGGTTCAAAGATAAAACAACATTCTATTTTTGAGCCAGTAGCCCAATACGAATGGGAAAACATTTATAACTATATTGAAAGCCAAATCCGCCCTGATAAAAAATATGGAAGCATGAATGACTTTGCCTCCAAACTGCCTAACAATGTTGCACGATTATCTGCTCTGTTTGCCTATTTCATAGATGGATCCACCACGATCAAAAAAGAGTACGTTGAAAGCGCCCGGATTTTATGCGAGTGGTATATGCAACAGGCCTTAAATCTTTTTGGATATGAAGAAGGGTATTATGAGTCATTATTATTGTCATGGTTGCATCGTAAAATGCATTCGACAGAAACAAGTTCGCTAAGATTTAACAATATCAGGCGTTATGGTCCCAATATTTTACGAAAAGGAACATTACTGGAGACTGTCATCAGTAACCTTGAAAAAGCAAATGTGATAGATATTGATCATGGTCGCTACGGGGCCAAGTGGGTGTTCAAGGGCCGTCATTTTGATAATAATGCCTATACCAAAAACCCCGTTTTTTCATTCTATTGAGCTGCTACAGTTGCGACTGTAGCAGTTTGTCACAAGGGAAACTTGGTCAAACAGTGAAAAATAATATCAGAGTGAAATTATTTTCTTGTTTGTAATTTGCACGGAGTTATCTCAGGCGGAGGTGCTCATTGTTATATTTCCACTGATGAATTTACTGCCGGTGTAGTTATATATGTTTATTGGTAATAACCCCATGCTCTATTCAGACTGTTTGTTGTTTACATGCTAATAAACTACATCCATAAGCAAGCTAATTATAAAGAGTGTTTTTTAAGGGGATGATACTAGGTTGTTAATTATTACTGCCTGATAATATTCGTGTGCATATGTGCATGTGATATATCACGTTCGTTAATCGCTTAGTTGCTAACGTGTAATTGCTTCAGTCTAAAATATTGAGTGTTTTTTGTTCAGGCGCTGACGTGAAATATAATACCTTGAATGCTGATTATCAACACGCATTTTACGATGTGATTTGTAATGCTATAGACGAGTTTCCACGTACTATCGCTTTACGTATTGATTTGCGTTTTCCGAAAGATTATCTGTATGGGAAATCCAACAAGGAAATCACACGCTTTATTGAATCGCTGAAAGTCAAGTTAGAAGTGGACTGCCGGAAGCTTAGCGACCGATGGCATCGTAGCATGCGTAATCGCTTACGGTATATCTGGGTACGTGAGGTCGGTGAGCTTAATCGCCGTAAGCATTATCATGTTCTGCTCTTGCTGAATAAGGATATCTACAAAGGGGCGGGTGATTTTTATTCCGATAACAGCTTGGCGGCTTTAATTCAACAGGCATGGTGCAGTGCGTTAGGTCTGGAGTTGGAACTACACCGGCAGTTAGTCCATTTCCCTAAAAAGGGATGTTGCTATCTGCATGGAAGATCACCCAATTATATGCAGGAAGCTACAGACCTGATACGCAATATTAATTATATGGCGAAAGACCATACCAAGCCCTATGGCGATGGATATCGTTCGATTGGCACGAGTCGCAGATAGGATACAGGGATAACGCTGGCAGTATTGATAATACCAATGCAGCCAGCATATTCGACTTTAATCGCAGTTATTTCTTTTTAAGTTTTACGACACTATCAAATGCAGCTTTGATTTTCTTATCTTGGCTTGACCAGACCTCAACTTGGCGAATCTTCATTGCAAAGATCTCATCTTCAGTTTTGGACTGATTATTTCGATCGCGGGCAGATGGCCATTCCAGTTTACTAATACCATTCTCTATGCCCTTTAAAGCTTCTGATTTAGTGCCCCACCCGCCTGAGGGGCACGCTTCCTGCAACAGTCTGATAATTTCATGTTTAACAACATCAAAGCGAGCAGCTTTACTTCTGCCCCCTTGCACAGGAACGTCTTTTTTTGTGGCCTGCCCCTGTTGCCACGATTCTTGATCTTCAAGACCACGGCAGTAATCAAGGTATTGAATACCCAAGAGTAGGCACTTTATCGCTTCATTTTTATTCGTGTTCAGGAGACCAAGCCCCAGATGCCAGTTAACATCCGCCAGAAATAAAAGCTCATTCACATCTTCATTAATCGCGCCCGGAGCATCAAATGACATCTCGTAGACTTGATTATCAAACTGACTGCGTTCTGCCGGGTACTTAAGCATGCTTTCAACCCACGATTGGACAAACTCATGATATTCAGTTGCATTTGAAACCACCTCTTCCTGCTCCCGCTCAGCCACCTTGGGTCTCCAGGACAATGCAGCGCTCTTGTTGTTGAACGTAGTTTTCAAGTCAGCGATAAAATTATCAAAACTAAAATCATCCATAAATCAGCTAGTTGCACTCCGTAAAAAATGAGGTATTGCAGCCGTATGTTGCACCGTTGCATCAGTAGATAGTCTGGCTCCCGTCCAAAACAAACCAAAAAGAGGAAGCCTTTTATGGAACCAACAGCCGTTAAAATCCTGCGCATACCTGCGCTTGTCAAGAAATTAGGTATCGGTCGTTCAACGGTATACGACTGGCTCAAGCCTGACTCAAACCGCTATGATCCGACCTTTCCCTTAAGTGTGAAACTGGGTATGAAGACGGTAGGCTGGCTGGAGTCAGAAATTGATGCGTGGCTCCTGAGCAAGATTGAGCAATCCCGACGGTAACCCAATCGGTTACGCTCACTGGCATTTTGTCGCTGCACTTCAGTTCAAATCCATTTTTCATACGAGATGAGGTGCAGCCTGCAGCTATTGTTCTGTAAAAAATATATCCCGTCTAACTATCTGACTAACGTCAATCCCATCCTACCGCTGCAACGGCTAGAATTAAGTAGAGCGGTTGGTTTGCAGATGACGAGGTTTAGCCAATCCCACCGTGTCGCTCAAGCATGTTTGCTAATAGATAGCGGACCAATGAATAAGGACGCATTTACTAAAATGTCTTTACCAGATATTGACTTGTATGAAATTCGCCAGCACCACGGCAATCAGGCGGATGCTTTTGAGGAACTATGTTGCCAGTTGGCCAACGATGAGTTGATCGAAAATAAAGTTCGCTTTGATCGGAAAGGTCGTGGTGGCGATGCTGGTGTTGAGTGTTTTGCAACGCAGATGGACGGATCGGAAGTCGGTTGGCAGGTAAAGTTTTACACTAATTTCAAAAGTATGATCGGGTCACTTGACCAGTCACTGACGACCGCGCTTGCCAAGCATCCGAAAATGAATCGCTTCATAGCCTGTTTTCCCTTCGACCTTTCCGATTCACGTAAGGATGACGTCAAAACCGCACTCTCGGAATGGGACAAGTGGAAGAATGAACGGGTAGCTCGTAGTAAGGCGTTGGGCCGAACGATCACCATCGATAGATGGGATGCGCACGAAATCAAACTCAGACTAACCGAGAGCAATATCCGTTCTGCGGGGCGTGTAGCGTTTTGGTTCGACAAGACAATGTTAACTGCTGAATGGTTGGGAAAAGCCTTTGACCGTGTTGCAGATAGTCTTGGCGATCGATATAGCCCAGAAAGCCACATTGATCTTCCTGTAAGAAAGACAATCCTTGCGACACTACGTGACCCCGCCATATTCGATGAGTTACTGGTCTACGCAGAAAAAATCGAAGACAGGCTCAAAAGAGTGACTGCACATGATATCGATGGTGCGGGCAGCGTAGCGCTCGCTGCGGTAGCAATGCTGCGGCAGGAGGGGGTATTGCAATCAGAACCATTCTCTCTTGCGGTTCTTATGGACACGGTTGACAAGGCTGCGGAGCTTGCATTTAAGTGGCATAACACGCTTGATCTCAAACGTATCTCAAAGTCAAAACCAGATCCTGAAGTCATCGCAGTGTCTAACCTTGTCAGTGCATTGCGTGTAGCAGCCCGCGCACTTCGCTCTGAACGTTGGCAGCATATCGATACACGGGCATTGCTGATTGTAGGTGAGGCTGGCACAGGCAAGTCCCATCTTCTTGCTGATGCCTGCGCCCAACAACTTCAGCTCAACCGACCGGCGTTGATGGTTCTGGGAGGTAAGTTACCAGATGCTGAACCTTGGGGGGAGATATTAAAGGATCTTGACCTACCAAGGCACTTACAAGTGAAGCATTTTCTGGGTGCACTGAATGCAGCTGGAGAATCCGCTGGGGTACGCAGCCTTATTGCAATTGATGCTTTGAACGAAAAGAATGGGCAGTCAATTTGGCCGACACGACTACCAGGATTACTTAAAGACTTGCGTGATTTTCCCTGGATTACGGTAGTTCTATCATGTCGTTCAATCTACGCAAATGTGATAATTCCCTCCTCCATTGATGAGAAGCTACTACCGAGAATCGAGCATGAGGGTTTCAACGATAAGGAAGTAGTTCGTTATCTCTCTAGGCGTGGTATCAGCATTCCTGAGACTCCTCACCAACTCGACGAGCTACGAAATCCACTTTTTCTGCGTCTCGTTTGCGATTTATTCCGTGGTGATGGTGAAATACTCCTCCCTGAAAGTCTCGTTAGTATAACTGACGTACTAGATCTTTATACTGCTGCGGTATCAAGGCGGGTTGAAACAAACTTGGGGGTGGCACCGACACGTAAAGTTGTACGAAAAGCGATAACTGTCCTAGTGGAAGAAATGGCTAACACTGGCCGTGGACAGATAGGGTATGAGCGTGCTGACGAGTTGTTGAGGCTGATCCACAATGGGCAGGAAATGGCTCATGATCTTTTATTCCAATTAGCGAATGAGGGATTGTTAGCAATAGAGCCTGATAGCTACTCAGTCTCTGGCGACTCCGAGGTTGTGCGGTTTGAGTTTGAACGTGTGGGCGATCATGCAATCTCAGCGAACTTGTTGGACAAAAGTGCTCAGAATGGGGTTGCAAATATATGTGAAACGGGCACCCCGCTTAATTCAGCGCTCTCAGACAGAAATTCTTTGATCAGGGCGGGTCTTTTGGAAGCGGTTGCGGTGCAACTTCCCGAACGATTCAACATCGAATTACCAGATCTACCCCTGGCTTCCACCTTTGTCTGGAGCTATGACGCGTTTACAAAAAGCCTTCTAACACGAAGGGCATCAGCCTTTACTGAACGGACATGGAATCTCGTAGAGAACACGAAGGATGAATCTCTTCGCTATGAGACGCTTATCGCGCTAGCATCCGAGCCGAAGCACCCATTCAATGTGAACTATCTTACTGTACAACTCCGAAACCTTAACCTGCCTAAGCGCGATGCTTCTTGGACGATACATCTCGCACATTCAGAGCGAGCAGATCACTTGGTTGACTGGGCTTGGAATGCTGAACAATCACAAATTACTGAAGAACGAGCTGAACTTGCTGCCATTCAACTTGCATGGTTTTTAACTGCAACTCGACGGCCGCTCCGTGACAGAGCGACGAAAGCACTGGTCGCGCTTTTGGCAGATCGTCCCGGGTTGGCAATTGCGTTATGGGATAATTTTAAAGATATTGATGACGATTATGTAACTGAACGGGTGATTGCTTCTTTGTATGGAGCAGCAATGCAAGGCCGCTGGGAAGCAAATCAGTTAACTAAAGTTGCAACAAGGCTTTTCTGTGACTTGTTTGCCGAAAATGTCCCTCCTGCGAACGAGCTACTTAGAGATCATGCGCTCGGGTTAATTGGTTATGCTCAATTCCAAGGTGAGCCAAGTGATAGTATTACTCAAGAAAAACTGAAACATCCTTTCAAGAGCCCTTGGCCAATTGAGTATGTAACTGACGAGGTTATTGACTCTTACACGCGAAACTACAATTCAAATTATAGAGGACGCGATGAAATTGTAACTTCCTGCTTGGACGGTGACTTTGGTCGATATGTGCTCGACTATGCTGTGCAAGATTGGAGCCCCGCACCTTATGGTACGGTCGATCTACCGACTGCATACGATCTGCGTACACAATGGTTCGAACAATTCAAAAGTGTGGCGACTGAGGAGATGATGGATGCATATGAAACGCTCCTTGCAACTATGGCTCGGGAAAATCCTGATAATAAATCTATTACAGGAGAGAGCCGCATCAGAATAGATGAAGCCAAGGTACAATTTCGAACTATTGTAGGAGCGGATGCTTTTGAGGAGTGGCGAGCGAAAGCGGAACATTGGCGCTCTGAGGGAATGTATCAACGCTTAGCAAGGCAAGGAGCTGCTGAATTCAATCTTGCCTGGGCGCGCCGCTGGGTTGTCATGCGTGCGCATGAACTTGGTTGGAGTGAAGAATTGCATGGAGATTTTGACAGAAGCATACGCAGTAATCGTAATGAGCATTCTCTTGAGCGCATAGGTAAGAAATACCAATGGCTTGCACTTTACGAACTGGTTGCGCGGATGAGAGATAACCTAGCGATTTTGCCGAACAAGGAGGATGACTTAGATAGGCTACGCAATTTGGATCCGTCATTGCTTGTTAGACATACCTCAGACAACGGCTGGAAGGAATTCGCTGGCAGCTCATTCTGGACAGGGGATGCACCGGCTCTCCCCGCAAGGACTCCTGATGCTGCTATCGTTTGGTTGCATTCTGATGAAGATATCCTTGATGGAAATGACGTTATTGAAGTTGTATCACCTGAAGATACTCATGAGTGGCTGGTTCTTACTGGGTTTGAGACATGGAGCGCTCGAGCAGAAGGTTTCCGAACCGAAAGCTGGCGTCGCGTAGCTTGCCTTGTAGTAAATGCCGTAGACCTATTAAAAGCGATCAATATCATGTCAGGATGTCACCTAACGACGAATCATGATCTCCCAACTGCGATGGGGGCAGGTAATCATGTACATCTTGGTGAATTTCCTTGGCGGACTTTGAGTCAAAATAATGATTGGATTGACCAGTGGTACCCTTATGGAGTTTCCAAGAAAACTGGAGATAAAATATCGGTTTTGCCAACTACTGCGGAATACTCAGCAGAATCTGTCGGTTATGATGGTTCGATTAGTGACAATATTAATATTTTTCTTCCTGCCAGCTGGATTATAGAGGGACTGGATCTCAGGCTTAAGGATGGAGGGTCGATCTTTTATCAAGACGCCACTGAGCAGGTGCTTTTTTGGGATCCGTCAGTAAGTCGGTCAGGGCGTAGTGCTGGTCTTGTCGACAGAAATTCATTCCTTAACTTGCTAAAAAATAGAGGATTAGTTGCTATTTGGGCTATCGCAGGTGAGAAGAATGCTTACGGTGAAGAGTTTAGAGGCGGTTTTGGTGGAAGGTTTACTTTCACACGGCTTTATTATTCTGATGATGTGGAGATAAAAGAGGCTCCCCGGTTTGATACGTACGATGAACCAGATGAAAAGCAACTAGCTGAGTTTCGAGGGTGTCAGACGAAGCTGTAAGCATCCCGGCAAGCCGATGCAGAACGCATTTGTCGTGCGTGTTAAAGGACGTTCCGTACAGAAATACTGGATTTTTATCTTTCTAGGACGCTGGCTGAATATAACAGCCAGCGCCCTATGGATCCCTGTATAACCATACATCGGAAGAGTACCGGTTGATGGCTGAAAACCCAGGAATATCAAAAAGTGTGTGGAACTAAAATAGGTGTGCTTACTTTCTCTGTAGTATGCACTCAAAAATTATTATTTAAAAAAGGCACTTTAAAAAGTGCCTATAATTAATTAGTAAAGGTACATTAGTTGTTCAGATCCTGGATAGCTAGGATTCCACTCTTTATCTAAATTATCGCCTGTGTAATGATAGCCTGTTGTAGAAAAAATAATCTGGAGTTCATACTTGTTAGATAATGACTTTAATTTCAGCATGAAATTATTAAGATCATTGTTATCTATGTCGTGTTGCTTAGGAGTATCTAAGACCAGTAATTTTAACCGACAACTATTTCTTCTCAGCATAAGCTCAATAAGCGCTGCATGATATGCTAAAACAGCTCTAATGCGAGTGCTTCCGCTCAATTGAGTTATTTTTTCGTTTCCTAGTTCTGGAGTGAAATCATCAGAAAATTTTATATCTTTGCTTATGTTCAATGTATTTAAGCAGTCTAGCCATTCTATAAATAAATTTTTAAAATCAATTCTTGATCTAAGTATTTCTAAAGGAATGTTGTTAGCACTCTTCAAGCTTGCTATTGTTTCGATAACTACATCTCTATCACTTTGCAATGTAATTATTTTGCTTTCCAGTTGTGATAGTTTGTCTAGATCTTTTATTTTAGATTGAATATCAAATACTTTATCTTTTACTATTGAAATTGACTCTATGAGAGAGTTTACATCATTATTTTCATTATTGTTAGTATTAACCTCTATAAGATCCTGCAAAGCATTGTCTAATCTAGCCCTATTAATATTCAACTGCGTTAAGCGCGACTCATCAAGAGTTTTATTCCTCTCTAAATCCTTTATTTGGTCTTTAAGATAGAGTAAATTTTTTGCATAATGTTCAGAGCTCGATGAGAATAATCTGCAATTTCCAGAGCCACAAATTTCGTCAAATGATAAAAATATTCTTTTAGCACTCTCATTTAAAGATAATGTCTCAATCTCAACATTAATATCTGAAATTATTTTTTCAAACGCACTGTGTCTTTTTACTATGTCTAAAATTTGTTGATCGATATCAAAGATATCATTTTGTATGTTTCTTTTTACGTTTCTATAAACGAAATCGGCTTGGCTAACATTATCTTTACTTGTTTTGATTTTTTCAAATTCTGTCGTGTAAAATTTGAGTTCATGCTCAAGCTCATTTCGTGATTTTGTTGTTATTTCAGTAGATTCGGTTTTAATTTCTCTGTAAATGCTAGTTGTGTTATTTATTAACTCATCAAGGCTGGAGAGCTTTTGCTTCTCAATCTTTAACGTTTTTTGCTGATAGGGGGAGTTTTTTGGCGGTACACCTAGCGCATACCTGACCATTTCAACATATTGATCTTTAATGAAATTGCTTTTAGCACTATATATCTTATTATATCCATCATCCTGCCCAAGGTAAAATAATGGGAGGAAAGTGGATATATATGGTTGTGTTAACTCCTTACTATTTGTTACTAAATTTATATGTGGAAGGCCTAATAGCTCAAACATATACTCACTATGAGTACGTTCATCATAGAATGTTTGAGTATTACCTAATGGTTCAGTGATTTCTAAATGAAATTGACTCTGCTCGTAGTAACGTTTGAATTGATATTCAAGGTTATTTAGCTCGACTTTTAAAATTGAGTGACTACATCTTTCATAAATGTCATTCCTGAATAATTCAGGATAACCAAGACAATAAGTTATGGATTTAATTAGTGGTGTCTTACCACTGCCATTAGGTCCATATAATAAAGTAACATGCTCACCTAAGATATAATCATCAGAAGAAAGACCATTGTTACCTTTAGAATGTATTTTTATGCTCTTAAATTTCACAATAACTCCAGATCTAATTGTCGTGAGACACGAATATTCCTATAGGATCTTGAAATTAATTTTAAATTATATTCTAGATTATGATCCCACTTAACAGCTCTATCTACTACTTTTTTACCTAGATCAGTGATAGTGACTTTTTCTTTTCTGTTGTTAATTATTATTAGATTTGCTTTTTCTAAGAAACTAATTGCTTTGACTGTCCGTATTCTTAGGTTTGCTGACCAACCAATATGCTGATCAGAAATTTTGAATCCAATGAAGCATTTTTCAATACACTCACCAACTAACTGACCTAATTCAGAAACATTCGGTTTACTTCTGTCTTTGGCTAGAACTAATATAATGATACTAATTAGAGGTAATTGGAATAATGCTTCGTTGTCCAGCGAGCTATCTCTAGGTTCACTGTTTTTAAAAGAAATTACCAGTCTTTTCCCATTGCTCTCTTGCAAGAACGTATCGAAGTTCATACCCCATCCTTAACTATTTCTGAGAAAATAGCTCCAAATAATATATCATGAGTTAGGTTGTAAATTATTTTCTCTATCTTTAATTCACTATACAGATCTTTTATTGGCTGATGAAGTGAACCTAATGTTATTCCGTGTGGGTTATTCATCTTAGCAGAAATTAGAACTTTCCTAGTTTTTGATATAATAGCTCTTAAATCTAATTCGGATATAGAATGACGATTAGTTCTATACCAAAGATCCCAATCAGTTTTACATTTTGAACAGTATGTTACATCATCTAGATTTCCACCTGCATTTATTAATTTTCTTTGGATTATAGATGCGGATTTTACGGCTTTAGGATCTTGACCTCGTACTATTTCTTTATATGCATCTTCAGAAATACTTAGAAGAGGAAGCAGATCATCAATTGATACACTGGCCGATTTTTCTATATTCTCTTCAGTAAATGGTTTAATTACACCTTCTGATTTCGATGAAATAAGATCTAGTAATTTAATCGTAATATCATCTAATTCAATGTGAGTTAAATCGATCTCACTATATTCATATAGTTTTTCTCTAACGATAGGCAAAAATAATGAAGTATCTGCTTTTAAAAATGGTACGTCATTTTCGAATCTTATTTTTGATAATCGTGATTTTATTTCATTCACTTTCAAAGTGGAACAGTTATCAGAAATGAACTTGAATTTTTCAACAAGAATTTTTGTATATTTATTGCTGAAATTTCCTGATTCAATGTCAGCTAAAACATTATCAATATTATCGTCATTATGAATGTTAGTTTGAAATACTACGGACTCACAATTTTTGTCGAAATTTATCGTATGAAGTAGCATTTTGCCAATAAAACTGTCCCGAATAAGAGATTCATCAGGTTTTTTACTGGAAGAGTAAATTCCAAAAACCTCTAATAAGCTCCAGTTTTTATTAAGCTTGGCTCGTGTTTTTACTTGGTAAAAAACGTAGGTGTTACCATTTACATTTTTTTTCCTTACAACGATATCATCGTGCAAGTCACAATAAACACGATCTATAGCTTTGCCAGAGAGAATTTGCAGACAAGCTACTGCGGCAGACCTGACTTGAACGCGATAGCGTCCAAATGAGTCTCGACCGTCTTGTTCTCTGGGGATTACTGTATGTAAAACCATGTCTTTTTGCAAGCCTCCAGCTTCAAATTCTAAAAGTTACCTTTAAAAAGCATAAAGTGGATCTTAACTTGTTGAATAAAAAGATTTAATGAAAAATCAAATAATTTTCATCTTATCCTTAAACTTTAAGCATGAAAAGCATAAAAGGAATAATCTCATTTAATGATTGTATGATGTTGAAGTGCAAGAGTTTAATGTGGTGTGGTCATAAGTGAAAATATTGATCAATCAATGAGATTTTTAGTAACTAAGATATTTTAAATATTAAGTTAAATCATTGATTTATGTTTAGGTGTATACCTGCTCATCAAGCAAGATTTCCTTCAGAGTAATCCCCAAACAGGTATACGTTAGTTCATATCAACTGACTAGCTGGAGCCTTTTAATTTCGCTCTTCCACATTAGGCCATTACCAGCTGCCCATATAAAGTCAGCCCACCACTGCATCATTGGGCGTCGTTGCTCCAGGTAATCGCTGCGGTTATAAGCGCGACGAACCTCATTTTTATCCACATGGGCCAATGCTGCCTCAATGACATCGGGCGGAAAGCCTTGTTCATTAAGAGCCGTGCTGGCAATTGATCTCAGGCCATGCGAAACAAGCACACCACCAAAACCTGCTCGTTTTAGCGATGCGTTAACGGTCTGGCTATTCATTGGCTGGTTGGGCTTGATACGGCTAGGAAAGATAAATTCTCGGCTCCCGCTTAACGGCTTCATTATCTCCAGTACAGCTATTGCTTCATCTGACAAGGGCACTGTATGGTCACGGTTCATTTTCATTCGTGATGCGGGAATTTTCCATTCTCGTGCTTCCAGATCAACTTCTTCCCAACGAGCTTCAGCCGCTTCGGCAGGGCGGGTAATAGTAAGAAGTTGCCACATGAACAGACAGCGTGTGGAAAGGCTAATGCTGGCGGTGCGCATTGTCTGCATCAGTTGAGGTAGCTGGTCCGGTCGAATGCTGGGCATGTTCTTTTTCTGAGGCTTCTCGAAGGCTTTACCGATATTCACGCTGGGAACTGCATCAATCAAGCCTGTGTTCTGCGCATAAATCATGACTTCGTTAATACGCTGACAAAGGCGGCGAACAGTCTCTAATGCACCTCTGGCCTGAACTGGCTGCACTGCTTTAACCAGAGTATGAGCCTTAATCTCAGTGACACTGATATCACCGATTGCTGGGAAGACATCTCTCTCAAGTGAGCGCCAGATATCGTCGGCATAGTCCTCCGTCACGCTGGTTTTCTTGACATTCCACCAACGTTCGGCAACTAACAGGAAAGTGTTAGTTTTGGCCTCTTGAGAATTCCTTACCTGTTCCTTCTGATGTTCTTGAGGATCAATGTCTTTTGCCAATAAAACTCGAGATTCAGCTCTGAGTTTACGCGCCTCAGAAAGCGAGACGGCAGGATAGGCTCCGAAGCTTTGTTTGGTTCGCTGCTTGGTCAGAGGCCGATAGTAACGGAACTGCCAGAGTTTACTACCGCTGGATTTGATTAGCAGAGTAAGCCCGTCGCCGTCATACAGCTGATAATCGGCATCTTTAGGTTTGGCGGCTTTGATTTCCGTATCGGTTAACGGCTTGGTTTTTCTTGCCATGGGGAGTCTCCATGCGTTTAGGCCCAACGAAAACAATAGAGCTTTTCGTTGGGCCTATCAATGGGCCTAAAAGGTTCGGATTTAATTAGTTCTCTTCGGACTTCGCGGGACAAATTGAGGGCACAAAAAAGCCCGCAGGGCTTGCGCCGTGCGGGCTCTTAGGACTTCATC
>Ga0268256_1000635_pt1 | contig 27069 bp, 21 predicted proteins | sample AgamicAtAmrz_FD_200247 | JGI IMG/M metagenome (GOLD analysis project Ga0268256, IMG submission 200247) | Agave microbial communities from Guanajuato, Mexico - At.Am.rz (v2) (version 3) | ecosystem: Host-associated > Plants > Roots > Rhizosphere | place: Guanajato, Mexico | collected 2012-06-07 | reverse complement strand
GCAGGCCACAAACCACGGATGGTTCGGGATCTCGATAATCTCAACCAGTTGATCATCACCAGAGCGACCTGCTACGCGCAGACCGGCTGCTTCAATCTGCTTTAACAGCATATTGTTCACTTCATAGCGGTGGCGATGGCGCTCAACGATGGTGTCAGAGCCGTAGAGCTGGCGAACCTGGCTGCCCGGCGTTAACTGACACTGCTGGCTGCCCAGACGCATGGTGCCGCCCAGATCGCTCTGCTCGCTGCGGACTTCGACGTTGCCTTCTTCGTCACGCCATTCGGTGATTAATGCCACCACCGGGTATTTACAGTCTGGCACAAATTCAGTGGAGTTGGCGCCCGGCATGCCCGCGACATTGCGCGCGAACTCCATCAGCGCAACCTGCATGCCCAGACAGATGCCGAGGTACGGCACGTTGTTTTCACGTGCGTACTGGGCGGTCATCAGCTTGCCTTCCACACCACGGTAGCCGAAGCCGCCTGGGATCAGAATCGCATCCAGATCTTTCAGTAATTCAACACCGCGGGATTCTACATCCTGCGAATCGATCAGTTTGATGTTCACGGTGACGCGATTTTTCAGGCCGCCATGTTTCAGCGCTTCGATGACTGACTTATAGGCATCCGGCAGCTCAACGTACTTGCCCACCATACCGATGGTGACTTCACCACCCGGATTGGCTTCTTCGTAAATCACCTGCTCCCACTCGGCCAGGTTGGCTTCCGGTGCATTCAGGTTGAAGCGCTTGCAGATGTAGTCATCCAGGCCCTGCGACTTGAGCATGCCAGGAATCTTGTAGATGGAATCCACGTCCTTCAGCGAAATAACCGCTTTTTCAGGGACGTTACAGAACAGCGCGATTTTGGCGCGTTCGTTGGCCGGTACGGCACGATCAGAACGGCAAATCAGCACGTCTGGCTGGATACCAATCGACAGCAGCTCTTTTACGGAGTGCTGAGTCGGTTTGGTTTTCACTTCACCCGCCGCCGCCATGTAAGGCACCAGCGTCAGGTGCATATACATGGTGTGTTCGCGGCCCACATCCACGGCCATCTGGCGAATCGCTTCCAGGAACGGCAGTGATTCGATATCCCCTACCGTGCCGCCGATTTCGACCAGCACCACATCATGACCTTCACCGCCTTCAATAATGCGTTCTTTGATGGCGTTGGTGATGTGCGGGATAACCTGAATGGTTGCGCCCAGATAGTCGCCACGGCGCTCTTTGCGCAGGACTTCTGAGTAGATACGGCCGGTGGTGAAGTTGTTACGGCGCGACATTTTGGTGCGGATGAAGCGCTCGTAGTGACCCAGATCGAGATCGGTTTCAGCGCCGTCATCAGTGACGAAAACTTCGCCGTGCTGGGTTGGGCTCATGGTGCCTGGATCCACGTTGATATACGGGTCCAGCTTCATGATGGTCACGTTCAGACCACGAGCTTCGAGAATGGCTGCGAGGGAGGCGGCGGCAATGCCTTTACCCAGAGAGGAAACGACCCCGCCGGTCACAAAAATATAATTCGTTGTCATGCTGAACCTGAGAGTTTAGGTTTAAAGACGGTGGAATAACCAGGACGGGAAAACAGTATACTGGAAACCGCTATCAGCCACAATTGATGAATCACAGCCATCCTCCAACGCATTGCTGCGTCCTAACATAGCGGATAGCTGCCAATGAAATGTTGATGTGCGTCACAAAGTTGTAGCCGCGCTGAAACGAGTAAGCATATCTGGCGACTTTATGCACAGCGCTGGAATAATCAGCGCTTCTCGCCCTGTTTCACCTGCTGCCAGGCCGCTTCCATCTGCTCCAGCGTGGCGCCCGGCATGCTTAACCCCTGTGCTGCGATGATCGCTTCGACTTCGCGGAACCGGCGCTCGAACTTGTCATTCGCCTTTTGCAGCGCCGTTTCCGCTTTACTGCCAAGATGACGCGACAGGTTTACCGTGGCAAACAGCAAGTCGCCAATCTCCTCTTCCAGCTTTTCGCCGTCCACCACGCTCTGCTGCGCCTCGTGCATCACTTCATGAATCTCTTCATGCACTTTCGCCACTACCGGCCCCAGCGTGGTCCAGTCGAATCCCACATTGTGACAGCGCTTCTGAATCTTATGGGCACGCATCAGTGCGGGCAGCGCTTTAGGAATGTCATCCAGCGCCGAATGCTGGGCTTTATCAGCCCGCTCGGCGGTTTTAATCGCTTCCCAGTTTTTCAGCACGTCATTGCTGGTTTCTGCCGTGGCATCACCAAAAATGTGCGGATGACGGCGCTCCAGCTTGTCACTGATGGCGTGACAGATATCCTCAAAATTAAAGCGTTCCTGTTCGCTGGCCATCTGCGCATAGAACACCACCTGAAACAGCAGATCGCCCAATTCGCCGCGCAGATCGTCAAAATCTTCGCGCTGGATGGCGTCCAGCACTTCATAGGTCTCTTCCAGCGTATAGGGCGCGATAGAGGTGAAGGTCTGTTCACGGTCCCACGGGCAGCCATGTTGGGGATCGCGCAGGGTTTTCATGATGCCAAGCAGGCGCTCAATAGCGTTCATTCAAACGGGTCCTTGAGTAGTCAGGTGACAGGAAGCGGGCAAAGAGGCGAGGCGTATAACAGTGCCGGACGGGTTGAACCGCATCCGGCACTCTCAGGTACCGCAGAAAACGCCCGCGCAACCTCCGGTTGCCGGTTGCCGGTTGCCGGTTGCCGCAGTGCAGCTGAATATCAGTGCAGGCGGCGGGCGTCAATAATATCAGAGACCTGGTTCAGGCGCGCCAGGACACGTCCCAGTACCTGATGGTTGTAGATCTCAATATCCATATCGATGGTCGCCAGCTGCTTTTTAGTGTCGCTGCGGCTTGAGACGCCCAGTACATTCACTTTCTCGTTGGCGAGAATGGTGGTGATGTCACGCAGCAAGCCGCTGCGATCGTTGGCGGTGACGCGCACCACCAGCGAGTAACCACTGGAGTAGCTCTCGCCCCACACGGCATCGACGATACGTTCCGGCGCATGTGAAATCAGTTCAGAGAGCTGGTCGCAGTCGGCGCGATGAATTGAGATGCCGCGCCCCTGGGTGATGAAGCCGACAATATCATCGCCCGGAATCGGCTGACAGCAGCGGGCAATGTGATGCATCAGATTGCCCACGCCCTCGACGACCACGCGCCCACTCTCTTTGCGTGCGGGCTGCGAGTACGATTTCTGGGTCAGCTGGCGCAGCGCTTCGCGATCTTCTTCTTCAGCACTCGGCTTGTTGAGCTTCGCCTGCAGGAAGTTAACCATCTGGTTAAGACGGATATCGCCGCCGCCAATCGCCGCCAGCAGCTCTTCCAGCGAGGTCACGTTGTAGCGCGGCAACAGCAGTTTCTCTGCTTCGCGCAGGCTGATATCAAGCTGATTCAGTTCGTTATCCAGAATCTGCCGTCCGGCGATAATGTTCTTGTCGCGATCCTGTTTGCGGAACCAGTTGTGGATCTTCGAGCGTCCACGGCTGGTCGTGATATAGCCCAGATTCGGGTTGAGCCAGTCGCGGCTCGGGTTCGGCTGTTTCTGGGTGATCACTTCAACCTGATCGCCCATCTGCAGCTGATAAGTGAACGGCACGATGCGGCCACCGATTTTTGCACCGATGCAGCGGTGACCGATGTCACTATGAATATGATAGGCAAAGTCGAGCGGCGTCGATCCGGCCGGCAGATCCACCACGTCACCTTTCGGGGTAAAGACGTAGACCCGGTCGTCGAACACCTGGCTACGGACCTCTTCCAGCAGCTCGCCGGAGTCGGCCATCTCTTCCTGCCAGCTAATCAGCTTACGCAGCCAGGCAATACGCTCTTCATGACCCGCCGCGCCGCGCGCGCTGCTGGAGGTTGGCCCCTCTTTATATTTCCAGTGCGCCGCCACGCCCAGCTCGGCATCTTCATGCATCTGGCGGGTACGGATCTGGATCTCCACCGTTTTGCCCTGCGGCCCTAACACCACCGTATGAATCGACTGATAGCCGTTGGGTTTGGGGTTAGCGACGTAGTCATCGAATTCGCTGGGCAGATGGCGATAAAGCGTATGCACCGTGCCCAGCGCGCCGTAGCAATCCTGCAGGCGATCGGCCACGATGCGCACCGCACGCACGTCAAACAGCTCATCAAAGGCCAGCGATTTTTTCTGCATCTTGCGCCAGATGCTGTAGATATGTTTCGGACGACCGTAGACTTCGGCGCGCACACCCTCTTTAACCATCTCTTTGCGCAGATTGTTAACGAAGTTATCGATGTACTGCTCACGATCGATGCGACGCTCATGCAGTAATTTAGCAATGCGCTTATATTCGTCGGGATGCAGGTAGCGGAAGCAGTAATCTTCCAGCTCCCATTTGAGCTGACCGATACCGAGACGGTTGGCCAGGGGCGCATAGATGTTGGTGCTCTCTTTGGCGGCCAGCACCCGCTCATCTTCCGGCGCATCTTTCATTTCGCGCAGGTTCATGATGCGTTCGGCCAGCTTGAGCACCACGCAGCGGAAATCTTCCACCATCGCCAGCAGCATACGGCGGACGTTATCGACCTGTTCAGAGGCCATGGAGTCGTTATGAATCGCTTTCAGCTGGCGGATGGCGTCCATATCGCGCACGCCGTGTACCAGCGAGACGATGCCTTTGCCGACGGCAGTTTCCAGCTCCTCTTCACTGACCACTTCATCGTTAGCCAGCGGGAAAATCAGCGCCGCACAGAGGCTTTCAATATCCATGCTGAGCATGGAGAGGATTTCCACCATCTCGATACCGCGCCACAGGAGCAGCGACTGATCGGGATGGCCCTGCGTCTGCGCTTCGCAGTAGCGCCAGGTCTCAGCAACGCGTTGACAGGATTGCGGGTTGGCAATACCGAGACTGGCGATCCACTGGTCGAGGGCGAAATCCCCCTCAGTATTTAAATGCGCACTTCTGACCGCAACCATAACCTCTCCTGCACAACGACATTCATCGCTTATGTTTTTCTGAACAGCACCATGGATTCGAGATGACGGGTATGTGGGAACATATCCAGCATCGCGACCCTTTCCAATTGGTAGCCTGCCGACAGCAATGTCTGGCTGTCGCGGGCGAGTGTTGTGGGATTACACGAAACATAGACCACGCGTTCTGGTGCAAGTTTAACCACATGCGCCATGACGCCCGCAGCCCCGGCGCGTGCCGGATCGAGTAATACCTTGTTAAAACCCTGTGCCGCCCACGGCTGGCGCGACACCTCTTCTTCCAGATTATGCTGAAAGAAACTGACATTTTTAAGATTATTCAAAACAGCATTATACGCTGCCTGCCGCACTAATGCTGCAATCCCCTCCACACCAACCACATTTTGTACGAAGATTCCTACAGGAAGTGTGAAGTTTCCCATGCCGCAAAACAGATCCAGCACCCGGTCTTCCGGCTGCAGGTCGAGCCAGGCGATCGCCTTCGCGACCATCTGCTGATTAACGGCATCGTTAACCTGGATAAAATCCTGTGGGCTGAAGGTGAGCTTAAGCTGGTGCGAGTGATAAAACGGCACCGACTCACTTAATGCAGTCAGTTCTTCTTCCCCCGCATCCAGGAACAGCATCAGCTGATGCTTATGCGAAAACTGTTCCAGTTTTTCACGATCATCGGCATGTAGCGCATCAAGATGGCGCAGAATCATCAGCGGGCCGTTATCCGCCTGCACCAGTTCCACATGTCCGAGACGCCTGACGGCGCGCAACGCACTGAGGCACTGGTGCAGCGGAACCAGTAACGCTTCAAGTTCGGGCGCTAAAATGGGGCAATGCTGAATATCGACCAGATCGTTGCTGGCTTCCTGGCGGAAGCCCATCTGTAAACGTTGCGCTTTATTTTGCCATTGCAGGCCCAGACGGGCGCGACGGCGATAGCCCCAGGGCTGACCGGCGATCACCTCATCTACCGCCACGTTCTGTGCTGCGGCCCTGCTCAGCATCCGGCTCAGCGCCTGGGCTTTGCTCTGCTGTTGCAGCGCCACATCCGCATGCTGCTGCTGACAGCCACCACAGCGTTCATAGTGCGGGCAGCGCGGCGTAACGCGGTCCGGACTGCGGCTAATCAGTCGTGTCACTTTCGCGCGGGCAAATTGACGTTTATCCTCTGTCAGTACGACCTCCGCCTGTTCACCCGGCAGAGCACCCGTGACAAAAAGGGTTTTGCCCTTGTGGCGCGCCACCCCCTGTCCGAACGGATCGAGCTCATCAATGGTGACAGTGATTCGCTGTTGCGTCGTCACGCGCTGTTTTGCAACGTAGAATTGCGCCATAGTGTTATTCATTCTCTTTATCGAAAACGGCCTGCATCGTTTTGTCGACAGCATGCACAGGGACGTTAATGCCGGAGTAGCCAGGCGACTATTATGACCAAATACAGCCTGCGGGCGCGAATGATGATTTTAATCCTGGCACCCACGCTGATGGTTGGCCTGCTGCTCAGCTCCTTTTTTGTGGTGCACCGCTATAACGAACTGCAGCGGCAGGTGATCGATGCCGGGGCCAACATCATCGAACCACTGGCAATCTCCAGCGAATACAGCATGACCTGGCACAACCGTGATGCCATGCGTGAACTGGTCAGCCTGCTGCACCGCCGCCATTCCGGCATCGTCCGGGCTATCTCGGTGTTTGATAATCACAATCAGCTCTATGTCACCTCCAACCACAAGCAAAACCTCAGCCTGCTGCAACAGGATGATATCCGCGCCCTGCCTGACGATGTCTCAATGGAGCGCCACGGCAGCCTATTAATTCTGCGCACGCCGATTACCTCCGAGCGTTACGATGTGGATGAATTACCGGATGAAGATGCCAAGCCCGCGGGCAATCCGCTGGGCTATGTGGCGATAGAACTGGATCTGCAGTCGGTGCGCCTGCAGCAGTACAAAGAGGTGTTTGTTGCCACGCTGATGCTGCTCTTCTGTCTCTGTCTTGCCATGCTGTTTGCTTATCGCCTGATGCGCGATGTTACCGGCCCGATCCGCAATATGGTCACCACCGTTGACCGCATCCGTCGCGGCCAGCTCGACAGTCGCGTTGAGGGCTACATGCTGGGTGAACTCAACATTCTGAAAAACGGCATTAACGCGATGGCGATGTCGCTGACCGCCTATCACGAAGAGATGCAGCACAACATCGACCAGGCAACCTACGATTTAAGAGAGACGCTGGAACAGCTGGAAATTCAGAACGTTGAGCTGGATCTGGCGAAGAAACGCGCGCAGGAAGCCGCGCGTATCAAATCTGAGTTTCTGGCCAATATGTCGCACGAGCTGCGAACGCCACTCAATGGCGTACTGGGCTTTACCCGGCAGATGCTGAAAACCCAGCTGCGCACCACCCAGCGCGACTATATGCAAACCATTGAACGCTCCGCCAATAACCTGCTCAGTATTATCAACGACGTGCTCGATTTTTCGAAGCTGGAAGCGGGCAAGCTGATGCTGGAAGCGATCCCCTTCCCGCTGCGCGCCACGCTGGATGAAACCCTGGTGCTGCTGGCGCCGTCGGCGCATGAAAAGGGGCTGGAGCTGACGGTGGTGTGTGACAGCAGCGTGCCGGACAACGTGATTGGCGATGCGCTGCGACTGCAACAGATTCTGATCAACCTGATTGGTAACGCCATCAAGTTTACCGAGCAGGGTTACATCGGCCTGCGCGTCGGACAGCGGGTGATTACCCAGTCACGCGTCGAGCTGGAGATTCAGGTTGAGGATAGCGGCATTGGCATCTCTGAGCAGCAGCAGACACAGCTGTTCCAGGCGTTCCGTCAGGCTGACGCCAGCATTTCGCGGCGTCATGGCGGAACCGGGCTGGGGCTGGTCATCACGCAAAAACTGGTGCGGGAGATGGGGGGGGAAATTACCTTCAGCAGCCAGCCGGATCAGGGTTCAACCTTTATGATTCGCGTGCAGCTGGATCTCAATCCCAATGCGCCCGGCATGCCTCGCGTGCTGGAAACGCTGTCCCATGCGCGTATTGCTTATGTGGAAGCGGATGCTAACGTTGCCAGCGCCGCGCTGGAGATGCTGAGCGCCACCCCATTGCAGATCGACTACAGTGAAACGCTGGAGGGATTGAAAGCGTCTCACTATCCGCTGCTGCTGATGGCGATGCCGGTCGGTATCAGCCAGCCTGAACTGCTTGATGAGCGCCTGATCAATGGGCTGCTGGATCGGGCAGATAACGTGCTGATGGCCCTTCCCAGCCCGATGATGTTGCTGGCTGATGAACTAAAGGTACGCGGCATTGACGGCTGCATCGCTAAGCCGATCTCTCTGACGCGGCTTCTGCCGATGTTACTGGATATCCATACCCGCCAGGTCAGCGAACTGCCGCTGTCACCGCGACTGCCGCTGACGGTGATGGCGGTGGATGATAATCCCGCCAACCTCAAGCTGATTGGCGCGCTGCTGGAGGAGCAGGTGCAGAATATCCTGCTGTGCAGCAGCGCCGAACACGCTATCCGCGAGGCGCGTCAGCAGTCGCTGGATGTGATTCTGATGGATATTCAGATGCCTGAGATTGATGGCATTCGCGCCAGCGAAATTATCCGGGGATTACCGCATCACGCAAATACACCGATTGTGGCGGTGACCGCACATGCGATTGATGGCGAGCGTGAACAGCTGATCAAGGCGGGTATGAATGACTATCTTGCCAAGCCGATTGATGAGAGCAAGCTGAGACAGCTGCTGGCGCGCTATACACCGCCGCCGGTGGTCTCTCTGCCGGAACTCCAGCCGATATTACCGACGCTGGACTGGCAGCTGGCGCTGCGACAGGCGGCGAACAAACCCGAGCTGGCGCGCGATCTGCTACGAATGCTGCTGGAGTTTTTACCGGAAGTGCATGCGAAGATGGCGCAGTTTATGACGACCAATGAGGTCAACGCCCTGCGTGAAATTATTCACAAGCTTCACGGCAGTGCCAGCTACAGCGGCGTGCCGCGCATGAAGCAACTCTGTCATCAGCTGGAACGGGGGCTGCTGGAGGCCAGCGATATCGCCGCGCTGGAGCCGGAACTGCTGGAGCTGCAGGATGAGATGGAGAATGTCGCCAGAGAAGCCCGGCGACTGTTAGGGTTCGGGGAAGTCTGACCGGCCTGCTGCCACGCCAGCTATACGCGCAAACACTAAACGGCAGGTGCTTTAGCTTCCGCTGACGCATCTGCCACCAGGATAAAGGGCTGACGCACAAAACTATGCCTTACCACCCGCATCACCCTCTACAGATCACGGCCCGCATTGCCTGGCAGGATAGTCCTGACGGTCAGTGGAATCCGGCCAGTTTCAGCGTCGCGGCTACGTTACGCGCCGTCATCTCGACATTCTTTCCGGCATTCGCGAGTGCCTCATCCAGCGTACAGATGCTGTAGAGCACGCTGAATACCGCATCAATCCCGTGCTGATGCACCACGCCGACATCTGCCGTCAGGCTTCCGGCGATGCCAATCACCGGCTTGTTAAAGCACTTTGCCACGCTGGCGACTCCAATCGGCACTTTGCCATTAATACTCTGGCTGTCGATACGCCCTTCACCGGTAATCACCAGGTCCGCATCTTTGACCTCTTCAGCCAGCCCCAGCGCTTCAGTAACAATCTCAATGCCGCGCCGCAGCTCCGCCTGACAGAAAGCGTGCAGCGCCGCGCCCATGCCGCCCGCTGCACCGCCGCCGGGAATATGCAGCACATCGATATCAAGATCGCGGTGAATAATCGCGGCGTAATGGGCCAGCGCCTGATCGAGCTGCTGCACCAGCGCCGGGGTCGCCCCTTTCTGCGGACCGAAAATGGCCGATGCGCCCTCTTTGCCGGTCAGCGGATTAGTCACATCACAGGCCACTTCGATGCGGCACTGATGGATGCGGGCATCCAGCGCGTCAATATCAATGCTGGCGAGGTCAGAGAGCGCGCCGCCCCCGTGACCAATCTCGTTGCCCTGGGCGTCGAGCAATCGGGCGCCCAGCGCCTGCATCATCCCGGCACCGCCATCATTGGTGGCGCTGCCGCCGATACCAATAATGATGTGAGCAACGCCTTTATCCAGTGCATTCCTGATCAACTCGCCGGTGCCAAACGACGTCGTTATCAGCGGGTCACGCTGTGAAGCGGGCACCCGCTCCAGTCCGCTGGCCGCCGCCATTTCGATATAGGCGGTACGTTCATCTCCCGACAGACCGTAAAAGGCATCAACCTGCGTGCCTAACGGACCTGTCACCTTCAACCTGACGATCTTTCCCTTCGTCGCCGCCACCATCGCTTCTACGGTACCTTCGCCACCGTCGGCGACCGGTATTTTCACGTAATGCGCATCGGGGAAAATGTCACGGAAACCCGCTTCAATCGCCGATGCCACATCCAGGGCGGATAAACTCTCTTTATATGAATCCGGTGCGATTACGATTTTCATAGGCAATCCGAGCGCAGTTGAGTAATTGAAACGGCTCTTAACCAGTCCGGTTTCAGGAAACCGGCACCGGGTTTTAGCGGGCGATTTCAACCTTCGCTAACTTCTCATAATAGCAGGCCAGCGCACTGTGGTCGGCGGTACCCTGACCATCATTGCGCAGCGCCTGCATCATCTCCATCACCGCCGCCGTCAGCGGCAGATGCGCGCCGATGCTGTGCGAGGTATCCAGCGCGTTCGCCAGATCTTTGATATGCAGGTCGATACGAAAGCCCGGTTTGAAGTTGCGGTCCATCACCATCGGCGCTTTGGCATCCAGCACCGTGCTGCCCGCCAGCCCACCGCGAATCGCCTGATAAACCAGATCCGGATTCACACCCGCTTTAGTCGCCAGCGACAGCGCCTCGGACATGGCCGCAATGTTCAGCGCCACAATCACCTGGTTTGCCAGTTTGGTGACGTTACCTGCACCGATGTCGCCGGTATGCACGACCGATCCCGCCATTGATTTCATGATGTCGTAGCAGGCATCGAACACCGCTTTATCGCCGCCGACCATCACAGAAAGCGTGCCTTCAATCGCTTTAGGTTCGCCGCCGCTGACCGGCGCATCCAGCATTTTGATGCCTTTTTCTGCCAGCGCATCATGGACTTCACGGCTCGCCAGCGGCGCAATCGAACTCATGTCGATCACCACCATACCCGGCTTCGCCCCTTCGACAATGCCATTTTTACCCAGGCAGACCTCGATCACCTGCGGCGAGTTAGGCACCATGGTAATCACCACGTCGCACTGTTCAGCCACCTCTTTGGGCGATTTCGCCACGGTCGCACCCAGTTCCGTCAGCTCCGCTTCGTTTTCAGCGTTGTGATCGCGTACCACCAGCGAATAACCGGCTTTCACCAGATTTTTACTCATGGGTTTGCCCATAATGCCCAGGCCAATAAATCCAATTTTCATTGCGTTTCTCCTTGATCGATTAGCGCTTAAATTTGTCGCATAACGCCTGCGAGGCGTTGCGGAACATTCCGACATCGCTGCCAACGGCCACAAAGGTGGCTCCCCACTCCAGATAGCGACGCGCGTCCGCTTCCACCGGCGCCAGAATGCCGCTCGGCTTACCGGCCGCTTTGGCACGTTCAAAAATGTGTTTAATCACTTTCAGCACTTCAGGATGCGCAGGCTGGCCGAGATAGCCCAGCGCAGCGGAGAGATCGCCCGGCCCGACGAAAATACCGTCGACGCCATCCACCGCCGCGATGGCGTCAATGTTATCGACCGCCTGCTGGGTTTCGATCTGCACCAGCACCGTGATGTTGTCATTAATGGTGCTGTTGTAATCCGGCAACGTGCCGTACATGTTGCTGCGGTGCGACACCGAGACACCGCGAATCCCGGCGGGCGGATAGCGGGTTGAGGCGACGGCACGCACAGCTTCCTCTTCGGTTTCGACAAACGGCACCAGGAAGTTGTTAAAGCCGATATCCAGCAGACGCTTAATGATCACAGGCTCGTTGCAGGGCGGACGCACCACGGGGGCGCTGTGGCTGCCTTTCAGCGCCATCAGCTGCGGCACAAAGGTCGTGATGTCGTTGGGCGCGTGTTCGCCATCCAGGACCAGCCAGTCGAAACCGGCCAGCCCCAGGATTTCAGTTGAGATCGGACTGGCCAGCGCACACCAGCTGCCAATCAGGGTGTCGCCCGCTAACAGGCGACGACGAAATCCATTGGGCCAGGCTGCATTACTCATGGTTGAACTCCTGTGACGGTGGCTCCGCGGCGGGAGCCAGAAAGGTTAACGTACCAGGCACGGGCGTTTATTGTCGAAAGTCCATCCCGGTACTAAAAATTGCATCGCTTCAGCATCGTCACGCGCGCCCAGCCCCTGCTTCTGATAGAGCGCATTGGCCTGCATCACCTGATCCATATCCAGCTCTACGCCAAGACCTGGCTTCTGCGGCACCTGTACCATGCCGCCTTTAATCTGGAATGGCTCTTTGGTCAGGCGCTGATTGCCCTCCTGCCAAATCCAGTGGGTATCAATGGCGGTGATTGCGCCCGGCGCGGCAGCGGCAACGTGGGTAAACATCGCCAGCGAAATATCAAAGTGGTTGTTCGAGTGCGAGCCCCAGGTCAGGCCGAAGTCGTGACACATCTGCGCCACCCGCACCGAGCCCTGCATGGTCCAGAAGTGCGGATCGGCCAGCGGAATGTCCACCGACTGCAGCGACAGGGTATGCCCCATCTGCCGCCAGTCGGTGGCGATCATATTGGTGGCGGTGGGCATGCCGGTCGCACGACGGAACTCCGCCATCACTTCGCGGCCTGAATAGCCCTGCTCTGCGCCACAAGGATCTTCTGCGTAGGCCAGCACACCTTTCAGTTGTTTGCCGAGCATGATCGCCTCGTTGAGCGACCAGGCCCCGTTGGGATCGAGGGTAATGCGAGCTTCAGGAAAACGTTTAGCCAGCGCCGTGACCGCTTCGGCCTCTTCACCACCGCGCAGCACGCCACCTTTGAGTTTGAAGTCGTTAAAACCATATTTCTCATAGGCCGCTTCCGCCAGACGCACCACCGCATCCGGCGTTAATGCCTCTTCGTGGCGCAGGCGATACCAGTCGCACGGATCGTCTTGCTGATTCTGATAAGAGAGCGAGGTTTTCGTGCGGTCGCCGATGTAGAACAGGTAACCGAGCATCTCAACACGGTCACGCTGCTGTCCGTCACCCAGCAGCGAGGCGACGTTGACGCCCAGGTGCTGACCCAGCAGATCAAGCAGCGCCGCTTCGATGCCGGTTACCACATGAATCGTGGTGCGCAGATCAAAGGTCTGGTTGCCGCGTCCGCTCGCATCGCGGTCGGCAAACGTACTGCGCACCAGACTGAGGGTATTTTTATACTCACCCAGCGTTTTGCCGATCACCAGCGAGGCGGCATCTTCCAGCGTCTGGCGGATTTTCTCGCCGCCCGGGATTTCACCGACGCCGGTATGTCCGGCATTATCTTTGATAATCACAATGTTGCGGGTAAAGAATGGCGAGTGAGCGCCACTGAGGTTCAGCAGCATGCTGTCATAGCCTGCGACCGGAATAACCTGCATGGCGGTCACTTTCGGTGTTGAACTCATCTCCTGCTCCTTATGCTGTTTTCCGGCCGAATGCCGGGCGCTTGCGGTCAAAAGTCCAGCCGGAGATCAGATACTGCATCGCCGTCGCGTCGTTACGTGCACCGGCGGGCAGTGACTGATAAAGCTGATTGGCTTTGTTTACCTGGTCCCAGTCGAGCTCAATGCCCAGACCCGGTGCATCCGGTACGGCGATTTTTCCGTTGCGGATTTGCAGCGGATTTTTCGTCAGGCGCTGATCGCCCTCCTGCCAGATCCAGTGGGTATCAATCGCGGTGGGATTGCCCGGCGCCGCCGCACCCACATGAGTGAACATCGCCAGGGAAATATCGAAGTGATTATTGGAGTGGCAACCCCAAGTGAGGCCCCACTCATCGCACAGCTGGGCGACACGCACGGCACCGCTCAGCGTCCAGAAGTGCGGATCCGCCAGCGGAATATCGACCGCATTCAGCATTACCGCGTGGTTCATCTCGCGCCAGTTGGTGGCGATCATATTGGTGGCGACAGGCAGGCCGGTGGCGCGCCGGAACTCGGCCATGACTTCACGCCCTGAATAGCCCTGCTCCGCGCCGCAGGGATCTTCGGCGTAGCTCAGCACATCCTGCATCCCTTTACACAGTGCTATCGCCTCATCCAGCAGCCACGCACCGTTGGGGTCAACGGTGATGCGGGCGTCGGGAAAGCGCTGCTTGAGCGCCGCCGCCGTGGCGATCTCCTGCTCGCCTGGCAGCACGCCACCTTTGAGCTTGAAATCTTTAAAGCCGTACTTATCCTGTGCCGCCTCAGCCAGCCGCACCACGGCATCGCTGGTCAGCGCTTCCTGATGGCGCAGGTGATACCAGTCGTGACTGGCCTGCTTACCAGTGAGATAGGGCAGATCGGTTTTGCGCCGGTCGCCGAGATAGAACAGATAGCCCAGCACCGTCACTTCATCACGCTGTTTGCCCGGCCCCAGCAGTTCAGCCACCGGGACGCCCAGACACTGTCCCAGCAGATCGAGCAGCGCCGCTTCCAGCGCAGCCACCGCATTGACCCGCAGCTCAAAAGTCCAGGCACCGTTACCAAAAGTGGTGAAGTCAGCCGACTGATTCCCTTTGTGTACCTGCTGCACCAGACGGTTCATGCGGGCAATCTGCTGACCTAAAACCCGCGGAATCGCCTCCACCAGCGTCTGATAGATGGTGTCACCGCCGGGCGCTTCACCCACGCCGGTATGGCCGGCGCTGTCGGTGAGGACCACAATGTTGCGGGTAAAACAGGCGTTGTGGGCACCACCAATATTAAGCAGCATGCTGTCGTAACCGGCGACCGGGATAACCCGCATCTCCGTGATTACCGGGGAACTTTGCGTATTCATGATGCGTCCTTACCGTGCCAGGATTTCAGTTCGACACGTTTGATATCGCCGGCAATTACCAGGAAGCTGAATGCCGCAACAAAGGCATGGATGCCGACATAGACCAGTGCACCTTCAAAGGAACCACTGGTAGCGATGATGTAGCCGATAGCAATGGGGGTCACGATGCCGGAGAAGTTACCGAACATGTTAAACAGGCCGCCGCTGAGGCCGCTGATCTCTTTCGGTGCGGTATCCGCCATCACCGCCCAGCCCAGCGCACCAATGCCTTTACCAAAGAACGCCAGTGCCATAAAGAACACCACCACCCATTCGGTCTCGGTGTAGTTGCACATCACCATCGAAATAGAGAGCAGCATGCCGAGCACGATCGGCGTTTTACGCGCGATATTCAGCGAGCCGGTTTTACGCATCAGCCAGTCGGAGATGACTCCGCCCAGAACGCCGCCGAGGAAGCCGCACACTGCCGGAATCGAGGCGATAAAGCCCGCTTTGAGAATCGACATGCCGCGCGCCTGTACCAGATAGACCGGGAACCAGGTGATGAAAAAATAGGTTAAGGCGTTAACACAGTACTGACCAAGGTAGATACCCAGCATCATGCGTGACGTCAGCAGCTGCTTGATCTGGAACCACTTCTCACTCCAGCTCACCTTGCGAGTATCCTTTTTAACATCCATGTTGATCAGCGCGCCGCCCTGTTCCATGTACTCCAGTTCGGCTTTGTTCACGCCGGGGTGATCGGTGGGATCGTGGATCACTTTCAGCCAGATAAAGCTGAGGATGATGCCCAGGCCGCCCATGAACCAGAACACATGCGCCCAGCCCACTTCAGAGACCAGCCAGCCCATGATGGGTGCAAAGATCACGGTGGCGAAGTATTGCGCGGAGTTGAATATCGCCACTGCCGTGCCGCGCTCCTGCGCCGGGAACCAGGCGGCTACAATCCGGCTGTTGCCGGGGAAGGAAGGCGCTTCAGCCAGACCCACCAGGAAACGCAGAATAAACAGCGACATGATGATGCCGAAGCCGCTAAAGATATCCACGAAGCCCTGTAGCAGCGTAAACAGCGACCAGGTAAAAATGCTCCAGAAATAGACGCGTTTTGAGCCGAAGCGGTCAAGCAGCCAGCCGCCCGGAATCTGCCCGATAACATACGCCCATGAGAAGGCAGAGAAGATATAGCCCAGTCCGACCGAATCGAGGCCGATATCTTTGGACATTGCGGAACCGGCAATCGAGATGGTTGCGCGGTCACCGTAGTTGAATGAGGTGACGATAAATAACATCACCACAATCCAGTAGCGGGCATTGGTGCGCTTCTGCACCGTTTCCGCGGTCTGGCTGAAACTATTCATGATGCACTCCTGAAATATAGCGTGAGCTACATTCGCTCTGACTGCATACACATCGCGTTGGGTATCAGAGAGAAGTTGGGTTAAACACGGCGATCTTTTTGTTGTGGCAAACCTTTATTTATCCATCTGCGAGGTGGCAGCCAATGCGCTTCTGCAACCTCTGCGGATGAGTATTACGTCGTGACAGATAACCTGACTTTGGCTAACGGAACCCAGTATAAGAACAGCCTGAAGCGAGCACATTGGCACATCGCCCTGGAATAACGCTGGTACAGAAGTGATTGTGTGGCGGATGCACAAAACCCTGCGGGATGGCTCACGAAAGCGGCAAATAACCGAGCAAAAACCGCCTCAGGTAACGCTTTCCCCCGTTGTTTGTGAGGCTCTTCACTTGCTTCTGGATAATCGCCCCAAATCGATAAGGCGAATGGTCTCAATGGTGGTCATTTGCACAATGCGCGCCCTGCTCCGCCTCCCTATACTAAAGATGGCAAACAAACGTGTGACAGGTCAGAACATTACAGCGTGCCGCACAAGTACGGCACGACAGACGGGAAGGTGAGCGATGTACCCCAACACAGATGAACAACCGCTCTATATCAAAGTCCATGAGCACGACAATGTGGCGATTGTGGTTAACAGCCTGGGTCTGCCGGCTGGCACGCAGTTTGCGGATGGCCTGACACTCACGGAGCATGTGCCACAGGGTCACAAAGTCGCGCTGCGCACAATTAACCAGGGTGCAGAGATCGTGCGTTACGGCGAAGTCATCGGCTATGCATTACGGGATATTGCCCAGGGCAGCTGGATTGATGAGTCGCTGGTCGCGCTGCCGGAAGCGCCTCCACTGGAGAGTCTGCCGTTAGCCACACAGGTTCCGCCTGAATTGCCGCCGCTGGAAGGCTATACCTTTGAGGGTTATCGCAATGCGGATGGCAGCGTCGGCACGCGTAACCTGCTCGGCATCACCACCAGCGTCCACTGTGTGGCCGGTGTGGTGGATCATGTCGTACAGATCATTGAACGGGATTTACTGCCGCGCTACCCGAATGTGGATGGCGTGGTCGCACTCAACCACCTTTATGGCTGCGGCGTGGCAATTAATGCACCCGCAGCGGTCGTGCCGATTCGCACCATTCATAACCTGGCGCTGAATGCGAATTTCGGTGGCGAAGTGATGATCGTCAGTCTGGGCTGTGAGAAGTTACAGCCGGAGCGTCTGCTGACCGGCACGCCCGACGTGCAGGCGATTTCGCTGGACGATCATGACATCGTGCGCCTGCAGGATGAGAAGCTGGTGGGCTTTGGGGCGATGGTGAATGAGATTCTTCAGGTAGCGGAGCGCCATCTCCAGCGGCTGAATCAGCGCCAGCGCGAAACCTGTTCTGCTGCAGAACTGATTGTCGGCATGCAGTGCGGTGGCAGCGATGCGTTCTCGGGCGTAACGGCGAATCCGGCAGTGGGCTTCGCCTCTGATTTGCTGGTGCGCTGCGGTGCGACGGTGATGTTTTCGGAAGTCACTGAAGTTCGTGATGCGATTCACCTGCTGACGCCGCGGGTGATTAATCAGGAAGTTGGTAAGCGCTTACTGGAGGAGATGGCCTGGTATGACAACTACCTCGACCAGGGCCAGACCGATCGCAGCGCGAATCCGTCGCCGGGCAATAAAAAAGGCGGACTGGCGAACGTGGTGGAAAAAGCGCTGGGATCGATCGCCAAATCGGGGCGCAGCGCCATTGTTGAAGTGCTCTCGCCCGGTCAGCGGCCTACGCGACGTGGCCTGATCTACGCGGCGACGCCCGCCAGCGATTTTGTCTGCGGTACGCAGCAGCTGGCATCCGGTATCACACTACAGGTTTTCACTACCGGTCGCGGAACGCCTTACGGTCTGGCTGCGATTCCGGTCATCAAGATGGCAACGCGCAATGCGCTGGCAGAGCGCTGGCACGATCTGATGGATATTAATGCCGGAACGATTGCGACCGGTGAAGAGAGTATTGAGCAGGTGGGCTGGCGATTGTTTGAGTTGATTCTGGATATTGCCAGTGGCAGGAAGCAGACCTGGTCCGATCGCTGGGGCATCCGTAATCAGCTGGCGGTGTTTAATCCGGCACCGGTGACCTGATATCACACGCCAGGCTTATCCTTATTCTGCGATAAGCCTGGCGTTGCCATCAGAGCTGCGCGCCCCAGGCTTCAACCCACGGAGAGGTCACCGCTTCCGGTTCAGGATTCTCGGTGGCATCAACCAGTAACACCTCACCGACCCGCTGTGCGCCCTGCTCCTGCAGCAGCGCATCGAAAGTTTTACCCGCGCCACAAAAATGGTCATAACTGCTGTCACCCAGCGCAATCACGCCGTAGCGCAGCGCGGGCTGATGGCCCAGCTTATCTTTAACCGCATGGAACAGGCCTGAAATCGTATCGGGAAAATCGCCCTGTCCGGTGGTTGAGGTGACAATTAACGCCACGTCGCTGGCATAGTTCTGCCAGTCTGCCAGCGTCGGATCGTCAAACACGGTGACGCTGTGACCCTGCTGCTGCAGAAGGGGCTCCGCTTCTTCCGCTACCAGCAGCGCATTGCCGTATACCGTCCCCACAAAAATGCCAATCTTTGCCATCTGCTTTCTCCCTTATTCTGAAACGTTATCCTGTCCTGGCGCTGCGTTAAACTCAACCCGCGGCACCTCAGGAATGCGATCCTGCCAGCCAAACTGGTTCATCAGGTTCTGCCAGACGCCATCCAGCCCGGCGCGGATCAGTAAAGGTTCACCGGTCACCGGATGGGTGAGTGCCAGGCTGCTGGCGTGCAGCATCAGCCGGTTAGCGCCAAAGTGTTCAGCGGCCCCCCGGTTCTGGCGCAGATCACCGTGCGCCGAATCGCCAATAATCGGATGACGCAGGTGCGACATATGACGACGCAGCTGATGCTTGCGACCGGTTTTAGGGGCCATTTCAACCAGGCTGTAACGCGAAGTGGGATAGCGGCCAATGCCGACCGGCATCTCGACCGTCGCCAGTGACTGATAATCGGTGACGGCGGGCTGTGCGGTGCGCGCTTCAGTGGCGTGCCTGTCAGCGATTTTATCCAGCTCTTCCACCAGCGGATAATCGAGCGTTCCGCTGCTTTCCAGCCAGCCGCGTACGACAGCATGATAGGTTTTCTGCATCTGGTGCTGTTCGAACTGCAGGGAAAGCAGACGACCGACTTCGCTTGAAAGCCCCATCAGCAGTACGCCTGAGGTGGGTTTGTCCAGGCGATGCGCGGTAAACACATGTTGTCCAATCTGATCGCGAACGGTCTGCATCACAAACACGGTTTCATGGCGATCCAGCCAGCTGCGGTGAACCAGCCAGCCGCTGGGCTTGTTGACGGCAACCAGCCACTCATCCTGATAGAGTATCTCCAGCATCAGTGGGCTGCATCCTTGATCAACGCGTCAAGCTGACGCAGGGTCAGCAGCAGCGGCGCAATACCGGGCTGGTCAGGCACCAGCGCCACCTCGTAGTAGGGAGCAACCGCAAAATTTTGCGGTAGCGGATGCTGAGCTGCAATCAGGGCATGCATCCGCGGGACCAGCACCCACTGCAGCCACTGCAGCGGCTCCAGCGTATCCAGGCAAAAGGGTTCACGGCTCTCGAGCGCGTCTTCGGCCGGAGGGGTACTCTGCCAGAGATGGTGCTCACGCATCACCGCTTCCAGTTGCTCCAGCCGTTGCGTAATCAATTGTTCAGGCGTCATGCGCCACCTCCGGCAAGCAGTCAAAAATGGGCGGCAAGCATATCACTTGTTGGCACAGGCACAAAAAAAGGGAGCACTGTATAAACAGTGCTCCCGGTTCGTTTGCAGCCATCCTGCTACGTTTTTGCTCCCTGCTCTTCCATGACAACTTGTCCAGTGCGAACTCCTGTCGCGCATCGTCCTGATGTATCCTTAGCATCCTGGCCCACCACCTCTTCTGAGGGGGTTCTCATTCTCCATCCTGGAGGTGTCCCTTGCTCACTCCTGAGCGATCCTGTTTCATCCTGAAACCTTCCGTGTGCCGTAAGCTCCGTTACGTTCCTGCCTCATGGCTTATCATCATCCTGACGATATCTGTTTCCTGAGCATCCTGCAGTGGGAAACATTTTGACAGAACTCGTTACGCGCACAAGGTACTCACAGCAAAACTTTACGAAATGTGCTGCACAAATTCAGATTAACGTCATTAAGTTGATGATTCACAATATTTTTACATCACGGCCTTCCGGATGTCTCAACTGTTATATGGCGATCTCTCACAGCATATGTAAGAGATGTCTCACAAGCCAGGCGGCAAATCACTGCAATTCAGATGATAACCGGTTGTAATGACTTAAGAAATATCTCAAGACTTTCTGCCAGTACCACGCGCTGTTTACGACCAGGCTGCTCCAGAATCACTTCGCCGCTGAGATTAGACAGGGAGATGATCTCCTCCTCTGAGTCGGTGGTGGCAATAAACAGCGTAGGCGACTGTCTGAGGCGGCGCTGCATCACCAGATGCCCAATCAGATTCTCCTGTAACCGCAGGAAATCCTCTTCACTCCACACCTGCAAAAGGGTCAGCTGATTCTCACCAAAACGAGCCTGCATATCGCCGGCAAACTGCGTGGTATAGAACGCCGTGATCGGCGGCTGAAGCTGGATGTCGATCGCCCGCTCAATCGCATCCAGCGTCGCTGGCAGACTAAACGGCTGCGGCTGCCAGAGGACCCGCTGATCGCGATCTTCAAGTGCACAGGGCGAAGGGACGCCATAGAGATCGCTGCTGGCCGGCGCATGCCCGGCCTGCTGAAGCCAGTGCTGGCAGTATCGGGTGGTAAAGTCGCGCAACGCGGCGGCAGTTTGCTGCATCATTCATATTCTCACTTCTGATAGGTTACACTTAGCCACTTTGATTAATTTTGGTGGTAACCGCAATGACTACTCACGAACAGGATCAGGCGCTCAGTAACCTGACGCTGGGCAAACCCACAGCCTATCACGATCGGTATGACAACAGCTTACTGCAGGCGGTGCCGCGCAGCCTGAACCGTGAACCGCTTGGCCTGTTTCCCGACAGTCTGCCCTTTACCGGCAGCGATATCTGGACCCTGTATGAACTCTCGTGGCTCAACAGCAAAGGTCTGCCACAGGTTGCCGTTGGCGAAGTGGTGCTGGATGCGCAAAGCCGTAATCTTATCGAGTCGAAAAGCTTCAAGCTCTACCTGAACAGTTTCAATCAGACCCGCTTTGCCGACTGGGGTGAGGTTCGTCAGACGCTGGAGCGGGATCTGAGTGCCTGTGCTGAAGGGGAAGCGCGGGTCGCGCTGTTCCGGCTCAATGAAATAGAAGGTCAGCCGATTGGTCATTTTGAGGGTTGCTGCATTGATGAGCAGGATATCGCCATTGATGATTACCGCTTCAATGCTGACTATCTGGCTGATGCCGCAGGCAGCGAAATCGTTGAAGAGACGCTGGTCAGCCATCTGCTCAAGTCGAACTGCCTGATTACCAACCAGCCCGACTGGGGCTCGGTGATGATCCGCTATAAAGGCCCGCGTATCGCGCGTGAAGCACTGCTGCGCTATCTGGTCTCATTCCGTCAGCACAACGAATTTCACGAGCAGTGTGTTGAACGGATCTTTAATGATGTGATGCGATTCTGCCATCCGGAAGCGCTGACGGTCTATGCGCGCTACACCCGTCGTGGCGGGCTGGATATTAACCCGTGGCGCACCAATGTGCCCTTCTCGCCCGGTTTTTCGCGGCTGGTCCGTCAGTAGTTTGCGAGACTTCTCTCAGGCTGGGTGCCGTAAGCGCAGTTCCGCTTGAGCTGTGCGGGCCGACAAGGCTACTCTGGTGCAGGCGGCAATCTGCGGGTTGCCGACCAGGGATTTTCGTCACTGCCGTTGCAGTGCCAACACGCACCCAGGCGGGTGTAAAGGAGTTCATTTGATTACCCATATCAGCCCACTTGGCTCAATGGATCTGCTCTCGCAGCTGGAAGTTGACATGCTCAAGCGCACAGCCAGCAGCGACCTCTACCAGCTGTTTCGCAATTGCTCTCTGGCCGTGCTTAACTCCGGCAGCCAGACTGACAGCAGCCACGAACTGCTCTCCCGCTTTGAGAACTTCGACATCAACGTGCTGCGCCAGGAGCGCGGCGTCAAACTGGAACTGATCAATCCGCCGGAAGAGGCGTTCGTGGATGGCCGCATCATCCGCTCACTGCAGGCTAACCTGTTTGCGGTGCTGCGTGACATCCTGTTTGTCAGCGGCCAGCTCAACATACCGGGCCGGTTAAGCGCAGCCGAAGAGAATGATTCCGCCGCCATTACCAACACGGTGTTTTCTATTCTGCGTAATGCGCGGGCTCTGCACATCGGCGAGGATCCCAACACCGTGGTGTGCTGGGGCGGTCACTCCATCAACGCCGTTGAGTACCAGTATTGCCGCAATGTCGGAACGCAGCTTGGGCTGCGTGAACTGAACATCTGTACCGGCTGCGGGCCGGGCGTGATGGAAGCGCCGATGAAAGGCGCAGCAGTTGGCCATGCCCAGCAGCGCTATCGCGACAGCCGCTTTATCGGCCTCACCGAACCCTCAATCATTGCAGCTGAACCGCCGAATCCACTGGTGAATGAGCTGATCATTATGCCGGACATTGAAAAACGTCTGGAAGCGTTTGTGCGTATCGCCCACGGCATCATCATTTTCCCTGGCGGCGTCGGTACGGCTGAAGAGCTGCTCTATCTGCTGGGCATCCTGATGAATCCGCAGAACAACGATCAGGTGCTGCCGCTGATTCTGACCGGGCCGAAAGAGAGCGCCGATTACTTCCGCGTGCTGGATGATTTCATCGTTAACACACTGGGTGAACAGGCGCGTAAGCATTACCAGATCATCATTGATGACGCGGCAGAAGTGGCGCGCCTGATGAAGAAAGCGATGCCGCAGGTGAAAGAGAACCGTCGTGAAACCGGCGATGCGTACAGCTTTAACTGGTCGATTCGCATTGAGCCCGATCTGCAGGTGCCGTTCATGCCAACGCATGAAAATATGGCCAATCTCAATCTCTATACCAATCAGCCTCCCGAGAAGCTGGCTGCCGACCTGCGCCGCGCCTTCTCAGGTATCGTCGCCGGTAATGTCAAAGAGATGGGCATCCGCGAAATCCGCGAGAAGGGACGCTACAGACTGCATGGCGATCCCGACATCATGCACCGCATGGATGAGCTGCTACAGGGATTCGTTGCCCAGCAACGCATGAAACTGCCAGGCACCGCCTACATCCCCTGCTACGAAATTATCAAATAAACCAGGAGGCAGCCCCCGGGCTGCCGATACGCTCATGGCTCTTCATCTTGTTATTGTTGACGCGCTGAATCTGATTCGCCGTCTGCATGCGGTACAGGGCTCACCCTGTGTCGACGGCTGCGTGGCTGCGCTGCGCCAGGTACTGGGTCACGCCCATCCAACTCACGCTGTCGCAGTATTTGATGGCGAGGCACGTCATCAGGGCTGGCGACATCAGCTGCTGCCCGATTACAAAAGCGGTCGCCCGCCGATGCCAGACGATTTACAGGCTGAGATGCCGGCGTTGCAGGAGGCCTTTCGTTCGGCAGGTGTAAGCTGCTGGATAGCGGGCGAAGATGAGGCAGATGATTTAGCGGCGACGCTGGCGGTAAAAATGGCGCAGGCCGGACACCAGGCCACCATCGTGTCCACCGACAAAGGTTACTGTCAGCTGCTGGCCCCCGAAATCCGCATCCGCGACTACTTCCAGAAACGCTGGCTCGATCTGCCTTTTATCGAAGCTGAATTTGGCGTGGCACCCCAGTTACTCCCCGACTACTGGGGATTGTGCGGCATCAGCAGCAGTAAAATTCCAGGCATCACCGGCATCGGCCCGAAAAGTGCGAAACAGCTGCTGGCAGAGTTTCACACGCTCGAAGGGATCTATCAGCAACTGGATAAGGTGCCCGCTAAATGGCGGGAAAAGCTTGCTGAAGGCCAGCAGATGGCTGAGATTAGCCGTCAGGTAGCCACGCTGAAGCGGGATCTGGTATTGCAGGGCAATCTGAATACGCTGCGTTATACCGGCTGAGTGCAGCTGCACTCAGCCAGGCGATTAACGTTCGTCGCGACGGCCACCGGTCGCTGCCCACATACGGCGCACATGTACCGTTACCTCTTCGCGGTCATGATAGAGCTGACGGGCGCGAATCTGCACGTTGATGCCATTCTCATCAAAGCGCTCCTGCATCATGGCCAGATTCTGCGTCACCTCTTCATAACGCTTCTTCATCGGCAGCTTCAGGTTGAAGATGGCTTCACGGCACCAGCCATTAACCAGCCAGTCGGTCATCAGGTTAGCCACGCGCACCGGCTTCTCGACCATGTCACACACCAGCCAGCTGATATTGGTGCGGGGTGGACGGAATTTAAATCCATCGGCTTTCTCGTGCATGACCTGACCGGTATCCATCAGGCTCGGGGCCATCGGTCCGTTGTCCACCGCATAGACCATCATGCTGCGCTGGACGAGCTGCCAGGTCCAGCCGCCCGGACAGGCACCCAGATCCACGGCATACATACCGCTGGCTAAACGCTCATCCCACTCATCCGCAGGAATAAAGACGTGAAACGCCTCTTCCAGCTTGAGGGTCGAGCGGCTTGGTGCATCAGAGGGGAACTTAAGCCGTGGAATACCCATGTAAAACGGCGAGCTGTTCTCCCGGATGGAGTAGCCGACGTAGCAGGTGCCTGGCGCGATGAAAAACACATGTACCACAGGGCGTTTCGGACTTTCATAGTTCAGCAGAATCTTGCTTTCACGCAGTGCTGAACGCAGCGGCACGGTGAACTTGCGGCAGAATTTAGTCAGCTCTTTGGCTTCGTTAGTGTCAGGTACTTCAACACGCAGTTCGCCGCCCTTCTCCACCACGCCGGTCAGCATGCCAACAATTGGGGTGATGCGATCTTCCTGCGGCAGGTCACGCAGCATTTCACCGACAACCAGCATCTGCCGGGCAAAGATCAGCTCGTCAAACGGTAACTCACGCGCCAGACGCTCAGCATCTTCAAACTGGTAGCACTCAAACAGCACGTAGCCGGAGTCATCTTTAACCCGCGGAAAACCGTAGATTTCACGTTCAGCCGCTTTAGCACTGATTTCTGCCGCACACTCTTTTTCAAAACCGGGACGACAATAGAGTAAAACTTTATTCATGGCGTTCTGCCTTTCGTTTAAGACGCAGCGCGCCAATCAACATCAATACCCAACCGGCGAGGAAACAGACCCCGCCTACCGGTGTGATAAAAACCCAAAACTTCAGATGTGACAGTGCCAGACAATAGAGGCTGCCACTGAACAGTACGGTGCCGAGCGCCATCAGCGCACTGCTCCAGTAAAACCAGATATTGGCGCGGCGTAACATCGCGGCACCCAGTCCCATCACCGCTAACGTGTGATAAGCCTGATATTCCAGCCCGGTATGAATCCAGGCCATTTCAGCCGCGCCCAGCGACTGACTTAAAACGTGGGCACCAAATGCGCCAAAAGCCACCAGCAGAAATCCGCTGATAGCCGCAAATACAAACATGGCACGACTGGACATTAACCGATCCTCAGGGTGCTTTTGCACCGTAATGCAGATAAATCAATACGTTATTGTTGATAGCGAAAACGGAATTTTTCTTGTTCGGTTGCAGCTTTTTCCAGGATCCACTGTCGGAAGGCGGCTATTTTACCCAGTTCTGCCTGACTGTCATGACAAACCAGATAAAAAGCGTTTTTACTGACTAATACATCATTAAACGGACAGATTAATCGTCCGGCCTCTATTTCACTCTGCGCCATGACGTTGTTCGCCAGCGCCACGCCCTGACCATGAATTGCTGCCTGCAGAACCATGGCGCTGTGGCTGAAGATCGGCCCCTGCTGCACGTTAATATGTTGCAAGCCCAACTGCCGGATATACGATTGCCAGTCACGACGGGAAGCATCGTGCAGCAGGGTAAAGCGCGACAGGTCAACGGGCGTTTTCAGCGGATTATCGCCAGTCATCAGCGAGGGTGAACAGACCGGCAGCAGATATTCGGCATAGAGTTTTTCAACCCGCAGGCCGGGCCAGTTGCCGCGTCCGTAGAAAATTGCCACGTCGACATCGTCGGCCAGTTTCTCTTCATCGCGGTCAACTGCCTGGATACGCACGTCGATTCCCGGATAAGCCATATTAAAGCTGGAGAGGCGGGGAACCAGCCACTGAATAGCAAAGCTCGGCAGTAAACTGACGGTCAGGGCCCCCTTGGCACTGCGCGCCTGCAGCTTGCGGGTCGCTTCGTTAATCGCCGAGAAAATCTCTTTGATATCGAGATAGTAGCTTTGCCCTTCTTCGGTCAGTAATAGCGAACGATTCCTCCGGCGAAACAGCTTTAACCCCAGAAAATCTTCCAGAGATTTAATCTGATGGCTTACAGCAGCCTGGGTGACAAACAGCTCTTCAGCGGCTTTAGTGAAGCTTAAATGGCGCGCAGCAGCATCAAAAACCCGCAGTGCGTTAAGAGGAGGAAGGCGTTTCGACATGGTTTTCCGTATCCGGATCGGCGAAAAATACGCAGGCTTATACAAAGCGTTTACGTATTAGAATTTTTAATCCGAGGCATTATAATTTGTCCGTTGAGGAACCTCCAGCAAATACCTATAGTTGCCGCACTTCCTGAGCCGGAACGAAAAGTTTTTAGATTTGTGAGTGAGTTCGCAGATTTTCTGAAAGCTT
>Ga0268256_1000633_pt1 | contig 27097 bp, 29 predicted proteins | sample AgamicAtAmrz_FD_200247 | JGI IMG/M metagenome (GOLD analysis project Ga0268256, IMG submission 200247) | Agave microbial communities from Guanajuato, Mexico - At.Am.rz (v2) (version 3) | ecosystem: Host-associated > Plants > Roots > Rhizosphere | place: Guanajato, Mexico | collected 2012-06-07 | reverse complement strand
ACCGTGCGCTATGTGTGGAAGCGCCTGCCGACCATGATCGCCGGCGCCGTGGTGCTGATCCTGCTCTGCGCGGGCTGCGCCTGGCTGCTGGCACGGCTCGCCGGCACCGACTTCCTGTCCATGTACCTGGCCACCAGCCCCGGCGGCCTGGATGCGATGGCGATCATCGCGGTGGAAACCCACGCCGATGTCGGCATGGTCCTGGCGATGCAGACGCTGCGCCTGTTCGGGGTGATCCTGACCGGTGCGTATCTGGCCCGGCAGATCATTCGCCTCACCCAGAACGCCCACTGAAGGGTGCACCAGGCCGAGGGGTAGCTATCCTTCCCCGCACAACAACGACAAGTGCCTGGTAGTCCGCCCCATGAACATCCTGTACGACGAGCGCCTGGACGGCGCACTGCCCACGGTCGACAAGGCCGCGCTGCTGGACACCTTGCGCAGCGCCCTGCCCGACCTCGACATCCTGCACACCGAGCAAGACCTGCGCCCCTACGAATGCGACGGCCTCAGCGCCTACCGCGTGGTGCCATTGCTGGTGGTGCTGCCACAACGCCTGGAACAGGTTCAGGCGCTGCTGAAGATCTGCCACACGCACCAGATGCCAGTGGTGGCCCGCGGAGCCGGTACCGGCCTGTCGGGCGGAGCTCTGCCGCTGGCGCAGGGGATTCTGCTGGTGATGGCGCGCTTCAATCGCATCCTTGAAATCAATCCAGCAGGTCGCTTCGCCCGTGTCCAGCCGGGTGTGCGCAACCTCGCGATCTCCCAGGCAGCAGCGCCACACGGTCTTTACTACGCGCCCGATCCCTCGTCGCAGATCGCCTGCTCGATCGGCGGCAATGTCGCGGAAAACGCCGGCGGCGTGCATTGCCTGAAGTACGGCCTGACCGTGCACAACCTGCTCAAGGTCGAAGTCCTCACCATCGAGGGCGAATACCTGACGCTGGGCAGCGATGCCCTGGACGCCCCAGGCTTCGACCTGCTGGCGCTGTTCACCGGCTCCGAAGGCTTGCTGGGCATCGTCACCGAAGTCACCGTCAAGCTGCTGCCCAAGCCACAGGTGGCGCGGGTGTTGCTGGCCAGTTTCGACAGCGTGGAAAAGGCCGCTCGTGCGGTGGCCGACATCATCGGCGCAGGCATCATTCCCGCAGGCCTTGAGATGATGGACAACCTGTCGCTACGGGCCGCCGAAGACTTCATCCATGCAGGCTATCCGGCCGAGGCCGCCGCCATCCTGCTGTGCGAGCTCGACGGCGTGGACGCAGACGTGAACGACGACTGCCTGCGCGTCGAGGCCGTGCTCAAGACAGCCGGCGCCAGCGAGGTACGCCTGGCGCGTGACGAGGCTGAGCGCGTGCGCTTCTGGGCAGGCCGCAAGAACGCTTTTCCGGCGGTAGGGCGCATTTCCCCCGACTACTACTGCATGGACGGCACCATCCCGCGCCGGGCACTGGCGGGGGTGCTGCACGGCATCGGCGAGCTGTCGCGCGAGCATGGCCTGCGCGTGGCCAACGTGTTCCATGCCGGCGACGGCAACATGCACCCCTTGATCCTGTTCGACGCCAACCAGCCAGGCGAGCTGGAGCGTGCCGAGGCCCTCGGCGGCAAGATCCTGGAACTGTGCGTGGCGGTGGGCGGCAGCATCACCGGCGAGCACGGCGTGGGACGCGAGAAGATCAACCAGATGTGCGCGCAATTCAATGCCGACGAGCTGACGCTGTTCCATGCGGTCAAGCACGCCTTCGACCCGCTGGGCTTGCTCAACCCTGGCAAGAACATCCCGACCCTGCAGCGCTGCGCCGAATTCGGCGCGATGCACGTGCACCACGGCCAGTTACCCTTCCCCGACCTGGAGCGTTTCTGATGGATCAGGATCACGATGCCAGCGCCGGCCTGCTTGAGCAGGTGCGCCAGGCCCTCGAGCAGCGTACGCCATTGCGTATCCAGGGCAGTGACAGCAAAGCCATGCTCGGTCGTCCGGTCGACGGCCAGACCCTCGACACCCGCAACCATCGCGGCATCGTCAGCTACGACCCCACCGAGCTGGTACTCACGGCACGCGCCGGCACGCCGCTGCGCGAGATCGAGGCTGTGCTGTATGAGGCCGGGCAGATGCTGCCGTTCGAACCACCACACCTGGGCGACGGCGCCACGCTGGGCGGGATGGTCGCGGCCGGGCTGGCAGGGCCACGTCGGCCTTGGGCGGGCTCGGTACGCGACCATGTGCTCGGCACCCGAGTCATCACCGGGCACGGCAAGCTGTTGCGCTTCGGTGGCGAGGTGATGAAGAACGTCGCGGGCTACGACCTGTCGCGCCTGTTGGCCGGCAGTTTCGGCTGCCTGGGGGTGTTGACCGAGGTATCGCTGAAGGTGCTGCCGCGACCGCGCACTTGCCAGAGCCTGCGCCTGACGATGGATCTTCGGCAAGCCCTGGGCGAGCTGGCAGCCTGGGGTCAGCAAGCGCTGCCGATCACAGCCGCCTGCCATGACGGCGACGCCCTGCACCTGCGCCTGGAAGGCGGGGAAGGCTCCGTGACCTCTGCCGCCGAGCGCCTGGGCGGCGCGGTGCTGGACAACCGCTATTGGCATGACCTGCGTGAACAACGCCTGGCCTTCTTCGCCGCTGACGAGCCCCTGTGGCGCCTGTCACTGCCGCATAACAGCCCGCCGCTCAGCCTGCCCGGCCGCCAGTTGCTCGACTGGGGTGGTGCCCAACGCTGGCTGAAATCCACCGCCTCGCCCAGCGTCATCCGCGAAGCCGTCGCAGGCCTCGGCGGCCATGCCACGCTGCATGCCTGCCACAGCGCCGGGTTCCATCCGCTGCCCGAGCCATTGCTGCGGTACCAGCGCAACCTCAAGCGACAACTCGATCCTCGCGGCATCTTCAACCCCGGCCGCCTGTATGCCGACATATGAGGGCCAGCCATGCAGACCAACCTGAGCGAACAGGCCAAGCGCCTGCCACGGGCCGACGAGGCCGAGCGTATCCTGCGCAATTGCGTGCACTGTGGCTTCTGCACCGCCACCTGTCCGACCTATCAACTGCTGGGCGATGAGCTGGATGGGCCGCGTGGGCGCATCTACCTGATCAAGCTGCTACTCGAAGGGCAACCGCCTACCGCCAGCACCCAGACTCACCTGGACCGCTGCCTGAGCTGTCGCAACTGCGAGACCACCTGCCCGTCCGGGGTGGAGTATCACAACCTGCTGGACATCGGTCGTGCCGTGGTCGACGCGCAGGTGCCGCGGCCGCTGGGCGAGCGCCTGCTACGCCACGGATTGCGCCTGTTTGCCCCCAGGCCTGCGTTGTTCAAGGCCCTGACCCGCACAGCGAGGGCCTTTCGACCACTGCTGCCGAAGCCGGTGCAGGCCAAGCTGCCGCGCCATGAGGCTGTACTCAAGCCGCGTCCCAAGGTCCAGCACGCGCGTCGGGTGCTGATGCTCGAAGGATGCGTGCAACCGGCGCTGTCGCCCAACACCAACGCGGCGGCAGCGCGGGTGCTGGATCGCCTGGGGATTTCGGTGATCGCGGCCCGTGAAGCGGGATGTTGTGGCGCCGTGGACTACCACCTCGATGCACAGGCCAGAGGCCTTGCCCGGGCTCGACGCAACATCGACGCCTGGTGGCCGGCGGTAGAAGCCGGCGCCGAAGCCATCGTGCAGACAGCCAGCGGCTGCGGTGCCTTCGTGCGTGACTATGGGCATCTGCTGGCGGCCGATCCGGCCTACGCCACCAAGGCCGCACGCATCAGCGAACTGACCCGGGACCTGGTCCAGGTGTTGCGCGAAGAGCCATTGGAGCAGTTGGGCATCCAGGCTGACCAGCGCCTGGCCTTCCATTGCCCGTGCACGCTGCAGCATGCGCAAAAGCTTGCTGGTGCGGTCGAGAGCGTGCTGCAGCGCCTGGGCTTCAGCCTGGCCTCGGTGCCGGATGGTCATCTGTGCTGTGGTTCGGCGGGTACTTATTCGTTGACCCAGCCGCTGCTGTCACGCCAGTTGCGCGACAACCGTCTGAACGCGTTGGAGAGTGGCAACCCCGAGGTGATCGTCACCGCCAACATCGGTTGCCAGCATCACCTCGACAGCGCTGGCCGAACACCGGTTCGGCACTGGATCGAACTGGTGGACGAGGCGCTGCCGAACCTCAGCCGCGCAACCGGCGCAAACGACGCCGCTGACGCACGATGACATAAGCCAGCCCCAGCACCAGCACACCAGACGCTACGACCAGGCCGACCAATATCTGCCCATAACGTGCCATCGTCGCCTCGAAGCCACTCACCTCACGCATTACCTGAATTTGCGCCGGCCCCTCGGCATACACGATGCTGATACCGCCCTGGGTGATCTGCGAGATGTCGGCATCGAAGTACACCCACACCCGGCACACCCCACCGGCCTCGATGGACGGGATCTCGATGATGTTGGTGGCGTTCTCGGGAATGCTGTCGTCCCCGGCGTCATCGCGCACCTGCACCAGGCCCTTGGCTGGCAGGCGGATGTGTACTTGTTTGAGTGGTTCGTCACGCGTATTGCGCAAGGTGATGAACAGCCCGGTGCGATGGTCCACCAGCCCCGCCTCGAAGGGCTTTGCGAACAACTGCATGTAGGGCATCTGCGCCTGGGCCACCAGGGCCTCGACCTGATCGCGGCTCAATGCACCCTTGGCCAGCGCCTCGACACCGGCGAACAGCCGCTCGTACTTGAGTTGCTCACGGGCCTGGCCGATGCGCTCGTTGAACTGGCTGGGGTAGGTCAGGGCCTCGTAGGCGACATAGGCCTTCAGGCCACGATCGTCCTTGAGCGACGCATAAAGCGCGGCGCCGGCGACGACGATGACCAGCAGGCCCGCGAGGGCTTTCCCGACTTTTTCCCAGCTCACCTTGGCGGTTCCTTGTATCGCGGCATGTGCGTTTGCAGACCGGGGCCAAGCGTGCCAAGTAAACCGCCCATAGGCAAGCGTTCAGCGCCCCAGCAACACCGGCACCGACGCCACCAGCATGGCTATCCCCGACAAGGTCAGCAGCCCGAGCACCAGCCGGCGAAACGCCGCTTCGCTGATGCCCAGATAGACCCGCGTGCCCAGTACCGTAGGGATCAGCATGGCCAGGGCGACAACGCCGAACCAGGGCAGCATCGCCGAGGTCACCACACCGGTGCCCAGATAAGTGAGCATGGTCACCGCCAGCATCGACAGGTTGAAGTTCTGAATGACCGCGCGCTGGGTGTCGCGGTCAAAGCCGCGCACCGTGCACCACAAGGTCGGTACGGTGCCGGTGAAACCACCGATGCCACCGAGCACACCGCCAACCATACCCACCGCACCGTCCGCCAGGCGATTGCCCGGCACCCTGGGCAGGCGCGGCGCCAACAGCATCAGTGGGCACCACAGCACCAGCAGGGTGCCGAACACTGCCTTGAACCAGAGCATGTCCAGGTAGGGCAGTACCCACACACCCAGCGGGATGCCCGCAAGCCCACCCAACACGAAGGGCCAGAGCAACCGCCAACTGAAACCGCGGCGAACGGTGAACAACGCAATCAACTGCCCGGTGAGGCTGCCGAACACCGTGAGCGACGCCGCCAGGCGTGGCTCCAGGCCCCAGGCCCAGAACGACATGGCGACCATGCCGAAGGCAAAACCGGAAAGCCCTTGGACGAAACCGGCGACACAAGCGCCCAGAGCGATGAGGTAGAGCGGGTCCATGGCCAGTCCGTCGAGCGAAGGAAAGCGGCATTCTAGACCAAGCTGCACTCACTGCGGACGCCCGATCAACGCCAGGCGCAGGCCAAAACCGATCAACAGGCTGGCGAAGGTCCAGCGCTGCACCACCTCGACCTTCGGATTGCGCGCCATCCAGTAGCCCAGTGCAGCGCCGATCAGGGCGTAGAACAGGTCGAACAACAGCCCGACGATCACCAGCACCACACCCAGCAGCAAGAACTGCCCACCGACCTCGCCAACACTGGCATCGATGAACTGCGGTAGCAGGACCGAACAGAACAACAACGCCTTGGGATTGCTGATATTGGTCAGCAGCCCACGCCACACCGCCGTGCCGTACGCGCGTCGAGCCACTGGCATGTCTGCACCGTTGAGATCAGGCACCAGGCTGGGCGCACGAGCGATGCGCAGCCCCAGCCAGATCAGGTACACCACGCCCACCACGCGCACCAACTCGAAGGCCCAACCGACCGTCTTGAGCAGTACCGCCAGCCCCAATGCAGCCAGGGTCACGTGTACCGCTCGCGCAATCGCAAGGCCTACTGCGGTCGCTACTGCATAAGCGCGGCCCTGGGTGCTCGAGGTGTGCAGCACCAGCACCATGTCCGCCCCCGGGACCAGGCATACCGCGACCAGCGCACCAATGAACAGCTCCAGATTCGCCATCTTCGCCTCTCCTGCCTGCAAGGGATCATTGGCTTGAAAGCTTAACGAGCAGCGCGCCGGCGTGCGTTGCGTAGTTCACTACACGCGAGAGGATTATTGGCATATCGTGCCAATCACGATTTCAAAGAAACGGATAAATGCCAAAAATGAAACTCGACAACCTTGACCGCCGGATTCTCGCGGCCCTGCAGCGCGACGCACGCCTGACCAACGTGCAACTGGCCGAGGAAGTCGGCCTGTCGCCCTCCCCATGTCTGCGCCGCGTACGCCTGCTGGAAGAGGCCGGAATCATCCGTGGCTATCAGGCACAGATCGACCGCGATGGCGTGGGGCTGGGGTTGACTGTATTCGTTGGGGTGAAGGTGGAGCGGCACACCGAGGCATCGTCCGCCGCCTTTCGCCAGGCGGTCTCGGCGTTGAGCGAAGTGGTCTCATGCCACCTGGTGTCGGGCGAGTCGGATTTTCTGCTGCAGGTGGTGGTGCCGGACCTGCGGGCCTATGAGCGGTTCCTGATGGAGGCGCTGCTCAAGGTGCCGGGGGTGACGGACATCCGCAGCAATTTTGCGATTACCACGGTGAAGGAGCAGACGGGATTGCCGCTCGGGCACCTGCCACAGGCGGTGGGTGAACAGTGATGTGTGGGGGCAAGCAGTTGCCCCCACCCAGCGCCTCAGGCGAAGCGCTCGACCTGCGCCGGAGTACGGCGCATCAGCACCTTGCCGCCACGCACCGAGACCAGCGCATATCCCTGGCTACGGATCATCTCGTAGTCATCCGGCGCCGACAGCACCAGCAAGTTCGCGGGACGCCCCACTTCGATGCCGTAGCGCTCGCCCAGGTTCAGGGTGCGCGCACTGTTGTCGGTGATCAGGTCCAGCGCCCGCTGCAGGTCTTCATAGCCGAGCATGTGGCAGATGTGCAGGCCCGCTTCGAGGATGCGCAGGATGTTGCCATTACCCAGCGGGTACCACGGATCGACGATCGAATCCTGACCGAAGCACACGTTCATGCCGGCGCGATCGAGCTCAGCCACCCGGGTCACGCCACGGCGCTTCGGGAAGTTGTCGAAACGCCCTTGCAGGTGAATGCTCTCGGTCGGGCAGGACACGAAGTTGATGCCCGACATCTTCAGCAGGCGGAACAGCTTGTAGCAGTAGGCATTGTCGTAGGAGCCCATGGCAACGGTGTGGCTGGCAGTGACGCGCTCGCCCATGTTGCGCACCCGCGCCTCTTCGGCGAGTACTTCGAGAAAGCGCGACTGCGGGTCATCGGTTTCGTCGCAGTGCACATCCACCAGGCAACCGGTGCGCTCGGCCAGGTCCATCAGGAACTTGACCGACGACACGCCCTGGTCACGGGTGTTTTCGAAATGCGGAATACCGCCGACCACATCGGCGCCCAGCGCGACCGCTTCGGTCATCAGTTCGCGACCGTTGGCGTACGACTCGATTCCCTCCTGGGGGAAGGCGACGATCTGCAGGTCGACCAGGTGCCGGACCTCTTCGCGCACCTCGACCATCGCCTTGAGCGCCACCAGCGTCGGGTCGGTGACATCGACGTGGGTGCGCACGTGCTGGATGCCGTGGTCGACCAATGCGCCGATGGTCTTCTTGGCACGGGCCTTGATGTCTTCGTGGGTGGTGATGGCCTTGCGCTCGGCCCAGCACTCGATGCCCTCGAACAGCGTGCCGCTCATGTTCCAGCGCGGCTCGCCGGCGGTCAGGGTGGCGTCGAGGTGGATGTGCGGCTCGATGAAGGGCGGAATCACCAGGTTCTGCGCCGCATCGATGTCCGCAACGTTGCTCAGTGCAACCGCCGCGTCCTGGGGTTCGATGGCGGCAATGCGATCGCCATCGAGCTCGATCCGGAACAGGCCGGTCTTGCCGCGCAGGCGGGCGTTGATGATATTCATGGGGTTACTCCTTGCCTTGGCTTTCGCTCATGCGCCAGATCAGCAGCGCGACGGAAGCGTTCATTCGGAAAAGCGAGTCATCGAGCGACTGTCCGCTCAACTGCTCGATGCGTTGAATACGCTGGATGATGGTATTGCGGTGTACGCCCAGGCGTTGCGCCGCCTGGGCGCCGTTGCCGTTTTCCTTGAGCAGTACATCGAGGGTGTGCACCAGGGCGTAGGGATGCTTGCGCCCGGCCTCGATCAGCGGGCCGAGGGTCTGGGCGACGAAGTTGTCGATCAGCGAACGGTCGGCAATCCCCTGCAGCAGGCGCAACACACCCAGCTCGCTGAAATCGCACAGGCCAGTAGCCGGGCGCATGTTCTGTGCCACTTCGAGAGCCTGGCGCGCCTCGCCCAGGGCCTGACGGTAGTGGGCGCAGTCTTCGGCCAGGCACGACAGGCCCATGAACAACGCCATCTCGCCGGTCACCTCGACCAGTTGCCGATACAAGGCTGCGAGCGCTGGGCGCAAGTCCGGTGCGTCGGGCAGCAGCAGCACGAAGAGGTCGCCCGGCAATTGCGCCATGACCGCCCCCGCAACCGTACGGCACCAGGTCTCCAGTTGCTCTTCGAGCGCCTGGCGGGTGTTCTGCCACAGGCGTTCGGCCTGCTCCGGTCGATGCCGCTCGAACAGGCCATCGACCGCCGACAGCCGCAGCGCGACCACACGGCGGGGCTCGTCCAGCGCCAGCTGCAGGTGTGCAGCGCGCTGGCGGGCAATGGCCAGGCTTGGGTAGTCGCCGGTCAACAGCTGGCCGAGAATGTCGTCACGCGAGCGCCGCACCTGGCCCATCTGCACCAGCGCCGTGCCGATCAGGTGGGTGACCACCACCATCTTCAAGGCGTAGGGCTGCTCGATCAGCGGCAGCCCCAACTGTTCGGCACGCTCGACCACCGCCGCCGGGATGTGCTGGATGAAGGTGCCGCCGGTGAGGATCACCATGCCGGCAATACCGACAGCATCGCCATCCTCCACCAGGCTCAGCAGGTTGGCCTCGCCACGCGGATGGTTGATACCGGTGACGAACACCAGTTCGCCGCCCATCACCCATTCGGCAATGCCTTCGTTCTCCGCCACGTAAGGCCAGCGCACCCGCCGCTGCAGGTTGCGTGCACCGGCCCGCACGGTCATCTCTTCGAGACCGGGCAGCCCTAGCAGCTCATCGAGTGCCAGGCTCACGGCTTGGCCTGTGCCACGGGGCGCACGCGCGCACCGACTTCAAGCAGGACGATGTAGCACAGCGCCGAAGCACCGATACCCACCAACGGGGCGACCCACGGCGAGCTGTAGGCCAGCACCGCCCCCACTGCGTAGGCGAACAGGCCGGCGCGGTTGTAGCGCGGCAGGCTGACCGAAGCCAGGGTCGGATACTTGCCACGGTGGCGGTACCAGAAGTCGGCCATGATCACCCCGCCGACCGGCGGAATGATCGAACCCAGCAGCACCAGGAATGGAATCAGCCATTCATACATGCCACCGATCGCCAGCACGATGCCCACGCCGGCCGCCACCAGCGTGGCAGTACGACGACGCTCGCTGCGCACCAGGTGGCAGGTTGCCGCCGCGACGTTGTAGATGGTCGGGCCCTGAATGGTCCAGAGGTTCAGGCACAGCATCACCACGGCGGCGAACGACAGGCCCTGCAGCATCATCACTTCGACGATATCGGCTTGCTGGTAGACCATCGCGCACCAGGCGCCTGCCACCACCATCAGGCCGTTACCCACCAGGAACGCCACGACGCTGGCCGTGACCGCCACCCGGCCACTGCGCGACAGGCGTGTCCAGTTGGTGGCCTGGGTGGCGCCGCTGGCGAAGGTGCCGAAGACCATGGTCACCGCTGCCGAGAAGCTCATCGCCTCGTGCGGCACCACGGCCATCAGCCCTTCGAAACCGCCCACGTGCCGGGTGGCGATGACCATCGAAATCACCAGTAGCACGAACATCAGGGGCACCGACAGCCGTGACAGCCAATCCAGCCCCTTGAAGCCAATGATCGCAGTGATGCTGAAGCCCAATCCGAACAACACCATCAGCGGAATGGTCAGGCCCTCGGCCAGCCCCAGCAGCTTGACCAGCACGATCGCCACTGTCGCCGTGCCCCAGGCGTACCAGCCCAGCTCAGCGAAACCCAGCAGAAAATCGGAGAGCCGGCTGCCCGATTCACCAAAACAGAAACGCCCCATCAGCACTGTGTTCAGGCCACTGCGCGAGGCGATGAACGCGAGCGTTGCCGCATAGATCGCCAGCAAGGTGTTGCCGATGGTGGCAATCCACAGCATGTCGACGAAATTGAAGGCCATGCCCAGCTTGCCGCCAGCGAACATGGTGCCGGTGAAGAAGGTGAAGCTGAACAGGACCATGGCAATCGGCAGCAGGCCCTTGCGGGCGTGCTGGGGGGCTTCGGTCAGGGGGAATTCGCCGGGTGAGCTCATTTTTATAGTGTTCCAGTGTTGGGGGGTTGGCGCTGGCGGAGCAATAAGTGGGCCGGATCCAGGGTAGACAATGTTCGGACTGGGAATTGGGCTTTAACGATACCCATTAATGTGCAACACGCACATAAATTGCTGATCAGGGCGAAAATTTGTGGGCTTTATATCTCATTTTGATGCACGCGTGCACCTTTGGGTGGCGGACTTGCGCCTGCGCACCGCGGGATTTCCAGCGCTTTGCGCTGACGAAGACCTTGAGCATCACAGCTATCCTTTTATGGCAGTACAATCATGGCCGCACCGCGCCAAGTCTCGGTGATGCCTATCGGTTCAGGACTTCTCAATGCCCTACCCCATCGAACAGAAACTTGTCGTCGGCGTTGCCTCCAGTGCGCTGTTCGACCTCGCTGAGTCCGACGACATCTATCAAAGTGAAGGCGTCGAAGCCTATCGCCAGCATCATGAAGCGAACCTCGACAATCCCTTCCCCAGGGGCGTGGCTTTTCCGTTCATCCGCCGCTTCCTGAGCATCAACAAGGCCTTTCCCGGGCAACTGCCAGTTGAAGTGGTGCTGCTGTCGCGCAACTCGCCGGAAACCGGGCTGCGGGTGTTTCGCTCTATCACGCATTACGGCCTGGACATCAGCCGCGCGGCCTTCATGTCTGGCCGCTCGCCCTACGAGTACATCCCGGCCTTCAATGCTTCGCTGTTCCTCAGCGCCAACGAAGAAGACGTGCAGCGCGCCATCGACGCCGACTATCCCGCCGGCCTGGTGCTGCCCACACGCATCTACGACGACGAGATCGACACCGAGCTGCGCGTGGCCTTCGACTTCGACGGCGTGATCGCCGACGACGAAGCCGAGACTGTCTACAAGCAGCACAACAACCTCCATGACTTCCAGGCCCACGAATTCGCCCGCAAGGCTATCCCGCATCAGCCGGGGCCGCTGGCGGACCTGTACCGCAAGCTCTCGCACATTCGCACCCTCGAAGACCAGAAGCTTGCACAAGACCCTGACTACAAGCGCATCCTGCGCATTGCCATCGTCACAGCGCGCAACGCACCATCCCATGAGCGCGTGGTGACCACCTTGAAAAACTGGGGCGTTTCGCCAGATGAATCGTTCTTTCTGGGTGGGATGGAGAAGGACCGTGTGTTGTCCATCCTCAAGCCGCACATGTTCTTCGATGACCAGCGCAGCCACCTGTTCTCGGCGGCCGGTAACCTGCCGATGGTGCATGTGCCGTTCGGGGTGGCCAACCGCAACGTCGCCAGCCAGCCGGCGCAGGAGGTCATGACTCAGGGCACCGGCGAGGCTACGAGTGAACAGGCGACAGGCCGATAAAGGCCGCATGCCTAGCGTTTGTCCTGCAGCATTTGCCCACGTATCTGCTCCCAGCCCATTCGCCGCTCCGCCGCCTCTTGCCACTGCGCCCGTTGCGGCTCGCGCTGCACGATTGGCAACAGCAGCGGCGGCAAGCGCTCCACCTGACTGCTGCGGGTGAATATGCACAGGCGGGTGTAGTCAGGTAGTTGGTGGAGCTTGGCCCCGAGCAGGCTGTGCGGGCACAGCAACAGCAGGTCACCGAAGGCGAACAGCTGGTAGGCCCTGACCTGCACCTTGCCATCGTGACGCAGACGGCTGTGCCAGAGCAGCGGATCGATATCGGCCAGTGTCACCTGTCGATCGAGCACGTAGCGCTGGGAGAAACCCTGGCGTACTTCCAGACTGCCGGCCACCGAATAGGTGATGCTCGACATCGCGCCCTTCGCAGTGGTGAGGAAGATCACGAAGAACAGCAAGGCGCCGCCGATGCCTGCGGCGAACTTGCGGTAGATATCGCCCTTGAACACGAAGTACAACATCGAAGGCAGCAGGCTCATCAGCAGCGTGAACAGTGAAAAGCCTGCCACGAACGACACCGCCGCCTCGTTATCCCGCCCGACGTAGGTGTCGATGATCAACAGCATCGACAACGAACTGGCGATGACGGCGAACACCAGGGTGAACGAAAGAAAGATCCCAAGAAACCAGCGATCGGCCTTGCCCTTGTTCTTCGGCACCGCGAGAACGAACAACGACCTGAACGACCGGGAGAAGAACAGCGCGGCAAACGCCAGCACGGTGGCTACCGAGATCAACAGCATGGCAACGCCGGGGCTGAGCATTCGATGATAGAAGAAGCCCAGGACGATGAAGGCGGCGTAGCCCACCGCCAACGGGATCACCAGCCACAGCGCGACATGGCGGGTGAGCCAGCGCACCCTGCCGAACAGCGATACCGCCGTGCCGTAGAGCCACGACGAGCCCATCAGGATGATCAGGTGCGAGAACATCACCGCGACGACCACAAACATCCATGCGGCGAGTGACGACTTGGAATCCAGCGCCGACATGAACAGGTCGGCGCGACCGATGGCCCGGGTGTAGATGTACAGGCTCACGCTGCCGAGGAAGGTCCCGAGGAACACCAGCGTGACGGTGAACGGCGTCCAGTGCGTCAGCACCCGCTTGAGGTTCTTGCGAAACACCTGGGCGAAGGTCGGGCGCACGCGGCGCACCCGGAGTTTAGCGGATTGCGAGGTCCTGCTCATTTCGAGGCCTGTCCATGGTCTGCAACTACGAGGCCGGGGAATCTATCACGCTTGCCCGCGTGAATCCCGGTGTCTGCTTGCCGATGCGTCCTGCATCGACGGCTTGCGGTATCGCTAGGCCCCCTCCTCGACAGGCACCTCACCGCGTACGATGGTCAGTTGGCCGTCGATCATCGCCTTGCTCATGCCGCACAGGTAATGGGTGGCGCGCATGAGCGGTTCGGCATCCTGTGGTTTGTCGATGGCTCGTCGGGTGAGTTCGGTCACGCAGCCGAGCAGCGTGGAAATTTCCATCAGCGTTTCCTTCGGCGGCAGCCCGGGTATCGCCTGGACCCAGGCCATGCGTGGCTCGCGGCGGATACGTGCGGGTGCGCTGACCAGTTTCAGGCTCCCGCGCTTATTCGATTGGTCGTCGTTGTCCATGGCTCCCCCAGCGTTGGTTGAAAAGCGCCCGTCGCACACCCTCGCCCGTGTTCCAGCCCGACCCACGCGAACCTGGCGTGTGTCTCTGCCCGTCGGCTGAAAACGCGGTGACGATGTGCGACTGGCCCCGGGAGAGTAGAAGCACGGACGCCGCCACACAACGGCAAAACCCGGGGAAATGGTATCCCCGGAAATGCCCTACGATGTATTAGGAAGGTTCGCGAAATAGCCCCTAGGCCGGTCGCAATCCGCAAGCATGCGCCGACCACGGCGCGTCATCAGGAAGTCCATTCCTCACCACCCGGCCAGTCCTTGGTGGGGATATCGGCCAAGGTGCCGTCCTTGATCCCGTCGATGCCGTAGCGCTCGATCGAATCGCCCAGCAACGAGCCGAACTTGTCCGACTTGACCTGCTCCTGCCCTTCCTTGACCAGGCCCGGGATGATCGCCGCCAGCACCGCCACGCCCGCGCCGAGGAAACCCAGCACCCCGGCCGTGGCCGCCAGGCCCGGAAGGAAGCGCGGCAGGTTGGCGCCAAGCAGGCCGAGGCCGCCCTCCACCGCCGAGGCACTGCCCGCCAGCACGCCCAGCGAGCCGGCAGTGATGCCGAAGCCACCGGCCAGCTTGTCGCCACGACGCAGCGCGTTCACACCATCGAAGATGCCATAGGCGCCGGCCACGATACCGGCCAGCCCGCCGATGCCTTTAGCAGCTTCCTCGAAGTTCTTCGCCACCACCTTGGCGTGCTTGCCATCCTTGACGTTGGCCTTGACCTCATCGAGCAGGTCGAGCATCACCTTGCCATCCTTCATGTCGGTCAGCGTCTGCTCACCGTTCTTGATCGCTTTGGTCAAGTGCTCCTGGTAACCCTTGGAACCGCCTTCGATCAGCACCGTGGTGGTCTGCACCGACCCGGTGGTGATATCGACGATGTTGCGATCGGTGAGCTTGCCGCCGCTCTGCGCGCCGCGGGCGATGGTGACACCGGCCAGGAACAGGCCGCTCACCCCGTGCAGCACACCGCTGCCATAGGCGCCCTTGGCGTTGCCGTTGGGGTCGAAGTCCGACAGCTTGCCCATCTTGTCCAGGGCCTTGGTGCCCTGGCGGAACAGGTCCCAGTTGCCACGGAAGCCCGCCAGCACCTGGTCGGTGGTGGCCACTGTGCCATCCTGGTTGAGCAACAGCTCGGGGCTCTCGTCGCGCATCTGGTCGATCAGCTTGCGCACCTTGTCCTCGTCCAGCTCTTCGCCACCGTCCTTGCCGAACGCGGTCTTGAGGTCGTCGAAGCTGGCGTCCTTGAACAGGTTCTCCTGGGTGATGGTGGAGAAGTTGTCGTTGAGCTGCTTGTCATACTCGGCGGTGAACTGCGGGTCGAGTGCCGAGTTGTAGAGCGCCACCTCCAGGCTGAACTCCGCGGCGGCCTGCGCTGGCGAGTTCTCCTTGAGCAGTTCGCGCATGCGTTCGCCGGTGGCCAACTTATCCTTGTAGAAGGTCTTGAAGTCTTCATTGTGCGACGACTTGCCGACCGCGCCCTGGATCGCCTTGGCGTCGTCGATACCGAGGATCGACTGCAGGCTGGTGGCGGTGGCATAGAAGCTGGCCAGCGCAGTGTGCTGGTCGGTCTTGCCATCCTTGGTGTTGGCGTCCCAGGCAGCGTCCAGCGCCTTGCCAGACTTGACCTCATCTTCGTAGGTCTTGCTGACGGCATCCTTGAGCCCAGGGTTTTCCTCGAACAGCGTCTTCACTGCCTCATCGCCCGCGCTCTTGAGATAATCGGCGGTTTCCTTGTCGTTCTGCAGGATGGCCATGTGGTCGTTGATGTCTTCCAGCAGCTTTTGCGGCTCCCAGATCGCACCGGAACGGTTGGCGATGGCGACCTTTCCGTAGTCGCTGTTCCACACCCCGGCATTGGCGCCGTCGACCACCAGTTTCTGCGCCTCCTGCAGATCCAGCAGTACGGCGGCCTTTTCCTCGGCGCTGTACTTTTCCGGGTGGGCGAAGACATCCTCGCCCAGCTTGCGGGTGTCGACCTTGCCGGTGACATTGCCGGCGGCGACATCGGTGATCAGGCTGGCCAGCCCTTGGGCATCGGTGGGTGAGCCGCTCTTCAGCCAGTTCTGCACGTCCTCGCGACTGACCTTGCCGTCAGGCTTGTCGCCAATGTTGTTGCTGGCGGTATCGACCTTGCGGAATGCGCCTGGCTGGGCGAAGAAGTTCAGCACTTCTTGCTCCTGCTTGCTCAGTTGCGGATTCTGCTTGAGGTAGTCCTTGATGTTGTCTGCGGTGACTGCGCCGTCGGCGCCAGTCTTGCCGCGGATCGAATCGTACTTGGCATCGAAGATCGCTCCATACTGGGCGATCTGCTTGGAGCCTGCATCGGCATCTGGATTGGCCTTGAGGAAATCCTTGTAGCTGCCAACCTGATCGAAGCCTTCAGGCTTGGCCAGCGACTCGAAACCGAACTTGCCGAAGTCCTGCAGGCGCCCGGCCTCGGTGCCGTGACGCGCCTCGCCGCTCTTGGTGAAGCCATCGACACTGCTGTTGGCCACATCCTTGCCGGTGAGCGCCTTGCCGTCCTCGTCATAGCCCACCACTCGGTCGAGCACCTGGCTGGCCCGGAAGGCGGCGTTGGGATCATTGTCGAAATCGCCGACCTGCTCCCTCAGCGCATCCTTCACCCCGCTCTGGTTGCCGAGGTTCTTGAGCAGCGGATTGTCATCGATGATGTCCTGCGCCGAACGCTTGTCGTCCTCGGGCAGTTCCCAGACAACGCCGGCCTTTTCCGCTGCCTCGCGACGCTTGTCATCCTTGCCCACGTCGTCGACATGCTGCAGCTCGCCCTTGAGGCTCTCGAACCCGTACTTGCCAAAATCCTGCAGGCGCCCGGCTTCGGTGCCATGCCTGGCATCGCCGCCCTTGGTGAAACCGTCGATGCTGGTGTTGTCGACATCCTTGCCGGCCAAGCGCTCGCCGTTCTCGTCGTAGCGCACCACGTGGTCCAGCACCTGGGTCGCGCGATAGGCCGCATCGGCATCGTGCTCGAAGTCGCCGACCTGCTCCTTGAGCATGTCCTTGACCCCGCTCTGGTTGCCCAGGTTCTTGAGCAGTGGGCTGTCGTCGATGATCTGCTGCGCCGAACGTTTGTCGCCTTCGGGGCGCTCCCACCGGATACCCGCCGCCTCGGCCTTGCTGCGTGCCTCGGGGTCATCGTTGACCGCCTCGATGTGCTTGAGCTCCCCCTTGAGGTTTTCCCAACCGTACTTGCCGAAGTCCTGCAAGCGCCCGGCCTCGGTACCGTGCTTGGCATCACCGCCCTTGGTGAAACCATCGACCTTGCCGTTGTCGATATCGCCACCGACCAGCCGCGAACCGCCCTCGTCGAAGCGCTCGATGTGGTCCAGTACCTGGGTGGCGCGGTAGGCCGCATCGGCGTCGTGCTCGAAATCTCCGACCCGCTCGCGCAGCTTGTCCTTTACCCCGCTCTGGTTACCGAGGTTCTTCAACAGCGGGCTATCGTCGATGATTTCCTGTGCGGAACGGTTGTCGTCCTTCGGGCGCTGCCATTCGATGCCGGCGTCCTTGGCCTTGGCACGATCGACCGCATCGCCCCAGTCGGCACTGGCGTCCTTCTTGGTGAGCGTCTTGATATCGGAGGCGTTGGTGACCGGAGCTGACATGCGCGTTCTCCCTGAAGGTGGCTGCCGGGTTGGCGGGCCCGAGGTGTGTGAGTGCAGGGAAAAGCAGCGAGATGACTGAACGATGACAGCCATGCTGGCGATCAGCCGCTTTTCGCAGCTGCACGCCCGTGATCATTGGGCGGATCGCGCCTGTGAAACGTTGTGAAATCACCCGATGGAACATCTGTCGGTCTTAGGCCTCCCACACTAACGCAGGGCGAAAGGCGCGCTGCCCATGAAGATCCGGAGGCTTGTCCTGTATGAAAAAGATCCTGATGGTGCTGACATCCCACGACCAGCTCGGTAACACCGGCAAGAAAACCGGCTTCTGGCTGGAGGAATTTGCCGCCCCTTACTACGTGTTCATCGACGCTGGCGCGCAGATCACCCTCGCCTCCCCCAAAGGCGGCCAGCCACCGCTGGACCCGAAGAGCGACGAGCCCGACGCCCAGACCGACGCCACCCGCCGCTTCCAGCAAGACACCGAGGCGCAGATCGCTCTGGCCGACACCATTCCGTTAGGAGAAATCGACCCTTACGACTTCGACGCCGTGTTCTATCCAGGTGGTCATGGGCCGCTGTGGGACCTGGCCGAGGACAAGGATTCGATCACCCTGCTCGAGGCCCTGTACGCCTCGAACAAACCCATCGCTGCGGTATGCCATGCACCGGGGGTGTTCAAGCAGGTCAAGGCAGCGGATGGCGAGTCGGTTGTGAAAGGCAAGCGCGTCACCGGTTTCACAAACAGCGAGGAAGAGGCTGTCGGGTTGACCGATGTGGTGCCGTTTCTGGTGGAGGACATGCTCAAGGCCAACGGCGGTGAGTACTCGAAGGCCGCCGATTGGGCGAGCTACGTGGTCGAGGATGGCAATCTGATCACCGGCCAGAATCCGGCGTCGTCCGAGGCGGCGGCGCAAGCGCTGCTCAAACGTCTGGAGCACGAACCAGGCGCTTGAGACAAATGGCAAAGGCGCGGCCCGCTCCCTGAGATGCACGGTCTCTGTAGGAGCGGGCTCGTCCCGCGATCACCGGCAAAGCCGGTGCCATCCCCACCACCGATACAGACGGACTCACATCACCAACCAACCCCGAGCACCCGGCGGCTGGCAACCCCACCCAGCATCGGTGACAATCGCCCCTCACTTCCGCATCGACCGCGACACCCCTGCCGCCAACCGCAACTGCGCACCCGCTCACCCGTGCTGCACCACGACGGCCGCAACCTCGCCTCGGCGCTGCAGACCATCATCGAGACTGGTGACGTCGAAGACCTGGTTGCCGCGCTGGATGACGCATTTCCCGGCAGCCGCCTGGAGATCGATGCACCACCTGGCGGGCTGTTCAGCGTAAGGCTTTACCAGCACGGGCTGTTGCGGCCGCTGGGCGGGACGGAACTGTCGGACGGCACCTTGCGTTATCTGTTGCTGATGGCCGCCCTGCTGACGCCACGCCCGCCGTCACTGATGGTGCTCAACGAACCAGAAACCAGCCTGCATACCGACCTGCTGCCGGCGCTGGCGCGCTTGATCATCCGCGCGTCGCAGCGTAGCCAGGTGTGGGGGGTGTCGCACAGCAGGCCGTTGATCGAGGCACTGACGGCGTGTGAAGGGTGCAATGTGCTGGAGCTTGAGAAGGATCAGGGGCAGACGCAGTTGCGCGGGGTCGGGTTGCTGGATGAGCCGTTGTGGCGGTGGGTGGACTGAGCCTTCGAGGCATCACTGCTCCCAGTGCCGCTCGTCAAAATTGTTCCCCCGCTCTCCAGACCATCGCACACCTGCTTCCCACGGGAAATCCGTGTTCATACTCTTCATTCAACAGTGTTGACAGCCTTTCATTGACGTATTGGTCGGATTCAATCTGAAAACCGAGACGAGCGTAGAACGGAGCATTCCACGGTACGTCTTTGAAGGTTGTGAGAGTCAGCGCATGCAGCTCATTGAGCTCAACATAAGCCTGCGCCGTTTGAACGAGCTGTCGCCCTATGCCCTGCCCTTGCAGGGTGTGTCGAACGGAAAGTTCATGGATATGAAGGTCTCTACCGTAGATATCGGCACTGAGAAATCCTTGCGGGCGATTTTCAGCGTCGATGGCCACCCAGCACGTCGAGCGCTCGATGAGCTCAAGATGCCGTTCAACCGGCATAGGAGGAGAATCAGCGAGCCAGCTTAACCCTTCAAATGCACGGAAGGCTTGCGCGGCAGAACGCTCGATTGAGAGTAAGCGGCTCGCATCCTCAGGCACAGCAACGCGGACAGTCGTAAACATAGCTACCCGAAGTCTGGATCGCGGGATGAAAGCCTGGAGCACTCTAGTATCAGCAAGGCTTTGACCATTTGTTGCGCCGCTTCGGAAGTGGCGCTCGCTGCCACTGGCGTTAGCATTCGATGCCAACGATCCATTGGGTCTTGGCCGCATTGCTGCGGTCCAGATCAGGGCGCCGCACGGCAGGCTGGGTACAGCCGCGCGGTACGATGTACGGCTGGGCGACCGCAGCCGCTTCGGCGAGCTCCATCGGCTTGCCATCGTCACGTTCGACGGTGATGAAGAACGGCTGGTAGAACGGAATGATGTAGGCATCGAGGGTATAGCGCGCACCATTGGCCTCAAGGTTGGCGTGGTACTCATCGAAACGGGTCAGGCGACTGGTGTCGAGCTTGTCCTGCACCGCGCAACCAACCATGAAAAGCCCGAGCAAGGCGCCGGTGCACAGTGAAATCGTGTTCATTACAACTCCTTTTGAGGTTAGTCCGGGTGGGCGCGCCGGGACATTAAAGGCGTGCGGGGTGGTCGTCAAGCGAGCGGCACTACTTGAGCGACAGGATGATGCGGATCACGGTCACCGCGCTAAAAAAGGAATGTGTGGCTGGCGAATTAGGTGCTTGTGGGCTATTGGAGTCGAGCGTAGCAGGAGCGGTAACTGGCTACGACGCGGATGCGTTATGGAGGCATAGATAGCTCGTCATCGAAGGAAGATCATTTTCCCTACCGGCATAAGGCTGAACGAAAATTGCCGGAATAGTCGAATCTAACGAAATACCACTACCCCTCAAGCCATCAAGCTACCGTCGCTCGCTATTTCGTATGCGCCGCGACTCTCGCTTCGCCGATATAGAATGCGCACGGGTCTCGTATGCACGATGAATTCGAAAAACCACCATTTTCCGACAAAACCCTTGAAACCGATAAGTGTTAATTAGGTAAAGGGACATAAGAACAGGAAAAGAGGCAATCAGATCCGGAAACCTATGCTCACTGGTCGTCATGGTTATACAAGCGATAGCTAAACAAATCATTAGGCCACCGACCAAATAACGAAGCGTGGAAATACGTCCATAACAGAGGCCCACAATGAACCCTCCCAATAGTCCTGAAGCCACCATAATCGCAGCCACGACAGCCCCGATATCTACTGTGGCCACACGAGATATCAGCACCTCAAGCTGGACCACTGCCGTCGCATATGCTATCTCTGCAAAGACAGTCGCACACAAGAAGCAGGGCAGGTACCGTCGAGGATAAGTCAATCGCCATTATGGAAACATTAGTCCTCACCCGCCTGGATTACACTGACCGCGAGCGCCCGAACCGATCCGCTCCCCGCTATGCCCAAAACACCGCCCAACGTTTCAAGCAACATGGCTTTAGTGGCTTGATTGAGCTCGCGAGGTGTATACCGCTTTCGAACTTGCCCGTTCCTTTGTTTAAGCTTTAGCTGCTTGGCTGATAACGATGGATGCCGAAGCTTAAGAAGCTCAATAGTCAACGAGCGTCGCTGTTGCCTGCTGAGCGGGCTAAGCAACCGATACCATGACGCCCCCGTAGCGGACTTTCTGACCAAAATGGTCTTGATCGTATTAAATGACGAACCCACAACGGATAGCAACGACACAACATCCAGCAATTGCCCGAGCAGCGTAAACCAAAGTTGATCATCAAGGGTGTCATTCTTCGACGGTTCCGTTACCTCCCAATAGGTCCGAGCCACACCGAAACCACACTGCCCTAAGCTAGCCATAACTCCAGCGGCCCCAATGGACGCAAGAAACATTGACGTTCCGCCAGAGAAGGGGTCAGAGAACCACCCAAAATGAAAACAATCCCACTGATGATCACAGTTGAACACGCTAACCCCATGTTCAGAGCTTCGGTCAATACTTCCGATGGCCTACCGCTCTCGTAAGTTCGTTCAACGTAGGCTTCGGCGGTGATGACAGCAGTCTGCTCTTGAAACACGATCTTTAAGGGAGACGTCCTACAGAGTGGAAGAAACTCACGTAGCGTTAGAATATTGTAGTCAACATCGATATACACTACAGCCGCACCCACAATCACCGGGTCACGATCAATTGTGTCGTACAGTTTTTGAAGATCGACAAGCCTTTCAATGCGTTGCCGTAAAAAGTAGCTCGAAGGGCTGGCGCCTAGCAGACTGAGATCTCGAGAGCTCATGGGACATCCTGTTCCGATTGCGCAAACGCGCTGATGCGTGAAGCTCGCAACGTACGGATTCAGTGCCCGTGAGTATGTCGGACGCTTCCGAAAATTCAGTTCGGCCGTCCTGGCTCACCCTGATATTTCGCAACACAAAGAAAAAGCCACTTTCCTTCAAGGAAAACGGCTTAGTCTTCGTACCATCCAAAAGGCTCAGAGAATTGGTGTCAACTTAAACGCGAGAATCAATTTCCGATGTCTGCTGCATCAGCCCATGGCTGAGATCCTGCACCAGCGCCTTGGCAATCCCGCTCAGATAATGTGCCGCACACAACAACGTGCCCGCGTCGTCGACCTCGACTATCGCCAAGTCAGTCAACTGGTCGACGCAGGACAATAGCAGTGTGGACTGCTCCAGCGCATGGTTCATCGAGTGGCCCGCCACGACTCGAAACAGCGGCCTGGTGATGTTGGCCACGCCACCAGGGCCGAAGGCACCAACGCCGGTGGTTTCGATTTGCAGGTTGTCTGAGGTATCAGAATCCTTGCTCATTTTAAATCTCCTTGCGTAGGTCTCCGGCATGCCTGGATAGAAACAATGAGGCTGGAGCCCGATGCCGTGAGCCCGCCACGCCAAACCGTGCGTCTGGGTCAAGAGGCAGAAAAGCCTTGAATAGGAAGTGCCAGCGCGCTCAGTGCTTCAATTGCACGCGGCTTAACGCCATTTCTACTAAAGAACGAGCATTCTCTATTTCGTGCATGGTGGCCAACGTCAGGACCTGGCCTGAAGGAGTGGTGTGGATCAGTACGGATGTTGGGCGACGGTCAGCGCGCAGACGAGGGACTCGGGTGGAGAACGAGGACCCTTCGTGAAAAAAGAGGGCACCCCTTACTTGGAGCCACATCATGTAAATAGGCTCTCAGACAGCGGGCTAGATCATCCATGCTACGTTGGTGCTGTATGCCCTACGTGCCACCGAGAAATTCACTCCGGGATGGACGGGGCAATACGAAACGATCTATTGAAAAAATATTTGGGAGAGATAGAACTCCTATAGGCTTTCATACCTCCTCTCTTCAGGTATAAATTTTTGTATAGATGTCCAGCGTCTTCGACGCTATAACGAAAAAGCCCAGTCATCTCTGACTGGGCTTTTTCGTTTCAATAATGGTCGGGACGGAGTGATTCGAACACTCGACCCCTTGCACCCCATGCAGCGGACCAAACAGATACAACCTATTGATAGTTATAGGTTTTTAATCGAATTCACTAGGTGAAATTATCGCGTTTCCAAGCGTTTCGCAAACGAAATGGCGCGGCTTACAGCATGGGTTTTGCGCAACCCGCCATCCCTTCTCCGGCGTTCTGCCACCCCGTCAGCCGTCCTGGCTGGCGTCACTCTCACTCCGCTTCACGCTCAGCATGAGCCCATAGCCTGGCCGCCTCGGCGAGTTCCAGCATCTCGGCCAGCGCCCCAGCATCAACATCCTGTCGGCGATGAGCGGAAACGGCCATTTCCGCCATCACTGCAGAGCGCCCGTCCGGATCGGTGATCATCGCCATCTGGTCGTTGAGCTCGTCCATCCAGGGCTGCGGGATGCCCGCCGCGCTACTGCGCACGACACCACCATGATTGCCCATAGAGCACACCATCCACCTCCTCAACACCCGTGATGTTCATTCCGCCTTGGGCCATACCGGTCACGCGCGCGTCGTGCAGGCGCGGGATAACGTCAGGCCCTGGGGTTGGGTTGAACACCCAGGCGCCCAGGCACTGCCGACCGAGCACGGAACTGTGTCCGTACTCGATGTGAACGTCAGCGCGAATCGGCTGGATCTTTGTGAGCTGTGCATTGGGGATCGCAACGCCGCGCACTCGGCGGCGAACAAGGAGGAAGTACATACGGCACCAATACTGTATATCGATACAGTATTTGAGCATTGCATGCGCAGACAGCACCAGTACCGCCTGGCGGACTATGCTTTGTGCTCGAGCAGGAGGGATGGGAAATGTGTGGACGGCTGACTCAGTACCGGGGCATTCACGACTTCGTCGAAGTGCTCAGCATGCCGGAGGTCTGGAGGAATACCGTCGGGGAACATGATCTGCAGCAGTACAACGTTGCGCCTACTACGCCAGTTGCTGTGCTGCGCGTTGATGACGGAGGCCCGCGGGCGGACCTGGTGAGGTGGGGGTGGCGGCCGCACTGGGCGAAAGATCGCGCCGCGCCAATCAATGCCCGCGTCGAGAAGGTCGCTCACGGCCCGTTCTTCCGTGCTATCTGGCCACACCGTGCAATCACACCCATCGACGGCTGGTACGAGTGGGTTGATGAGGGCGGGCCGAAGAAACAGCCCTACTACATCCGGCGGAGGGACGGTCAGCCGGCGCTATGCGCCAGCATGGGCCAGTTCACCGGCAGTGAGCACGACGGCTTCGTCATCATCACAGCAGACGCCCAGGGCGGGCTTGTTGACGTGCACGATCGCCGGCCAGTTGTGTTTGAGCCGGAACTGGCTCGAGAGTGGATTGCAGCAGGGATGCCAAGCGAGCACGCAGAACAGATGGTACTGAACCTGGGAGAGCCGTCTGAGGCATTCGAGTGGTACAAGGTCAGCACAGCCGTAGGGAATGTGCGGAACCAGGGGCCTGAGCTTATAGCGCCACTTCAGTGACGATTCAGCGGAGCTCGCCCCATGGCATCTGAATGGTACTGATGAGCCGCCTTTATCTGTGACTCCAAGATCAGCCGCAAGCGCTCCACTTCCTCCGCAGGCAGACCGGCCTCCTGCGCCTCAAGATGGCGCCTCATAGCCTCCTCGACATCCTTGTAGACCTGATGATCTGGCATCACGACTTCGCGCTTGTCCTTCATGCTCGCCTCCCTGGCGATCAGTGGATAATATGAGGTGCCTTGCCGCTAGCGATGAGCTGATGCTCAGTCACCTGGCGGTAAAGCCGATCGGCCAATACTCGGTGCCGCTCGACCTCCTCGGGGGACTCGCCATCAGCCACGGCCTGCTGTAGGCGTCGATTGGCATCGAGCACCAGACCAAGCAACTCCTCGCCTGCTGCAACCATTCCTTCAAGAGTTCGCTTCATCGCCCTACCCGGCTGGCTTTGTCAGGCCATTATAGGACGCTTCACAGGCCAGGATCGCTCTTCGGGATCGTGTTCGTTGCAAAACCCAAGAGGCTCTCGCAGTAGTCACACTGAACTCTAAATGCAAGGTGGTGTCTTATGGGCCTATTTAGGATGGATAGCACTCGCCGAGTTAGCCATGAAAATCAAGCTCTCGTTACCTAACTCCATAATCGTTAGCTCAGTACTCATTTCAGTCACTGTCATATGCTGCGCAGTATGGCTACGCGCCAACATCGAACAGAGTCTTAGCGCGCCGCAGCGCCTCTATACTGACAAGTATTCTCAGGAAGAGGATAGCACTGTGACGTTTGAGAAATGGCACCTAACCTATCCGCCCTCCAAAGTCAATAGCGACTCAAACGAATCATTCGACATTCCTACGCTTGGTGGCGAGGAAGCGCCCTGATTCCTCAAGGCTTAATGTTTGAGCCTTTGAAAAGAATCTATCGGCAGGCCTCCACTGCAGCCAGGAGCAATCCCTCGTACCCGATTCGCTGTAAACGCTCAGCCAGCAAGGCTCTCACTTTGGTCTCAAGATCGTCTGTCTGCCTCAGGCTAGCCGTGGCCCAGGCAGGAGTGGCGATCTCAGGCGCGCGGCATGGCACCTGCACCGGCACCTCGACGCGCACATACTGTACCTGGGACTCTCCCCTCCCTGTGCAGGCGGCCAGCAGCGCGATGCCTGCGAGCACCCCAACCCCTCGCAGGATTCGACCTGCAGTTCTCATAACCCCAGCTCCTTGTCGATGATCGATGTGGCAGCGACGCACTGGTCGCCGCCGGTGCGAAGCTGCTGCAGCCGGTTCGCTGCGGTGAATTTTTCCTGGGCGCCAGTCTGCGCACCGGACACTGCCTGCTCCGCCCTGGCCTTGCGCTCGTCCGCTGCATGGGTCAGGTCGCCCAGGGCCTTGCCCTGCTCCTGCGCCAGGCCGGCCAAGTTGTCGCGCGCCGCGGCGCACTGGGCGGCCTGGTCCTGCTGACGGTCGAGCAGCGGCCGGAAGTGGCTGGTGGTGGCCCAGGTGCCGACGGCGATGCCCAGCAGGATCAGCAGGCCGGCGCCGGCGAGACGAAGCGGCCAGGCGTTCATGCCAGCACCCGCAGCGCGATCTCATACAGCGCCTTTCGCTCAGCGGCGCCATGCGGAACACGGCCAGGCTGTCCGGTGTTGATGACGCTGCCGATATCCTGGATGCGTCCGGCGTCGGCCAACTCATTCAGGCCGCGCTGTGACCACCACCAGGCGGCGGAAGCGGCTGCGTGTTCGGGCTGCTCAAGCAGTTCAGGTTGTTCGAGCAGGGGCAGGCCCAAGCCCTGAGCTGCGGCGCGGTAGTTGTCCCGGCCGGTCAGCTGGATCAGGCCGCGTCCGCGATACTTCCAGCCATCACCGGAGGTTTCCGGCCCATTACCCATACGGCCGCCATAGACCCGATTCGCGATCTTCTCCGGTTGCCTCGCGTAGGCGCCAGCGGCCTGCAGAGTGAACCGACTTGGCCAGGTGCGCACCAGGGCCTCAGCGCTGTAGTTGAGGTTCTCCACCAGGTTGCGCAGCTGGCCGGACTCGTGCCCGATCTGAGCGAGGAAGGCAGCGATGCGCAGGCGGCTATCGATCTTCCAGCGCAACATGGCGCGGTTGAGTGCAGGAACAAAAATGCCCGCGACGGGGCGGGCATTCGGGAGGATCTGCAGCAGCTGCTGCTCAGTGATCGGCATTCGGGTTTCTCCAGGCAAAAAAATACCGCCTGGCGGCGGTCGGTGGGCATTTGGACTTCAAACGGGTCTTACTGGGCGGTGCTCTTGATCGGGGAAGAATTCAGCGCCTTCGACCCACCGACGCAGGGCCTTGCGGTAGTCTTTCCAGGCTTCTGGAGTGGCAACAGCCATGTCGTCATCGTCATCGTGTAAGAGCAGCTGCTCAGCGACTGAGGCTATTTCAGTGCTTACCCACAGCTCCTCCTGTCCCTTAGCCACATCGGCGGCCTGTCTGGCGAAGAACTCTTCGACCTCCCCGTCGCTCATAGCCGAAAGACCGTCTGCAATGAGGTCA
>Ga0268256_1000621_pt1 | contig 27689 bp, 27 predicted proteins | sample AgamicAtAmrz_FD_200247 | JGI IMG/M metagenome (GOLD analysis project Ga0268256, IMG submission 200247) | Agave microbial communities from Guanajuato, Mexico - At.Am.rz (v2) (version 3) | ecosystem: Host-associated > Plants > Roots > Rhizosphere | place: Guanajato, Mexico | collected 2012-06-07 | reverse complement strand
GGAGCGCCTTTACACCGCGCTGCGCCATACCGATGCCAGCGCGACGCCGGCTGGCGGTGAGGCGTTTGAAGCCCGCTTCCGTAGCGCCATGGACGATGATTTCAACACGCCGGAAGCTTACTCGGTGCTCTTCGATATGGCGCGTGAAGTCAATCGCCTGAAGGGTGAAGATAAAGCCGCCGCCGATGCGCTGGCCGCGAAACTGCGTCAGCTGGCCGATGTGCTGGGCATTCTGCAGCAGGATCCGGAGCAGTTCCTGCAGAGTGGCGCACAGGTGAATGCCGATGAAGTGGCGGAGATTGAACACTGGGTGAAAACCCGCGCCGATGCGCGTGCTGCAAAAGACTGGGCGCAGGCAGACATCGCACGTGACAAGCTGAACGAGCTGGGCGTAATCGTGGAAGATGGCCCGCAGGGGTCAAGCTGGCGCCGTAAATAACAAAAAGGGCGAACTGCGGTTCGCCCTTTTTATCACCAGCGATCAACGGGTGTAGGGTGCGCATTCATGCGCACCTGGCTAATCAGGCCACAACCGTTACGCGCTGACCGGCAAACTCAACCGTCTGACCGGGAAAAATCTTGCAGCGCTTACGCGTCTCGATGGCACCATCAACGCGCACTTCGCCTTCGTCGATCACCGCTTTGGCCTGCGCGCCGCTCTCCACCCAGCCTTCCAGCTTCAGCAGATCGCACAAATCAACGTGCGCATGTTTACCCAGTGAAAAACTCGCCATTATGCCTGCTCCACATCGTGATATTGCTCGCACGCCAGCAGCGTGTTCTCAATCAGCGTGGCGACCGTCATCGGGCCAACGCCACCCGGTACAGGCGTGATGTAAGCCGCGCGCTCAGAGGCTGACGCAAAATCTACATCACCAACCACTTTGCCGCTTTCCAGCCGGTTAATGCCGACATCAATCACAATCGCACCTGGTTTAATCCAGTCGCCCGGGATAAAGCCCGGCTTACCGACTGCCACTACCAGCAGGTCGGCATGCTCAACGTGATGGCGCAGATCTTTGGTAAAACGGTGAGTGACGGTGGTGGTGCAGCCGGCCAGCAGCAGCTCCATGCTCATCGGGCGACCGACGATATTCGATGCGCCAACCACCACGGCGTTCAGGCCGTAGGTATCGATGTTATAGCGCTCCAGCAGCGTGACGATGCCGCGTGGCGTACACGGACGCAGCTTAGGGGCGCGCTGGCACAGACGACCGACGTTATAAGGATGGAAGCCATCAACGTCTTTGTCCGGCGTAATGCGCTCCAGCACTTTGACGTTGTCGATCCCGGCCGGCAGCGGCAGTTGCACCAGAATGCCGTCGATAGCGTCGTCATTGTTCAGCTCATCGATCACATCCAGCAGCTCGGCTTCGCTGGTGCTGGCGGGCAGGTTATAAGCGCGCGAGACAAAACCGACCTCTTCGCAGGCGCGGCGTTTGTTAGCGACATAGATCTGCGATGCCGGGTTTTCACCGACCAGCACCACGGCCAGGCCAGGGGCGCGTTTACCGGCAGCGAGACGCTGCTGCACTTTTTCGGCAACCTCAAGGCGCACCTGCTGCGCAATCGTTTTACCGTCAATAATTTTTGCTGCCATCAGAGAGGAAATCCATCTGTAGAGAGTTAAATCGGGGATGGCGCCTATTCTGTCAGAAGCGCGTGCGGCTGTCAGTCACAGATTCGTTTACGCGACCGGTTTCCCGATTTTTCGCCGTGGCGCGCACCAGGCTTAGCGCGTATTATGCCCGCCAGGCAATGATGTGGAACACGTGATGATTTGGTTGATGCTCGCCACGCTGGCGATAGTGTTTGTTGTGGGATTTCAGCTGCTGACCGCCGGTTCGCGCCACGCCGCGCAGGCGCTCAGCAAGCGGCTGCAGCTGCCGCCGGTGCATGTTGAATCGCTGCTTGCGCAGATGGGCAAAGAGGCGGCAAACGAGTTCACCGATTACATTCGCGGCGACAACGAAGTGCACCTCAATAATGGCGCGGCAGTGCTGCTGATCTGGCAGGTGCTGATTGTCGATGGCAGCGATGAGAACGCACAGCGCTGGCATCACATTCTGACGAAGGCGGGGTTCTCCGCCCTGATTTCACGGCAGCAGCTGTTGCTGGCGCTGGGGTTCCTGCGCCAGCTGGAGCCGGACAGCCAGGAGCTGAATGCGTTACGCGAGCAGTATAATGCGCGCTTTACGCCGCAGGGGATTGAACTGGAAGGGGAATCCGCGGAGGTGAGTAATCTGGTCTCGCTGAGTGAGTGGCGTCAGCGTCATTAAGGCGAATTGTTCATTCCCTCGACACTCTGCCGTCCGTTGGCGGCAAAAACGTTGACGCGCCAGCGTGCCGACGTATAATCCGACGCATCTTCTATGCGCCCTTAGCTCAGCTGGATAGAGCACCGGCCTTCTAAGCCGTAGGTCACAGGTTCGAATCCTGTAGGGCGTGCCATTTTCATATCAAGAGACGTCAACTGACGTCTTTTTTTATGCCTAAAGTTCAATTAATTAGCGCTATATCAGGCATCCAAGTTCAACCTGAGTCTATCGACATAAACCCACATCAAGTAATCTTTGTTGGTATATGTGTTGGTACAGGCCCGTTCAATGGCTTTTTGTACCAACATTAAATGATGGAGAGCAGCCAATGGCGCTAACAGATGTAAAAGTCAGAAGTGCGAAACCTACCGAAAAAGCTTTCAAGCTTACCGATGGAGAAGGGATGCACTTGATGGTGCACCCGAACGGTTCTAAATACTGGCGGCTGCAGTATCGCTTCGATGGCAAGCAGAAAACATTGGCGCTAGGTGTTTATCCTGAAATCTCGCTTTCAGAAGCCAGACAACGTCGTGATGACGCAAAGCGGAAGATATCCAACGGCATCGATCCGAGCGAGCAGAAGAAGGTTGATAAGCAAACTCGTAAAATTGCTATTGAGAACAACTTCAAAGCACTTGCTTTGGAATGGCATGAATATAAGCGTCCGGGATGGTCAAAAGGTTATGCCGATGATCTTATGGAGGCGTTTGAAAAGGACATTTTCCCTGATCTTGGCAAACGCCCCATTGCTGAAATCAAACCGCTGGAGATGCTGACGACGCTGCGCAAGTTAGAAAAACGCGGGATATTGGATAAGCTGCGTAAAATCCGGCAAGCATGTAAGCAAGTATTTACCTATGCCATCGTCACGGGCAGGGCGGAGGTCAATCCAGTTGCCGATCTAGCCAGCGCGTTAGCTACACCAAAGCCTCAGCACTTCCCCCATTTACTCGCTGATGAGTTACCAGCGTTTTTACAGGCGTTAGAGAATTACAGCGGTAGCCCAATTACACGGCTTGCTACGCGTATTCTGATGTTGACTGGAGTTAGAACCATTGAGCTGAGGTTGGCTGAGTGGGAAGAGTTTGATTTGGATAAAGGGATTTGGGAAGTGCCGAAGGAACGCATGAAGATGCGACGGCCACACATTGTTCCTTTGTCCACTCAGGTCGTTGAGGCGTTGCGAGAGATTCAGGCTGTGACAGGACGTTATTCACTGGTTTTTCCGGGGCGGAACGATGCTGCCAAGCCGATGAGTGAGGCGAGCATCAATCAGGTGTTGAAGCGGATTGGGTATCATGGGAAAGCGACAGGACATGGTTTCCGACACACGATGAGTACCATTTTGCATGAGCAGGGATATAACACGGCATGGATTGAGTTGCAGTTGGCGCATGTGGATAAGAATACGATTCGGGGGACCTATAACCATGCGCAGTACCTAGAACAGAGAAGGGAGATGTTGCAGTGGTATGGGGATTATGTGGATGGTTTAGTAAAAATAAATATTACTAAGCTTCATAAAGTCGTTTAAATGAGAAGCGCCGGTTTGAGCCCAGCCTTCGCCATCATTGAGATATACAATAACGTCCGGGATAGTCCATAATCCCCTGAAATCAAAGCCGAAAGGCTTTTTTTTTGGTCCAAATCCGTCCGGGCACATCCGTTGACATCCAGCATAGTTGGGGGGTCAAGATAGGGGTCACTTCGCTTCGATAAACTTTTGACCCCCAAATCATGCCTATAACTGACGTTGCGGCCCGCACCGCAAAGCCTCGCGAAAAAGAATACAAGCTCACGGATGGCCATGGGCTATACCTTCTTATCAAACCAAGCGGATCTAAAAGCTGGTATCTTAAATATCGCTTTGAAGGCAAAGTGGATTTGCCCCTATATCACCAGTGCACTAATCTGGATTGCTCCTGCACTTTCAAGACGAATGAGAGTATCACAAAGTTGTTCACCGCACCGCCACAGCCGGAAAAAGTAACGGCACCATGACCGGAATCGGTAAGAGACCGTCAGACGCTGGGCCGTTATGGTTCTGCATTCCGCCAGGTTCATTAACCCCGCACAGCCGCTGCCCGACCAGCGGCTTTTTTGTGTCTGTCCTTTGTCTTTCTGAAGCCCTTTTTCTGGCCAGCCGCTTTGTAAAGAGTGACGCATGCATAGCGAGCATGAATCTGCATGAAAAACCATGCACCGCTTTCCCCCGTTCAGGCTATACCGGGCGCGGCTCTGACCGCATCATGCACCGCATGAAAAGCGATGCATAAAGCGGGCAGGCGTGGCGGGGATAGCATTGCGCGCTTAGGGCGTATTTTCAGAATCAGGGGGATTTGCACCAGTTACAATCCAGATGCGATCACTTCGAGTAACGCGCTACTAAATGACAGCTCAAAAAACGGTTAAAGCTAAATAAAAAGTTTTTTATTATTTTTTAGGCCAGTTTAATAGCTGAGAGCTCTTTTGGTTTTATAACGCAATGATTTATCTAGGTTTTTGTGATTTATCTTATATATGTTTTATGTCTAAAAATAAAAGTGTTCATCTTACTTAATCTTTTCTGATGTGATAAAAATATTCAAAACATTAATACATGTTGAAAGGTTTTTTATTATTAAAAGATTATAAAAGTTAAGGAAGGTGAAGGTGTGTGAAAATATTGAAGACGTAGCTAGACTGGCGCAAAGATTTTATAGCTTATTTCCAACAATAATTCTAGGCAGCGGCGCTTCTGCGGCATTTGGTATGTCAGGAATGAGTAAGCTCGCAGAATGCTTAATAAAAGAGGTAATTGTAGAAGAAGAACACTCAGCTTTATGGAAAAATTTTTGTGATGATCTGTCATCTGGAACAGATCTTGAAAGCGCTCTTCATAAACACGACCTACCCGAGCTAGTTACTTCAGAAATAATAAATAAAACGTGGTTCCACTTATGCCCACAAGATTTAGATATATTTACAAAAGGAATTTCAAGTAAAGAAGAATATCCCTTGTGTGTGCTATTAAAGCATATGCTTAGAAGTACAAAAGATAGAATAAATATAATAACTACAAACTACGATAGGATCGCAGAATATGCATGTGAGCAAGCCCGAGTCCATCATTATACAGGTTTTGCTCATGGTTACAGAAAATTCCCTGTAGATATAAATTATCTAACTTGTCAGAGGCAGGTTAATATCTGGAAAGTTCATGGCTCATTGGATTGGTTTTTATCACCAAATGAAGAAATATGTTCATTTGGTAATGTTAGCGAGATACCAGATAATCATATACCATTGATTGTTACCCCCGGTATTGCGAAATATAGAAGTACTCATAAAGAACCATATAAAACAGTAATACATGAATCCGACAACATACTAAAATCTTCTCCATCATATTTATGTATTGGATATGGTTTTAATGATGAACATATACAGGAAAAATTAGTAAATAAGTGTGTGAATGAAGATTCAAAGTTAATTATTATAACGCATAAGTTAACTGAGTCTGCCAAAAAAATCCTTTTTAAAGGAAATTTGAAAGAGTTCCTTGCGATTGAATCTGGAGGGAATGAGAAGGAGTCTTATATTTATACTTCAACGGAAGAGAAAAAAATTATCATTCAAGAAGATTATTGGAGTTTGAATGGTCTGTTAAAATTAATTATATAGGTGAATCATGACTATATTCAATTATAAAGATGATGAATCGTTAGGTAAAGTTATATCAGTAGATACCGTTACTGTTGTAATTGAAATTAAAGATGCAGAAAGCCTCAGAAAACTTCAGGTTAATAGATTAATTGCTTTGCAAAGTAGTAAACCAGGACAGCACTTGGTTGGCTTAATTACTCAAGTTACTCGTAAAAAAATTATCAGTGAAGATGCTGAGCTAGATGATAATGAAAAAATTGAGCTAAATCTATGTAAAGTGTCGCTTATTGGCTCTTTGCTCGATAGGGTTGGTATGCAAATAAATGTGTTTAGACGCACAGTTGAAAGTGTACCAGAAATTGATGCAAACTGTTTCCCTATAGAGGGAGACTACCTTACAAACTTCATGAGAGTAATCTCTCAAGCAGTAGGTGATGGGTCTTCATTAATACTGGGTAATTACACTCTCGACGAAAAAGCTATAGCATATTTAAATGGAAATAAATTTTTTCAAAGGCACGCCTTCATTGGGGGGAGTACTGGCTCTGGAAAATCTTGGACTACCGCTAAAATAATCGAACAAGTTTCACTGCTTGATAACTGTAACGCAATTTTATTTGATCTTCATGGTGAATATAAACCTTTAATTGGAGAAGGTATAAAACATTATAAAATAGCAGGGCCTTCTGACACTGAGAGTCGAAGGGGTTTAAGTGAAGGTGTAATATTTTTACCGTACTGGTTGTTAACTTATGAAGCTCTTGTTTCTTTCTTCATTGACCGTAGTGACTTAAACGCCCCTAATCAAGCCATGGTTATATCAAGAGAGGTTAATTCTGCTAAGAAAGAATATCTCAAAGAGAAGGGGCTTGATGATATTTTGAGTAATTTTACGATTGATAGCCCCATTCCTTTTAGTATTGAGAAGCTACTAGCAACTTTAAATTCTTTAAATACCGAAATGGTACCCAGTACGCGAGGAGAGAAACAAGGGGAGTTCTATTCCAAGTTTAGCCGAATGATAGCTCGCTTAGATAATAAAATTAGCGATAGAAGATTAGGCTTTATGTTTCAGGGCGGGGAAGAAACAAAAAAAATTGACTGGCTTAATAAGTTGTCCAAGGTCGTGTTAGGGGGGAACAAAGAAAAAGAAGGTGGAGGTGTTAAGATAATAGATTTTTCAGAAGTTCCATCAGATATTCTACCACTTATAGTTTCATTGGTTGCTAGGTTGGCATTTTCAGTTCAGCAATGGACTCCAAATGTTATGCGCCACCCAATCGCTTTATTATGTGATGAGGCGCATTTATACTTACCTAATAAAACATCCTCTACAGGAGCGGATGATGTTTCAATAGAAATATTCGAAAGGATAGCTAAGGAAGGTAGAAAATATGGTGTCAGCTTAGTTGTAATAAGCCAGCGGCCATCAGAAGTAAATAAAACGATACTCAGCCAATGTAGCAACTATATCTCGATGAGGCTCACAAACGCCGATGACCAAGGAGTTATTAAAAAATTACTTCCAGATAATTTGGGCGGTCTAAGCGAGCTTTTGCCCACGCTGGACACAGGAGAAGCTTTGGTCGTAGGCGATGCAAGCTTGATACCAAGCAGGATACGAATTGCTGAACCAAAACAGAAGCCAAATAGCGGCACAGTAGACTTTTGGAATCGCTGGCAGGAAGATTCTCAATCCAGCAGAATTGACATTGCTATAGAAAACTGGAGAAAACAGAATATTAGCTAAATTAGCTCAAATTATGACCCTTGGCAATGAATGTTGACGGGGGTCAATTTTGAGGTCATTTAACGGTTGTTGTAGATAATAAATCATACTTTTCATATCATTGTGATTTAATTTTGTGTCCGGCCTTCGCACCATTGGAAGATCAGTAGACATTTTTTTTACCCCTGAAAATAAGTGTTTACCTATCATTTACTCTATCAATGCCAATCGGGTTCAACGCACATTTACCAAAAAATTTTGGTATAGATAATAGTATTTCCGGTTCAATAATGCTTGTACCAACAGGAGGGATAAGCATTATAAGATGACCGATGGCAGAGGTTTGTGGACATGATTTCAGAAAGATGGCATGTAGTTTGATAATTGAATCAGGATTATGTACTAAGGGATGCAGTGAACGGAAGATGAGCCATATGGAATGGTGCGGCATATATCCATAAGGCTGAGCATCTGGGTGATCGCAGATTGATGCTGCAGTGGTGGGTTGATTTTATGGATGCGAATCGGGAGAAGGGGATTTCGCCGTTTGACCATGCGAAGGTAAATCGGGGCAATGTCTAGCATATGTGTTTAATAAAATAAAACTAACCAGTCATCTCTCCTAAGCGAGGATGGCTGATGGTCTTTACTGGAACCGTAACGATTACCCCTCATCAGCAATAATAACTACGCAAACTTGTTAGTAACTAGAGTATTAATCAGGTTATTCCACTAGCGGGGCATAGAGAATGGCTAACAGGGTATAACGACCAGCCCTCAATGAACACGAGTCCTCGTAAACATAGCTTCATATTGCTGAGGATTGATACGTAGTGTGCGTATGCTAATAAGAACGTGATTCACGGAATCTTTAGTCACTTTCTATATCTACATGGCCCCAAGAAAATTGTGTGGTAGTATACGAATGAGATTAATGAGTTGGTCAACGGTGAGATTGCAGTAGGGGCAGTGCATAAATAATACCCATCAAGACATATTCAAGACTTGATGGTTTATTACTTAGTGATAAAATGATATCGGTTATATCAATTTTAATAATCGGGAGAGTCCATCCAATCTGGTCCAACCTCACCAAGGTCGATAGTTATACTTGAGCTAATAACTTCAATACTATCGATTTCAATATCGTTATCATCTCTGTTAAAATTAATTATAATATCGATATCTATATCCTCTGAAGTGTTGAATATTCCTCCCCCCATACCAATAAATTCTTTATCAATACCATCCCAGGTATTGAAGCCAAGAGTAGTCTCAATATCAACGTTACAGTTCAATGTATATTGAACCGAAAAAGATTCTTCTTTAGTATCAATAATGCTTAGGTCTGAGACGAATTTTTCGAAATCATTTATAGGTTGTTGTTGATCATCTACCATTGTTAACTCTGAAGATTCAACGTCATAGTAGAACGATGAACTTGCTTCTACATCAACTGTTAAGTTATAAAGTTGATGTGGTATTGATCCTATTATTTCTTTATTTAGCTCATCAATATTGATAGTTTTCAGAGAATTAATGATATTGACTGACGCATTCGAGTGGAATGCAGTTAACGCATTAGATAGTTCATCAATAAAATATAATAAAGGTGATGTCTCGCAAAATTCTTTCCAGTCATTGTCTTTTGAAACGGCTAAAATTTTAGTATTGTTAGATTCAGCCCAAACTTCAAGGGCTGAAAGAGCTAAAGCATCAGGGAACTCATTTTTTTTATCTTTTTTGATAGCAAATGGTGCTGTTTTATTAAAGTATAAATTTATTACTTTACTTAAGCTTGATAGCTCTGCACATTTTATTTCTCTAGCACCAGCCTTCTTTTTGAAGTCATCAAATCGAGATTTAGATATTTCATCTTCATTACTAGTAAAAAGTTCATCCATTAACTCTTGTCTGCGTTGAGGTGTAACTCCCCACGAGTTACCTATACCTTTAAGACTATTTTTCGTCTCAGTTTTGTTCTTTTTTGCCTCTTCAATAAGGTGTGATAATGTTTCATGCTGAGTTATATCTACTACGATAAATTTAATTTCAGTGTTTTTAAATTGTGATAGTTTTGATAATATTCCGACTTCAAACCCATAGTGATGATGAATATAAATAGAGGTATCTAAGGTTATTGCACCTATTTCTCCATTTGAAATTAATCTTGTTAATTCATCAATATTAACATTAGGCATTTTGATTACCTTGTTTACTGGTTTTTTGGAAAAAATCATTCAACAATTTGTTTAATAGATTGTTGCTATTCTGTTTACGCATTACAAATTTTGCATGGTTTATTTTTTGCACTATATGTTTATAATTTTCTTGCAGAGAAATAGACGGCAGAGATAATTCAAAGCTTAATAACTCCTTTCTGTTTAATTTAGGTATGTTGGCCCTATCAGGTAAGGTTTCGGTATATTTAGTGAAAAAATCAGACAGGAAGAGCTGCCATAAAAATTCACGATTAGTTTTGCTTGTTATAGGTTTTACTGGATACATATCAGCCGAACATAAACCACCGAAATCAGGGATAGCACATTTTTTCAAGTAAGGTCGGATCTTTGAATACAATACGTAACTTTCATCAAAAAGGAATTTCTTGCTGATTAAATTTTCATCTCGTGCAGTTAGCGCAGGTAAAATCAAACCGGTGCTTTTTTCTATTCTATCTGGGCCAATATGGATTAAATCAATATACTTTTCTTGTTTCGGATCTACCATCGGTGCATCTAGTGCCACAATATCGCCTAGTTTTACTTTATTTGCACCATGCTCTAGCAGTGAGAACATTTCCAGAAACTTAGTACGCAAAAAGTCATCAGCCAGTTTAATGGCCTGGTCACGCTTTTGACGTATATCAGCGGCTTTATCAAGAATAGCTGCAATTCGTTTTTGTTCTAATAAAGGAGGGAGAGGGACCACTACTTTAGTTAAGCCCTGACCAGTAATTTGTGGTTGTGCAGAGCCAGAAATTACATCGTCAAATCCCCTTTTTAGAAAATAATAGTACAAATACTTGATGTCAACCTTACTTCGGTCTAGATCATCCAATGCCATCGCATTTCCATTAATGTATGACATGGGCTCAGAAATGTGCACATTACCGCAAGTCGCTCCACGGCAAGTAATCATCAACGTTGGGAATTCATGCGTGAATTTTGAATAAAATCCAATCTTACCGTTTGCTCCATAAACAGGGTAACCAGATTCCAGTAAACTACTAGCAGCTATAGTTTTCCACTGTTTGGGTCTACAAATATCATGAAGTTTCACCATCGGCCAATTCATAGCATCCCCTCCAGTTCATCCAGATCCACCAGAATCTCTTTTTCCAGATGTTTTAATCGTTTAAGTATCACCTTAGGATCTTCATGTTCCTCGGTCTGATACACCACCTTTTTGTAACGATTGATGGAGAGATTGTACTTCTCCTCGGCGATATCCCCTTTCGGCACTACAAACGCCGCCTGAGTACGATCTTTAAAATCAATACCAGCATTAATACCTTCCGGGTACTGCTGTTTAAGCAACGAGGCTGATTTCTCGCCCATAAAATTATCTACCGGCAGTCCACGCTGGGTACGGTAATGCTTCCAGCTTGCCAGCAGATGCGGCAGATCGTTATCTTTTACCGGGTTGCGTTTGTCATCCAGGCTATAGCCATCATTTTGCAGATCGTAAAACCAGACCTCGTCCGTTTGGCCGCCTTTAGTGAAAATCAGGATCGCTGTCGCCACACCCGCATAAGGTTTAAATACGCCAGAAGGCAGGTTGATCACCGCTTCCAGTTGGTTATTTTCCACCAGCGCCTGACGCAATGACTGATGCGCCTTACTGGAACCAAACAGCACGCCCTGCGGCACGATAGTCGCGCTACGCCCACCTACCTTCAGCATTTGCAGAATCCGCGCCAGGAACAGTAGTTCGGTTTTCTTGGTTTTCACCATAGCCGACAGTGTGGGGTCGATATCTTCCTCATCCAGAGAACCGGTAAACGGCGGGTTTGCCAGTATCAGATTGAAGGCGTTTTTGCTGGCTTGGGGGAAGTTGGTGCTAAAGCTCTGGCTCATGGTGTCCTGATAGCGGATGTCCGGCTCTTCCACACCGTGCATAATCAGATTCATGGCGGCAATACGCAGCATAGTGGTATCGAAGTCGTAACCGTGGAACATGTTGTTATCCACATGGTTACGCCACGGCGTCAGCAGATCGCCGGTAAAGATTTTTTGTTCTTCCAGTTCACCGCGTTCGTTGGTGCCAATCTCGGTATGAATGGACTCCAGAGAGCTATACTTCTCCAAGAGATATTCATAACTGGTTGCCAGAAAACCACCGGTGCCACAGGCCGGGTCGCAAATCGTCTCGCCGCGCGCTGGGTTTGGCTCCATCATCTCGACCATCGTGCGGATAATGTGGCGTGGCGTGCGGAACTGACCGTTGATCCCAGCGGTAGTTAGCTTGCTTAACAGGTATTCGTAGAGATCGCCTTTGGTGTCACCACGATCCAGCGGCAGGTTTTTGATCACCTCCACGGCTTTAGTTAATAACGATGGTTTGACGATCTCCAGACGAGCATCTTTCATAAAGTTGCCCAGCAGCGTCACCTTCGAATTGTCGGCCTGGCCGAGCTGACGGAAATGCTGGAATACGCCGTCACGCACCACTTCCATCATTTCATCCGAACCGAGGTTACTGTAGTGACTGAAGCGGAACTCCTGTTGCTCAGGAGCAAACCGCGGTTTAAAATCAATACCCGCGATTTGTTTACGCTTCTCGTCCCGCTGTTCCTGGGTATCCAGCATCCGGGAGTACATCAGGTATGTGATTTGTTCGATTACGGTCAGCGGGTTAGTAATACCACCCACCCAGAAATCTTCCCATAGCCCGTCAATTTTACTTTTTAAGTCACCGGTAATCATTGTTAACGTCTATACCCTGTTATAAATACAAAAGCCCCGCTGTCGGGGCTTGTCATGAGCTTATTATACCGTCGCTGCGTCGGTCACAACACCCAGCTCTTCGACTATCTTTTGCAATCGGACGATCTGCTCTATATCCGGGAACACACCGGTAACGCCTTCGTTGTGGATATGCGTAAACGGCTGTTCAAAGAGCTGCCGCATTTCAATGGTACCGTAATCGCGGATGTGGTTTTTCAGCAATGACAGGAAGCGCAGTTGCTGGCTGCTCAGGCTGTTGTCAGAGGCGAACTGGGCAAAGCGCACTTCCACTGCATTGCTGTCCATCCCGGTGATGGTACGCAAAAGTTTATCCAGGCTTGCGGTTGCCTGAGGGTAGAACTCTTTTAGCGCCCGGATATCAACGTTGGGATTTTGGATCAGCACCAGTTTTGCCAACTCATCCAGTTCGCCTTGTGTTACCGGCTCGCCGTTGCGGATTTTTTTCAGCACCGGGTTTTGCTGGAACAGCGGCTCCAACGCTCCCTGAACCTGCTGACGATAGAGTTTGAAATCAATCGAGCGTATGTTGGTTTTGCGGGTCTCCGTCTGGATCAGGTTCGCATCTTCGGTAATATCCACCTGTATCGAACCAAATTGCGGCGTCGCATCTTTTTCCATCAGATGCATAATGCCGCGCAGATGAATGCGGATATCTTCCATCTCTTTCAGGGTAGCCTGCTTCCACCAGCCTAAATCACGAAGCTGATTGATCCGCTGTCCCTGCTGCTGCACCTGCGCCAGATGCGGCGGCAGACGTTCTAATTTCTCGACGATGACCGGCCAGAGCACATCTAGCTCTTCTGGGTTGGTATAACGGGCAGTTTGCGCCGCCAGAATGTCCATATCGAAACGCATAGCATCGCTCTGACCGCGCACGTCCAGCCACTGCATCAGCGGGGCCAGAACAGATAACAGATCCTGCTGTGTTTTCGGAGAAAGCTGGCGCAGCACCTTTTCATCGCTGTACTGTGCTTTTTGCTGCCACTTTTCCTGTACGGCAATCGACTTTTCATCCAGCGCGTTGATCTGCTCACGGAGCTGGTGAGCGACTAAATCCACCGCCTGTTTGTCGAACTTACGTTGCGCGGCTGCCCCCAGCATAATCCATGCTTCGAAGCGTTTTTGCGCCAGCGATTTTGTCGCTGTCACTTCGGCCTCTTCAGTATGCAGCTCGTGATACTCAAAATTGCCCCAGTGATCGAAAATGCGGAATTTCTGTTTATCCAGCGGTTTGCCATTTTCATCGTAGCCGTAGAGTCCCGAACAGAGGCGCGTGCCACGGCCAATCATCTGCCAGAACTTCACTTTCGATTTGACTGGTTTGGCAAAGACCAGATTCACAATCTCCGGGACATCAATACCAGTGTCGAGCATATCTACAGAGATAGCGATGGTCAGCTCTTTGTTGGTACTTTCATCCAGCCCTTTAAAATCGTCAATCAGTTGCTCGGCGCGGGGATCGTAGTTGTCAATGACCTGACAGAAGCGTCCGGCAAACTGCGGGTACATGTCGTCGAACAATTCATTTAACAACAGCGCGTGTTTGTGGTTAACCGTCACCGGTTGCGGTAGGTTGTTCTTTAACTGGGTGTTCCTGTGTAACCTGATCGGTATTGTTAAGCTCTTCCCCTACATTCCAGTCGGCGGCAAGTAGGCGGGAGTCAATCAGGCGGCGGCGGGTTTCCGCTTCATCAATAGAAAGAATATCGGCAACATGCTGGTTGCGAGCTCTGGCTTCATTCAGGCGCTGAGTAAGGTGTTCGGCCTTTTCCTGCTCTTGCTGTAGTGCGCGTTGTAGCGCCAGTTCGCGTTCACGGCTTTCATCTTGAGCTCTGATTGCATCTTCCAGACGTTTTTCATCTGCACGACCTGAAGATTGTGTTAACGGAGGGAGAGAGAATTTGGGGCAGTCATCAACATTTCCGTGGGCGTAGCGAACATACAGCCAGACCCCTAATAAATACGCTTCCTTAAGTAGCCAGTACGTATCTTTGGCTTTGATACGTCCGCCGTGCGCGGCGCGGTTACCGTGTATACGTAGCGCATCCATTTTCATGATGATGGCTTCCGGCATCATGCTGGTAAAGACATCGGCGTTCATTAAATCATACAGATTTGCTTTGATGCCTTCAGGCAGCCGTTCCTGACGATATAACCAACGCACCATCAATTCGGTATAGTTGCGCAGCTTCACCAGACTGCTTTCCGGGTCGGTGTGAACGTAACGTTCTGCCATACACGCGAGTTCTGCCAGTTCCGGCCACTGGCTGCGCAACATTTCAAAATTGAGAGACTGCTCCATCAATCATCGCCTTGTTTTGTGAATGCAACATGAATTTTGGAGAGAATATCACATTAAATTGGCTAACGAAGTGAGTCGGATGACATATGGTGATTATGATTGACTGATGCAATAACTATAAGCAGATCAAGCTTCTATTCTTTTCTGCCAATAATTTGATTTTTTAGATAATGGGTCCAGAATAGCCCTTAAGACAGCATCGGTTCAGGAGCATCTCACCATTATGACTACCCTCGTTTTTTCTTACTCTCATGTAGATGAAGCACTTCGCAACGAACTTGAGAAGCATCTATCGCCTCTTAAGCGTGCAGGGAAAATCACAACATGGCACGATCGTCGCATCGTTCCTGGGCAAGAGTTTGAACGCCAGATTGATCAGTATTTTTCTGAAGCAGACATAATCTTACTGCTAATTAGCAGTGATTTTATTGCTTCTGATTATTGCTATGAGGTAGAGATGACTAATGCGCTGACGAGACATAAACGAGGCGAGGCTGTGGTTATTCCGGTAATCTTACGAGAGTGCGCTTGGCACCAGTTGCCATTCGGTAGCATTATGGCGGCTACGAGCGATGGTAAACCCATCACCAAATTCGCCAGCCACGATGAAGGTTATGTTCAGGTTGTCAATGCTGTTTCTCGTGCCATTGCTGATATGGATGCGAGAAAACCACAACAGAGTATGCCAGTTTCTTCACAGCATTCGGCCAATCCAATACTTAAAACACCGGAAACGATTTTTACACCGCGCTCCAGCAATCTTTCTCTACCAAAAACCTTTACAGACCTTGATAAAGATCGAGCCCGACGTGAAGGTTTTGAGTATGTAGCTCGTTACTTTGAGAACTCGTTAAATGAACTCAGGAAACGCCATGCTAGGTTAGACGTCGATTTTCATCGACTTGATGCGAATTCATTCTCTTGCACGGTGTATATCAACGGTAGCAAGGTTGGCCAGTGTGGGATTTGGCTTGACAACCAACATCATGGGATGGGTGATATCTGTTATAGTCAGGATAATGTTGTTCGAAATAGTTTTAACGAATGCCTGAATCTTACTGATAACGGTCAGACACTCGGTTTTCGTGCTCTGATGGGGGGATATAATAGTGGCAATTCACGTGATCAGTTGCTGACAAATGAAGGAATGTCTGAACACCTTTGGGGAATGTTCTTCGGAGTAATTAAACAACAAGTGTCCCGTTGATTAACACTCCGAGGTGTTAGTAAAGTCATTCATAATGACCCAGCCCTAAAATCCTGTTCCATACAGTAACAGAATTCCGGCATTATTCTCTTTTAGCTTATCGCACTGGCTAGCGGTAAGCTGAATGTATGGCCTCCAAACTTAATGACGAACCTACCCAAAGCCTTATCGATACTCCCATTAGTTAGCAATACTGCGTATGCGAATGTGCTATTTTCAAAACGGCAGGAGATTACCAATGCTCCGATATCTTTCAAAAATTACTACACAACAACAACGTGATAATTTCTAGTATACTTGAGAGTGCTAGGCGGGAAAAATGGCTGTGCCAAATTTTTCACTGTCTTGATGTCGCTACAGGTTGTCTTGGGCGTCCAGCCGGGTGAGGCAGTGGAACCTCATTACAAAAATACCAGTAAACCTTTTCTTTCTGTGCTTCTTTGGCCAGATAGCTCAGTATGTAACGAATATTACTTATGCTGACTGGGTCATTGTATCCTATCGGAATTCGAATATCTGCTGAATAATTTTCTTTATACTCACAACGATACAAGAATCCTTCGCCTTGTGTAATATCTTTCCAAAGTTCGCTTGCTTTTTTAGCATAAGCATAAGGTTTTCTAGATATATGCCCATTTAACCAAATTACCACATGGGCATGTAGCCCATGTTCTTCTGTCCATTCTAACACGCAGAAATATCCAACTATAGCAGGGTATTCCATCATGCTTGTCATCAATATACGCAGTTCATATTCCATCAAGCGATGACAGCTATTGTTATACCTGCCGGATTCCTTAAGGTAAAATAAATCTGCCCGCACTGCGTACAGGCGAGAGTAACAATTGATTAGATCGTCGATATGATTATTAATTAATGATAGAAGAAATAAATCCATTGAGTAACCGGGTATGATGGGGTAATCAAATGTCATGTTCTAAAATCTCAATTTGTTAGGGTGTAATAATTCAGTTGGAGGCTTTATATCAGCGATGATTCGGTGGATGGCATCAAGCCTCTAAGTGCTAGCGATGAATTTGAGTTTTCAAAGGGATTGTAAAAAAATCTGATTGGTGAGATTCATGGCGTTTTATAAAGTTACCAGGCTAATCTAATATTCCTTTATGTGTAAATGAGTGTGAGTTGTAAGGTTGTGAGTGAGTATTAATTATATTAATAACCCAAATTAAATTCCGATATAAAAAGGCTGCTGTCATTATTTTCATGGGAAAGCATTAGCGATAATAATTTAGACTAGCCAATACGCGATTGCGTAATTTTGGACTCAACCCAGAGTTCGACTTCACTTCTCAGCCAGCGTGAGCTACGCCCTAATTTTATAGGCTTAGGGAATTCACCATGCTGAATAAGCTTATAAAACCATTTATCAGTCATGCCTGAGTAAGAAGTAATAAAAGCCATATCAACCAATTGGTCTTCAAGTAGATTACACATGAGTATGATCCTGTATCAAATATTGGCAGGAGCGATGAGTTCAGTCTATGGAGATCAACCAACCTCATTGCAGTTCATCTCATTGGTCTGGAATGTAAAAAAATACTCACCTAGTGTTTTTGGATGTATACCCGAGTGATGATGTGATACATTATAAGCAGGTTTTTGCATTAGAACATGTTCTAATGACATTCGTGCCAAGGATGAGGTTCAAGTAGTAAAAGCCCCTCATAGTTGGTGTTCGAGTGTAACTTGTTCTTTTTTTTAATAATAACTTGTATTTTTTGGGGTGCTATGTTTAAAGATGATCTGAAAATGATTAAATTGGCTAAGAGCGATCTATCAATGCCATCCAATTCTTTAATACTGCATGATAAGCTATTAAAAGGTTTTGGTTTTATTGCTTCTAAGTATTCTTTGTCGAGTCTGTTAGATAATGGAAATTATCTAACGGTAGATGAAATTGTTTCTAGGATTGTTAATTCGAGTGAGCCTTATAAAACTTTAGATATCTTAAGGTATGAGATTTCGAAGGAGTTAAAAAAGAAAGAGTTTTTTTATCAAAAGGTGATGGCAGTACATGAGAAAAGATTGAAGATAAATCCAGAATTGGCGGTTATCAAAATTTCTTTTTCTTTGACGAGGAGTTATCCGCAACAATCTCATGTCTTTTGTGAAAGATTACAAAATCACATGAGGGACTTTTTCAATAAGATGCGTGGGCGGGTTTTACTTAACAGGATTAGAGGTTACTTTTGGGTAATGTTGAGGGATGTAAAAAGAGGATTACCTTACTATCACGTTTGTTTTTATGTTGATAATAAATATTTTAATGCAAAGTTAGGTGCAGAAATTGAAGATTTATGGATGAAATGTACAATTCATCAAGGAGAATTGAAACACTTTACGTTTAACGAATATTACGGAAATTATGGCATGGCCTCTTCAAATGATCGTGGGGAAGGATATAGATTTTTTGTGAAGAGTAAGGATATTCCAAACATAAGGAAAATGCTTTTTGAAAAGGACTTTTCTGAAAACTTCGTATCTGACCCCATGAAAATATCTATAAATGTTGAGATAAAAGAGTTTGAAAGGTATGTGTTTGCTCTTTCGTTAGAGATGTTTTCTTTTGTGGAAGGTATGAGGGATTTTTACACTCGGCTGGGTAAATGCTCCGAAAATTTCAAATCTCCACGTTTAGACTCGAAAAAATATGTTTCAAATGATAAAAAAGGGGGGGTAAAAGGAATGATTGTCCGTGCGTATGGTTTATCAATTTTATAAATAACTCTGAAGCGCTTAAATGATATTTATGCCTTAAAGATTGGTTGTCTTTAAATCTATGTAGCGTTTCAATTATATAAATTAATCTGCTGGCGGATTTTTCCAATTTATCCTCTTCATCCTCCATATCCCTCCATGTAGTTCAAAAGTAATCTAAAAAATAATTATTCCTGCCTTACATGCATAAACTTATTAAGATAAAAATAATTACTATAATCAATGCGGGTTCTTATTTTAGATATATTTAATGGTTGGAATGTGGAAATAAATAAAATACAAGCCTATATAACCATTATGAGGCGTTGAACATAGTTTTAATCTGTAGCTTATCATCAAGCTGATTCTTACTCATTGAATGTAACTCCTTATTTTATAACTGCTTATTATGACGTTCTGCAAGGGCGTTGAGAGATAGCATAATATTCTGTTTTTTTATTATCGGCCACTTTGTGGCCGTTTTCTTTCTGCCTTACAACGACCGTGTATTTATGCGGCCATAACCGTGCATTTGCGTCTGGTAGTGTGTATTTGAAAAGATCATCTGCTAAATCAATGGCTTTAGGGCAGCCTGACTTCAGGTTGCGGGCATTTGTTAGTAGGAATTCAACTCGGGGAATCACTTATTAATGTCTGCGGAAGATAGAAAATACGATCGTATGGCCGCACGACTGGCGATTATCATCAGTCGATTGTTTATGGGGGAGCAGCTGTCAGTACAGGCGCTGTCGCAGGAGTTTATGGTGTCGGAACGAACGCTCAGACGGGATTTCAGGGAGCGACTGAGCTGCCTATTACTGGATTACCGCCAAGGAGCTTGGTCGTTATCGAGCCTGAATGAAGGGGTACGTACTGATCGGGACATATTGCACTTTGCCCGCGTCACCAGTACGGACCAGCTGTTTCCTGTCATGGACAGGAAGCTCATTTCGGTGCTCACGGATAACAGCATTGAGTCTCCATTTATCGTGTGGCAGGTGCCCCCGGAGCGCAAGCCAACTCATGCAGGTAGCTTTTGGCGTATCACGCAGGCCATTGTGGACAGGGGGCTGTTGGATGTTACCTCCGCAGGGCAACTGTACCGGTGGTTTGCCCCCTACCGACTGGTTTTCTTTGATAACACTTGGTATCTGGTGGGTGAACATGACCAGCAGATCCAGGTGTGCGTGCTGAACGATATTTCCGGCGTGTCACCTACCCACCAAAAATTTCTGCGCAGGCGGTTCGTCGATGAGCTGCTCGCAAATGCGGACTTCATTAACTCACTCCCTCATTTTCAGTACGTCAGGAATGTGCTGACGGACACCGCCACGCCCCGTTCTGCCTGAGCGATGCCAAACCACACACAACACAACACAACACAACACAATATAACCCTGAGGCACTATGTTTTTGATGATGACCGGCCTGATATGGCTTGCCACCGGCGCCGTGCTGTACCGCTCGGAACGTAAGCCCGATCCTGACACGCGTTTTGACCGCAATACCCGCGCTGAGGCTGCAGGGCTGGCACTGCTGTGGCCGCTGGTGCTGTGCATCATGCTGCTGTATGGCATAGCCCGCAGGATTCACCAGCTTATCCGTAATAAATCATACTGAGCGGTTTACACCGCAACTTCCCATTGATGAGGTCTTAAATGAAATACAAGGTACTGCTTGTGCTGGCAATTCTGCTGCTGTGCGCCTGTGAGGATGAAGATCCCGACATACGCATAGAAACGTACAACCGGGTAAATCAGTTTATAAATCTTCCGTATGTCAGCGTCAGCGTGGCCGCGTTGGTTGATGATATTGAAATTGAAAACATCATCGTAAACCGGGGTAACTGCAGGATGGAAAATCAGCGCTTCAAGGGGCTGAATAACGGAATGACGAAAATACCTAAACGCCTGAAATATGGCGAGGTTGTAACACTGGACTTCTCAGGGCCCTGTAAAGCCTCTCAGGTGGAGGTGGTGACCAGCAGGGGTAGCTGGTCACAGTTTTATCAGTAACCGGATCCATTCCTGCCATTCACTCTGTACACCAGAAAGATTTGTTAATACTGCGTATTAACAGCCTTTATAAACCTCCCATCCGTAAGGTTTCCCTCCTTAAGGGATTTTAACCATATTATTCATCTCCATTATTTTTATTAAAAAAACATCCCACCAAACAGGGCAGGCTGCTATTAGCCTGCTTTTTTTATTGAAAGGAAAAAAATGGAAAATAACGCACTCCCTCACCCACTCACATCACACCGCACGATAAAACGCGCCCTGACGCTGCTGGAAAATCATCTGCGAGAACCGGGCGTGGCCTTTACCTCAACACCCTTTTCGCGCGACTGGATCCGACTCCAATTAGCCAGCCAGGAACGAGAGCTGTTTATGGTGCTGCTGCTCGACAACCAGAACCGGCTGCTTGCACATGAGACACTGTTTAAAGGCACGATAAGCAGCACGGTGGTTTATCCACGCGAAGTGGTTAAAGTGGCGCTGCAACATAACGCGGCAGCGGTGATTCTTGCTCACAACCATCCATCTGGTTTTGCTGAACCAAGTGATGCCGACAGGAATATCACCGAGCGTCTGAAAAAGGCGCTCACGCTGGTAGAGGTGCGACTGCTGGATCATCTCGTCGTCGGTAGCAAAGAGATCGTGTCGTTTGCTGAACGCAATTGGCTATAGCGGGAGAATATGATGAACAAGCGCGAATGGGGGTTGAAATGCAACATTGCACCGCACTTTGGTGCCAGGCTTGTGCAGGAAGGCAACCGACTGCACTACCTGGCCGACAGAGCCGGGATAACCGGTGAACTCAGCGAAGAGCAAATCGAACGTCTCAATCAGTCGTTCCCGCCAATGATCGGCATGCTGGAACATCTGCTGACCACCGGCGAACTCAATCCCAGCCAGCAGCATTGCGTCACGATTTATCACAACGGGCTGACCTGTGAAGCCGATACCCTCGGTTCACACGGCTACGTCTATATCGCGATTTACCCGACACCCCATAAAACTTACTAACGGAAGACCACTATGCCAACCTCAGCAATTCATCCGGGGCGGGCGGCATCGTGCTGCCTGTCACCCGTAGCGTACTGGCGAACACTGCTTGTCTACCTGCTGGAAAAGCACTTCGGACTGGAGTTAACCGATACGCCGTTTTGCAGCGAGTCAGTCATCCTACAACATATTGAGGCAGGTGTTACCCTGCCAGATGCCATCAATTTCCTGGTGGAAAAATATGAACTGGTGCGCATTGATACCAGCAGTGATGCCTATTCTAGGCCAGAAATCTTTTTGACTGCAGCCGATATCCTGAAGGCAAGTCACGCGACCGGATTAACGCAGCGAAAACTCATCTAAGTCTTGTGTAGCGCTTTCTAGATTTACCTTTCTGCAATTCTCTCCTTTATCTGACAACGCATAATGCCCCTGCCATCACCGGCAGGGGCATGTGCTTATATGGAATTTTTTACGATGCAAACAGAACCTGAAGTGATTACCGAAAACACTGACCTGATTAACTCGACCAATATTGAACGCATCGTCACCGGACGTGATGCAGCACTAGTACAGATAGAAAAGTTGATTCAGCAGCTCAACGCCATTTCTCAGCTCACTGCCGGTATCGGTGGCGGCAACGCTGCCGACTGGGCTATGAAATCGGGGCATCGCTATGATTGCTGGCTGATGGAAAAGCCGGAGAAAGCGATGCCAGTGATCACCCGCAATATTGACCGCAGCCTTTGGCGCGATCTGATGCTGAAATCCGGCATGCTCTCGCTAATGGATGCTCAGGCACGCGACCAGTGGCATCAGAACTTAGAAGATGGTGATCTCCCGATAATCAGTGAAGCGAATATTCTTACCACTTTTGAGCAGTTGCATCAGAGTAAAGCTGAAGTATTTGAGCGGGGCATCATTAACGTATTCAAAGGGCTGTCATGGGATTTCAAAATCAATAGCCCATGCTTTTTCGGCAAGAAGATCATCATCAACAATCTCGTGACGCACAACCGCTGGGGCTACAGTCTCACGTGGGGATTTCGTCGCGACCAGTTGGCAGATCTGGAACGGATGCTGTTTTTACTGGATGGCAAAGCGATACCCGATAATCGTGCTGATATCTCCATCAACCTGATGAATCACATCCGCGATAACCCCGGCAAAGATGTTTATGATGATACGTACTTCACCATCCGCTACTTTCAAAAGGGCACTGCGCATCTTACCTTCAAGCGCCCCGAGTTAGCGGAGAAGATGAACGACATCATTGCTAAGCATTATCCGGGGATGTTGGCGTCCAGATAGCCAGGCGATACAATAGCTGCTGCATGAGGTATTAACCCGCTTAGCTGATTCAATCAGTAAAACACGCAAAACAATGTGTTGGTATAATCGTTGGTATAAATTTTTTCGAACACGATTTTATGATTTTTAGTCAATAGGTTAGGGTGTTAATTTGAATCCTGTAGGGTGCCAAACAAAATCAATCACTTAACAACCTCCTTCAGCCTTCAAAATTTCCCGTGGGACTGATTTGGGACACGACTGCCAAAAATCGCGTCAATTTGCCTCGCATGCTCTGTCAGATGATTCGGTGCCAGGTGAGCATACCGCTGAACCATTTCGATGCTCTCCCATCCGCCTATCTCTGTGCTGATGCCAGAGCACGACATGACAAGGCGAAACGCCAGCTCACTGGGGCATAAGCACCCTGATGAATTATTCTCGTTGACAGTCAACGCGCAATGCCTTTTTAGACAGGAATTATATAAGTTAACCTGACCATTCAGGATAGATGCGATGTTTCCTGCCAGACAGATTTTCTGAACCGCTGTCAGTCAGGCGCGGATGACGATATTCATTGAAAATATTTTAGAAATAATTATGGCACCTGACTCGGGATCGCGTCAGGCCATTCCTGCTAAATACTTACGGCCGTTAATATCAACCTGTCACCTGTTAAGCGGGGATGGTAAATAATAATTAACCTTTTATAAAAACTTTGCGGGCTATTTTTCTCGTTCTGGTTTCGTGGCGTTACGGCTGGATGATAACAGGTGTTTAACGTTGGCACGATTTTAGGTCAATCGAAGAAAATTCAATCATCATTTTTTTCATTAAAATCAATGGTTTTTACCATTTCCCCTCGGCGGATTCAGAATTATTGCGCCAGGAAAAGAACAGGGTGTCAGCGGTAGCATATCGGTGAAAAATTTCCTGGTGCGGACGGTTATGAGCTAGGTATTGATTATTTGCATGCAAGAATTATTTCTCTCAAAAATTCGTTGGTTAATTTTATATTGAGAATGTCACTAATATAGCGATGTGTAGCTGCGTCAATCTGAACGACAGGTCCGAAATGAATTTTAAAATTAACCATTCCGGGTGATGAATCTGCGTCACACAATGCCGATAACACATTCATATCTGACACTCTCATCTACTTACAGCGAGAATTAATATGAAAATATCCACCCGACTTGCAACGGGCTTTGGCCTGCTTGTTGTACTTTTTATTATCTGTACCGGCATTGCGCTCAACGCCCTGAGTAATGCGAGCAAAGGTATGGACGATGCGGTTAACGTCAAAATGAAAAAGTATCAGCTGGTGCTGGATATGCGTGGCAGCATCAGGGATATGGGCATTGCGGTTCGTAACCTGGCGCTCTTAACGGATATTGAGGCAATGAAGCCTGAATGGGAGCGCGTACAAAAACAAGAAGCGCAGTATATAGCCAGCCGCAAGGCTTTGGCTGAGGTGATGCAGGAGGATTCAACACCGCAGGGGCGGGAAGTCATGAGCCGCATTACTGAAGCTGAGGAGCCTGCACTTTCGTCGCTTAAGCAGGCTGGCCGGCTCGGGCTTGAAAATCGCGCTGAGGAAGCCACTGCCTATCTGCTGAACGTCACGCGCCCGGTGCAGAGTACCTTGCTCAAAGCGCTTAATGATATGACGCTGGTTCAGATGAAAAATACGCAGTCCGCTGTTGAAACCAACAGTCAGGCGACACGCCGGGCATCGCTGATACTGATGTTGCTCGCGGCCGCATCAGCACTGCTGGCAGTGGGAACATGCGTTATGACCATTCGCGTACTGATGCGCCAGCTGGGCGGCGAGCCAGTGCAGGCGCAGACACTTGCGGCGACCATTGCTTCTGGCGACCTGACGACGCCTGTAACGCTGCGAAACAATGACAGTACCAGCCTGATGGCTTCTCTGGATGGCATGCAGGCAAACCTGCGTGGTCTGGTATCAAAGATAAAAGACTCTGCTGCTTCTGTGGCGCTGGCAGCGGATGAGATATCACAGGGCAATACAGAATTGTCATCCCGCACCGAGGAGCAGGCTGCAGCGCTGCAGGAAACTGCGGCCAGTATGGAGCAGCTAACCGCCACCGTGAAAAGTAATACGGCCGGCGCGCAGCAGACCGCTGGGTCTGCCCGGGATGCGGCAACGCTGGCACGCGCAGGTGAGGCCGACGTACAGCGTATGTCTGAAACCATGAATGAGATCTCATTGAGCGCCACAAAGGTACGGGACATCACCTCCGTGATCGAAAGCATTGCCTTCCAGACCAACATTCTGGCGCTCAACGCAGCCGTGGAAGCCGCCCGGGCAGGTGAAGAAGGACGCGGTTTTGCCGTGGTTGCCGGTGAAGTCAGAACGCTTGCACAGCGCAGTGCAAATGCTGCTCGCGACATCAAACAGCTGATTGAACAGGCCGTTGAGCAGGTCGAAAGCGGCGTTGAGGTGGCAGCAGGTACAGGGCAGAGCATATTGAAGATTGTCAGCATGGTGGGCGAACTGGCAGAGGCCATGGATAATATTTCACTGGCTTCTTCAGAACAGATGCAGGGCATTTCTCAGGTTAGCATTGCGGTAAGTCAGATGGATGGTGTCACGCAGAATAACGCTGCGCTGGTTGAAGAGTCCTCTTCGGCGTCTCAGTCTCTCTCTGAGCAGGCGCACGCTCTGCGGGGGATGGTGGACACATTTCGTGTCTGACGTAAAAGGGCTCAGCGTTCCTGAGTAGAAATCAGACTTAGGACGCCCAATAAATCACGTGCATGTTGGGGATTGAGTCGGGTGGGGCGGAAAGATGTTTGCTGAATTTATTCTGCAGCCGTCCCGACCTTTCAACAGAAACCTACCCCGCCATGTCAGGCTGGCCAAAACACGCTGGCCTTTTTTCGCAACCTTTGATGGGGTCTGCGAATTGGCTTGAGACGTTACGCTGTTTAATCCCAAATCTGTAATGCGGTTGGTTGCTGGGTTGTGAGTATTCGCTGCCAATGCGAAAGCAACCCGATAGCAGGCGCGGTTTCCGCAATCTATCCGGGATGATATAAATGCATAAATGATCTGCATGGAAGCCATGATGAAAAAAACACTCTCACTTATCGCCGTCATGTTATTAGTCGGCTGCCAGTCCCATACTAAACAAACAGCAAGGCAGTCATTCAGGTTTCCAACCGCTTCCGAGATAAGAAGCCAGTGCGAATCGCAAGCCTCCTCGCAATTAGCAAATAAAGATACCCATCTGTGGCTTTGTCAGGCCGTTTCCGCAATACAGTATCGGTTTTTTGACGCGAATTTATATCACGGTAAGACCTGTGATTTGGTCATTACGCAACCCTTAGGCCAGCCACCGACAAACGTCACTGCGCAGGGCGGAGATGCTGATCTGTGCGCCGTTGCTATCGATGCGGTAAAGCAGGCGATAGATGCCAACACCATTCCCATGCGGCCTGCGTATCTGAAAGAAAAGATACCGGTGCGTTTTGCGCCCTAACTGCCTTTGTCCTGATCAGACCGTTGCTGCATAAGCGTAACCATAGGTAACAAAGTTCACCGTTTAACCCCTGTATATCACGCCGTCAGTTCTGCCAGGCTATGCTCAGCATTACTGACATAACACGTATCTTTATGGAGATTTACGGCAATGAAAAAACAGTGGATTGCGGCCCTGGCAGCGGCAGGCCTTCTTTTAGTCGTTAGCGCCCAGGCAGAGGCAAAAGGGTGCCTGAAAGGCGCTGTCGCTGGCGGCGTGGCAGGTCATCTGGTTCATCATGGCGTTGCCGGAGCGGCAGCTGGCTGCGCGGTGGGCCACCACATGGCCGCCAAAAAACAGAAAGAGGCGGAACAAAAGCAACAGTAAACCGCGGGTGGCTGGTCACGTAAAAGTGGTGTCAGGCTTTCTCATCGAACCAGTTCTGAAACCCCGCTATTGCATCAGGCATCATGTCGCGCGCGCGTTCCATAATCAGGGTTTCCGCAGAGCGCAGTCCGTTCTGCGGGTGAGAAGCCTCGCACAGTGCCAGAGCCAGGTCTGAGGCATCAAGCATCGCCAGGTTGACCCCTACGCCAACCGGCGGCATCAGGTGAGCGGCATCGCCAATCAGGGTGATGCCCGGCCGTGGTGCCCAGCCAAAATCGGCGGGCAGGCTGTAAATCGGGCGTCTGACATAGTCACCGGTGGCGTTCACCACCAATTGCAGGGAAGCGGCCCAGTCGCGGTAGCTGTCGCGCACCCAGGCGGTGAGGCCGGAGGAGGCCTGGTGTTGATCGATGACATCAGGGGCGCGCTTCATCGCCGCATAGACGCAAATCCTCCCGCCGCCGTTGCGTTGCGTGACCAGCGCCTGCGCACCGCCAAAACTGAACGCGGTCCCGTTGCCGGCAATGCTGTTGATTTGGTCGGACGGGTGATCTATCCAGCCTTCGAAAAAGGTAATGCCGGTATAAACCGGACGTACCGGCGTCAGGTAACTGCGGACCCGCGACC
>Ga0268256_1000615_pt1 | contig 27861 bp, 19 predicted proteins | sample AgamicAtAmrz_FD_200247 | JGI IMG/M metagenome (GOLD analysis project Ga0268256, IMG submission 200247) | Agave microbial communities from Guanajuato, Mexico - At.Am.rz (v2) (version 3) | ecosystem: Host-associated > Plants > Roots > Rhizosphere | place: Guanajato, Mexico | collected 2012-06-07 | reverse complement strand
ACTGGGCGGATTCGGCGCATTGTGCGCACTGCCGCAAAAATATCGCGAACCGGTACTGGTTTCCGGCACCGATGGCGTCGGCACCAAGCTGCGTCTGGCGATGGATCTCAAGCGTCACGACACCATCGGCATCGATCTGGTGGCGATGTGCGTGAATGACCTGGTGGTACAGGGTGCGGAACCGCTGTTCTTCCTCGATTACTACGCCACCGGCAAACTGGATGTCGATACCGCTTCCAGCGTCATCACCGGTATTGCCGAAGGCTGTCTGCAGTCAGGCTGCGCGCTGGTCGGCGGCGAAACCGCTGAGATGCCGGGCATGTACCACGGCGACGACTACGACGTTGCCGGGTTCTGCGTTGGCGTGGTGGAAAAATCAGAAATCATCGACGGCAGCAAAGTCGCTGACGGCGACGTGCTGGTGGCGCTGGCCTCAAGCGGCCCGCACTCTAACGGCTACTCGCTGGTGCGTAAAATTCTGGAAGTCAGCGGCAGCGACCCGCTGACCACTGAGCTCGACGGCAAGCCGCTGGCGGATCACCTGCTGGCCCCGACCCGTATCTACGTGAAATCGATTCTCAGCCTGATTGCGCAGAGCGACATCCACGCTATCGCCCACCTCACCGGCGGCGGCTTCTGGGAAAACATTCCGCGCGTGCTGCCGGACAACACCCAGGCGGTGATCGACGAGTCCTCCTGGCAGTGGCCGGCCGTGTTCAACTGGCTGCAGCAGGCCGGGAACGTCAGCCAGCACGAGATGTATCGTACCTTCAACTGCGGCGTGGGCATGCTGATCGCCCTGCCGGCGGCTGAAGCGGACAACGCCATTCAGCTGATGAACGATGCAGGCGAAACCGCCTGGAAAATCGGCGTCATCAAGGCCTCGGATTCCGACGAGCGCGTGGTTATCCAGTAAATGAATATCGTGGTGCTGATCTCCGGCAACGGCAGCAATCTGCAGGCCATCATCGATGCCTGTGCCAGTAAAAAAATTGCTGGCACCCTGCGGGCGGTATTCAGCAACAAGGCCGACGCGTTCGGCCTTGAGCGCGCCAGAGAAGCAGGCATTCCGGCCCATGCGTTGAGCGCCAGCCAGTTTGCCACCCGTGACGCCTTTGACCGTGAGCTGATGCTGGAGATCGATGCGTATGCGCCGGACCTGGTAGTGCTTGCAGGTTATATGCGCATTCTCAGCCCTGAATTTGTGGCGCACTACGCGGGGCGGCTTATCAATATCCACCCCTCGCTGCTGCCGAAGTATCCGGGACTGCATACCCATCGTCAGGTGCTGGAAAACGGCGATAGCGAACACGGCACCTCGGTGCATTTCGTCACCGACGAACTGGACGGCGGGCCGGTGATCCTGCAGGCGAAAGTGCCGGTATTTGACGGCGATGACGAAGCGGACATCACCGCCCGGGTGCAGGCTCAGGAGCACGCCATCTATCCCCTGGTGGTGAGCTGGTTTGCTGAAGGCAGGCTGGCGATGCGCGACAACGAGGCCTGGCTCGACGGCCAGAAGCTTCCGCCTCAGGGCCACGCTGCCGACGAATAAACCCCCACGCTCTGCCCCGGCAGGGCGTTTTTTTTATTCTGCGCCTTCCCTCAGCGCTACGGGACGTGCAACTGCAGGTTACGGGCACAATCCGCCCTCTCCTTTTCGGATAACTGTCATACTTATCGGGCATAGTTGGACATAAGCGGGTTCAGCTCGCCATAATAACCACGAGACGGCGTTGTCACGTCCCGCGTTTACCAACCGGAGTGTGAGTAGTAATGGGTCAGGAAAAGCTATATACCGAAAAAGAATTAAGCTGGCTGTCTTTCAATGAGCGTGTTCTGCAGGAAGCAGCGGATAAAAGTAACCCGCTGATTGAGCGGATGCGCTTTCTGGGCATCTATTCCAACAACCTGGATGAGTTCTATAAGGTGCGTTTCGCCGAGCTGAAGCGACGCATTCTTATCACCGAAGAACAGGGATTAACCTCCCACTCGCGCCACCTGCTGGGCAAGATCCAGGCCCGGGTGCTGAAAGCGGATCAGGAATTCGATACGCTGTATAACGATCTGCTGCTTGAGATGGCGCGCAATCAGATCTTCCTCATCAACGAGCGCCAGCTCTCGCCAAATCAGCAAACCTGGCTGCGACAGTACTTTAAACAGCACCTGCGTCAGCACATCACTCCGACGTTAATCAATCGCGACACCGACCTGGTGCAGTTCCTGAAGGACGATTACACCTATCTGGCAGTAGAGATTATCCGCGGGGATGATATCCGCTATGCGCTGCTGGAAATCCCTTCGGATAAGATGCCGCGCTTCGTCAACCTGCCGCCGGAGACGCCGCGCCGCCGCAAGCCGATGATCCTGCTGGATAACATTCTGCGCTACTGCCTCGACGATATTTTTAAAGGCTTCTTCGATTACGATGCGCTGAACGCCTACTCAATGAAGATGACGCGCGACGCGGAATACGATCTGGTGCATGAGATGGAGTCGAGCCTGCTGGAGCTGATGTCCTCCAGCCTGAAGCAACGCCTGACCGCCGAGCCGGTGCGCTTTGTCTATCAGCGTGACATGCCGGATGCGATGGTGGAGATGCTGCGCGATAAGCTGACCATCACCCACTACGACTCAATCATCCCCGGCGGGCGCTACCACAACTTCAAAGACTTCATTGGCTTCCCGAACGTTGGCAAAGCCAACCTGGTGAACAAGCCGCTGCCGCGCCTGCGCCATATCTGGTTCGATAAGTTCCGCAACGGTTTTGACGCTATTCGCGAACGCGACGTGCTGCTCTACTATCCGTATCACACCTTCGAACATGTGCTGGAGCTGCTGCGCCAGGCTTCCTTCGACCCAAGCGTGCTGGCGATCAAAATCAACATCTATCGCGTGGCGAAGGATTCGCGCATCATCGACTCGATGATCCACGCGGCGCACAACGGTAAAAAAGTCACGGTGGTGGTGGAGCTGCAGGCGCGCTTTGACGAAGAGGCCAACATCCACTGGGCGAAGCGCCTGACCGAAGCGGGCGTGCACGTCATCTTCTCTGCACCCGGGCTGAAAATTCACGCCAAGCTGTTCCTGATCTCGCGTAAGGAAGGCGACGAAGTGGTGCGTTATGCCCACATCGGTACCGGTAACTTCAACGAGAAAACGGCCCGGCTGTATACCGATTACTCCCTGCTGACCGCCGATGCGCGCATCACCAACGAAGTGCGTCGGGTGTTCAACTTTATCGAAAACCCCTATCGCCCGGTGCATTTCGATTACCTGCTGGTCTCGCCGCAAAATAGCCGCCGCCTGTTGTATGAAATGGTGGATAAAGAGATCGCAAATGCGCAAAATGGCCAGCCTTCGGGGATCACCCTGAAGCTGAACAACCTGGTGGATAAAGGGCTGGTGGACCGGCTCTATGCGGCATCCTGCTCCGGCGTGCCGGTCAACCTGATGATCCGCGGTATGTGCTCCTTGATCCCGCAACTCGAAGGGATCAGCGAAAATATTCGCGTGATAAGTATCGTTGACCGTTATCTGGAGCACGATCGGGTCTATATTTTCAAGAATGGCGGCGACGATAAGGTCTACCTCTCCTCCGCCGACTGGATGACGCGTAACATCGACTACCGCATTGAAGTGGCGGTCGCGCTGCTGGATCCGCGCCTGAAACAGCGGGTGCTGGACATTATGGAGCTGCTGTTCAGCGACACCGTAAAAGCGCGTTACATCGATAAAGAGCTGAGCAATCGCTATGTGCCGCGCGGCAACCGCCGCAAAGTACGCGCACAGCTGGCGATTTACGACTACATCAAATCACTAGAGCAACCAGAATAAGTATGCCGATACAGAATCAGGCCCCGCGCCCGCAGGAGTTTGCTGCGGTTGACCTTGGCTCAAACAGTTTCCATATGGTGATCGCCCGCGTGGTGGATGGCGCGATGCAGATCATCGGTCGCCTGAAGCAGCGCGTACACCTGGCTGACGGACTGGATGAGAACAATACCCTGAGTGAAGAGGCCATGGAGCGCGGCCTGAGCTGTTTATCCCTGTTCGCCGAGCGCCTGCAGGGATTTGAGGCGGCTAACGTCTGCATCGTGGGCACGCACACCCTGCGCCAGGCGCAAAACGCCAGCGAGTTTCTGCAGCGCGCGGAAAAGGTTATCCCCTACCCCATCGAAATCATCTCCGGGAATGAAGAAGCCCGCCTGATTTTTATGGGCGTGGAGCATACCCAGCCGGAGCGCGGCCGCAAGCTGGTGATCGACATCGGCGGCGGTTCGACGGAACTGGTGATCGGTGAAGATTTTGAGCCGCAGCTGGTAGAGAGCCGTCGCATGGGCTGCGTCAGCTTCGGTCAGCACTTCTTCCGTGGCGGCGTGATTAGCCGCGAGAACTTCAAGCGCGCGCGTATGGCGGCGGTGCAGAAGCTGGAGAGCCTCGCCTGGCAGTACCGCATTCACGGCTGGAGCACCGCGCTGGGCGCGTCCGGCACCATCAAGGCGGCGCATGAAGTGCTGGTGGAGATGGGCGAAAAGGATGGGCTTATCACCCCGGAACGGCTGGAAAAACTGGCGGAAATGGTTATGGGCTTCAACAGCTTCGCCGCACTGAGCCTGCCGGGGCTGTCTGACGAGCGTAAAGCGGTATTTGTGCCGGGGCTGGCGATCCTGTGCGGCGTGTTCGACGCGCTGGGCATTCGCGAGCTGCGCCTCTCTGACGGCGCGCTGCGCGAAGGCGTGCTGTATGAGATGGAAGGCCGCTTCCGCCATCAGGATATTCGCATCCGCACCGCGCAGAGTCTGGCGAACCAGTACCATATTGACCGCGATCAGGCGCACCGGGTGCTGGAAACCACGACGCTTATCTATCAGCAGTGGGAGCAGCAGAATCCGAAGCTGGTGCATCCGCAGCTTACCGCGCTGCTGAAGTGGGCGGCGATGCTGCATGAGGTGGGGCTGGGTATCAATCACAGCGGCCTGCATCGCCATTCGGCCTACATTCTGCAGAACAGCGATCTGCCCGGCTTCAACCAGGAGCAGCAGCAGCTGATGGCGACGCTGGTGCGCTGCCATCGCAAGGCGGTGAAGCTCGACGATCTGCCGCGCTTTACCCTGTTCAAGAAAAAGCAGTTCCTGCCGCTGATCCAGCTGCTGCGCCTCGGCGTGCTGCTTAACAACCAGCGTCAGGCCACCAGCACACCGCCGTCTCTGACGCTGAAAACGGACGATAACCACTGGACGCTGCGTTTCCCGCACAACTGGTTCAGCCAGAACGCGCTGGTGTTACTCGACCTGGAGCGTGAGCAGCAGTACTGGGAAGCGGTAACCGGCTGGCGGCTGAAAATTGAAGAGGACGCCAGCCCCGACGATGTAGCGGCGTAAATAAAAAAGCGGCAGAGGATGCCGCTTTTTTTATCTTTCCAAATTAGCCTGGAAGCTGAACCGCACTCTGGGCTGCACGTCCTTCTTCAGCTTCCAGCTCGACCAGCGTCTCCAGCGGGACCGGATAGCCAATCAAAAAGCCCTGCAGATAGTCGATGCCCAGCCTGCGCACTTCGTCGCGAATGGCTTCTGTTTCCACGTACTCCGCGACCACCTGCATTTTTTTCATGCGCGCCAGATGGCAAATGGAGGCCACGATTTGATAGTCGAGGCTGCTGGAGAGCAGGTTGCGGATAAAGCTGCCGTCAATTTTTAAGATGTCAGCATTGACATTTTTCAGGCGCGCATAGCTGGCGTACCCGGTGCCGAAGTCATCGATGGCCACCCGGCAGCCCATCGCCTGCAGGCGGGAGAGCGTCAGGTTGGCCTGCTCAACGTTGGAGAGCGAGTTACTCTCGGTCACTTCGAAAATAATCTGCCACGGCTCCACCTGATAGCGCTCCAGCATCTGGCGCACTTCACTGGTAAATACCGCGCGGCACACCGAGGCGGGCGTCAGGTTGATGGAGAAGCGGCTGGCGGGTAACGCCTTGCGGTGCGTATGCATGAAGCGCAGCGTTTTCTCCAGCACCATGTTGTCGATGCGCGACGAGAAGCCAAACTCATGCGCCACCGGCAGGAATTTGTCCGGGGTAATCAGCTCGCCGTCGTCATCCAGCATACGCAGCAGGATCTCGTAGTAGTGATCCCCGCGCGCGCCTTCAATACGCTGCGCCACCAGCCGAAACTCATCGTTATCCAGCGCCTGCTGCAGGCGGTTCATCATCTCGACTTTGATCTTCACCGCGCGCTGGACGTGATTCGCGCCGGTGCGCTGCAGGCTCTCAGGGTGATGCGTCGCCAGCGACAGATCCGCCATGGTGCTCATCTCGCCCAGCAGCAGCGGCAAATGGGTCACCGGGGTGCGCACATAGCAGTAGCTCATGCCCACCTGCGGCTGGAGCGGCATACCGTCCCAGACGAAGCGGAAAGATTTGATGCGCTTATCCAGCTCATCAATGCGCTCTTTGTGAAACTCGGTATTCAGGCGCAGCACCATGTCATCCCCCGACAGCTGATAGACCAGCTCATCGGGATGCAGCACCTCCCGCACCCAGCTCGCCAGCTGCTGTTTATAGTGGATGCCGAGCATCACGCCGTAGTTGCGCCCCAGCAGATCGAGGTCGGGCATGCGCATCAAAAACAGTACCGACCAGGGGGTGCGCGCCAGATCCTGATTCAGCGCGCGCAGGTTCGGCAGCTGGATAATCGGGTCGAGATAGGCCACGCGCCGCGCCCGGGTATGCAGCTCGCGCTGGCGCGTGCTCACCAGCGCCATAAAGATGATGATGCACGAGAACACCGCAAAGCTCGATGAAGCGATCGCCAGCTGAATGTCGAAGCCCTGATAGTCGGGAATGTAGCGCGAGAAGTAGTGCGTCAACAGGATGATCACCGGCGTCCAGACGGCGGTGATAAAAATCACCCCAAAGCGCATCGCCCCCCACAGCATTACCGGCAGCAGCAGTGAAAGGGTGTAGTTACTGTTGAAAATCGTGTTGCTGTTGTTGAGCGGCACCAGCAGCAGGGCAATAAGCGATGCCACCACGCCGCACCAGAGCAACACTTCAAACGGCGTCACCCGCTTATCGAACTGCTTACGCATCTGCGAGAAAAAGCTGCGCAGGTAGCGTGGATGGCGGATCACGCGGATGATGAAATAGCACAGCGGGATCCCGGTCAGCCCGCCCACCAGTAGCCCCTGATAGTTAATCAGCGTGCGTATGGAGAATGGATTTGGTGACGCCATGCTGGTGCGGTAGTCATAGAACCCGGCGAAGCTCGCCATCTGAAACAGCATCAGGAACAGCGAGGCGCTGCACAGTACCAGCCAGAACAGGCGCTGCACCCCGACGCGATGATTGCCGTTCAGCGTGGCGTAGCGATACGGCACAAATATCCGGTAGCAGCCCCAGCTGATAATAATGGTGGTCAAAAAGTGAATTACCACCACGACGGTCTCTTTCGGCCCGACCTCGTTTAAATAATGCACCACGAGCGCCAGCATAATACCGGGAAGGGCTGCCCAGCCGAAGAACAGCATCAGGGCGATAAACAGGGCGACCGGGAGATAGTAAAGCACGGCGGTGCTGTCGCCCATGGTGGTATAGGTGTTACCGAGCCTGACCAGCGGCAACAGCAGCAGCGGCAGCAGCAGGGGCAAGCCCCACCACTTATCTTTATGACGTTTGTACCAGTTTGCTAAGTGCATAGATGCTCGAGAAAAACCGTATGCCAGACGAGGATTCACGCTGGTGTCTGACCCTGACCTGTGTGCAACGAAGCACGCGCCACCGTGGTGTGTAGAGAATAATGGTTATTATGTAGCTACGGTGGAAGATGATACCGCTCTACGGGGGCGAACTCAAAAGACAAATCACGCTTTTTCATTGCCAGATCCGCGCCAGCGCTGCGCTTAATAAGGCTGAAAAATGCGCATCTCGTCGCTACCCTGCGCAACTGACCTTTTTTTACATGATTAATAATTGACCTCCCCGCTTCCCTGTGACTTAATAACCGAATCGCCCGCAAGGCCGGGTAAATACTAAGGGTAATTTCGTGACACAGGCTACGGCAATGCGAAGACGACATCGTTTTAACAGTCGAATGACGCGCATCGTGCTTCTTATCAGCTTCCTCCTCTTTTTCTGCCGCTTCGTCTATTCCGCCGTTGGCGCCTGGCATCACCACCAGGACAAACAGCAGATCCAGCAAATCAGTCAGACTATCGAACCGACCACTACCGAACGCTAGCTTTTTGACCGTGATTTTTTGACGCCCTTCGCGGGGTGGGATTTTTTGCGTCCTGAATATAGCTTTGCGCGGGCGTTCCGCCCTTTATGGAAGCTTATCTCTTAAGAGCAGACCGGAAAAATCACTGCCCCAGTGGCTTAGGTGATGAAAACATACTGTTGATCGCGCGGGTGTAGGACAATTTGCGGCCAGGCACAGCATCAGATTGCTAGTGCATGGATGCGTTATACAACGCGGTCAGCTTTCCATCCGGCGTCTGGATAAACGTTTTATCATCAATATGTATGAGCATTCGATTATTAACATCGCCAGTAATAACCATAGCGATATCGTTATAAATGCAATTGTTATGATGTGGGACGTCCCTGAAACAATGATAGTCGTCTGCGCTACCATCATTGCTACCGGTTGGCAGGTGAACATACCCATCGAAGTTCATTATCATAATAGAGGATGGTTTTTCGCTAAACTGGGACCGGCGCAGAACATTTTTTTTGTTCTCATTCCACCATTTTATTTTTCCATCGATTGTCAGAGGAAGGTGTTGCACGTAGACCGCTGCACCATCAACCCTTACGATTAATGGAGATCTGAGAAAAAACCATACTACGGCTAAAACTACTAACCCGGTTATTATAATAATCTTCAGGAGCGGTTTAGCGCGCATAAATTTCACCTTCCAGGGGAGGTTTCATAATAAGAAAGCCATGCAATTATTACAACCAGGAAATAAAAAGATTAAATCATGACATCATGCATAATTATTTAATGCCAATCATCAATATAAAAATCAAATTTTATTCACACTTCAAGAAAGCCATATTTTCAGATATGAAAAATATATCAATAGCCGATGTAATTAATCATCAACACTTGCAAGTTGGCGCAAGAGAGATCATGCGTTAGGTTATTCAAGTAACATTCATAACCAAAAAGATATGTACAGCGAATATTGGTACACAAAAAAAGTAAAGCGTAACAGTTATAAAAAATGCCACTACTGCATTGCATCAGTAATGGCATTTTTGCTATTTCTTAAGACTAATCAATAGCCTGACGTTATTCCCACTCAATCGTCGCGGGCGGCTTGCCGCTGATGTCGTACACCACGCGGGAAATGCCGTTCACTTCGTTGATGATGCGGTTGGAGACGCGACCGAGGAAATCATACGGCAGGTGCGCCCAGTGGGCGGTCATGAAGTCGATGGTCTCAACCGCACGCAGGGAAACCACCCAGTCATACTTACGGCCATCGCCCATCACGCCGACCGAACGTACCGGCAGGAACACGGTGAAAGCCTGGCTGACTTTGTCGTACAGATCGGCACGGCGCAGCTCTTCGATGAAGATCGCGTCGGCACGACGCAGCAGGTCGCAGTACTCTTTCTTCACTTCGCCCAGCACGCGCACGCCCAGACCCGGCCCAGGGAACGGGTGGCGGTACAGCATGTCGTACGGCAGGCCCAGCTCCAGACCGATCTTGCGCACTTCGTCTTTGAACAGCTCTTTCAGCGGCTCGACGAGGCCCATCTTCATCTCTTTCGGCAGACCGCCCACGTTGTGGTGCGACTTGATCACGTGCGCTTTACCGGTGGCAGAGGCCGCGGATTCAATCACGTCAGGGTAGATGGTGCCCTGCGCCAGCCACTTCACGTCCTGCAGCTTCAGCGCTTCTTCGTCGAACACTTCCACGAACACGCGGCCGATGATCTTACGCTTGGCTTCCGGATCGTTCTCACCCGCCAGCGCATCCAGGAAACGCGCTTCTGCCGGAACGTGAACGATGTTAAGACCGAAGTGGTCGCCAAACATATCCAGCACCTGCTCGGCTTCGTTCAGACGCAGCAGGCCGTTGTCGACAAATACGCAGGTCAGACGGTCGCCGATGGCGCGGTGCAGCAGCATCGCGGTGACGGAGGAGTCCACGCCGCCGGAGAGGCCGAGGATCACCTTGTCGTTACCCACCTGCTGGCGGATACGCTCGACGGCGTCGTCAATGATTTTCGCCGGGGTCCACAGGGCTTCGCTCTGGCAGATATCGATAACGAAGCGCTCCAGCATACGCAGGCCCTGGCGGGTATGCGTCACTTCCGGGTGGAACTGCACGCCGTAGAAACGTTTTTCCTCGTTGGCCATGATGGCGAACGGGCAGGTTTCGGTGCTGGCAACGGTCACGAAGTCGGACGGGATAGCGGTAACTTTGTCGCCGTGGCTCATCCACACGTCCAGCAGCGGCTTGCCGTCTGCGCTCAGGGCGTCTTCAATGCCGCGTACCAGTGCGCTGTCAGTTTTCACTTCCACCTGAGCGTAGCCGAACTCACGCTCGTCAGAACCCTGCACGTGGCCGCCTAACTGCATCGCCATGGTCTGCATGCCGTAGCACACGCCCAGAACCGGGACGCCAGCTTCGAACACGTACTGTGGGGCGCGCGGGCTGTTCTCTTCGGTGGTGCTTTCCGGGCCGCCGGAGAGAATGATGCCGTTCGGGTTGAAGTCGCGGATCTGCGCTTCGGTAACGTCCCACGCCCAGAGTTCACAGTAGACGCCCAGCTCACGCACGCGGCGCGCGACCAGCTGCGTGTACTGCGAACCAAAATCGAGGATAAGAATGCGATGTTTATGGATATTTTCCGTCATTGACGCGTTTTCCAGAAAGTAGCTGACAATAAATAAACGCCCGGTGCTGGCACCGGGCGAGAAAAATTAAGAACCCATACGGTAGTTCGGCGACTCTTTGGTGATCGTCACGTCATGAACGTGGCTCTCCTGGATGCCGGCGCCGCTGATGCGGACAAATTCCGCTTTCGTGCGCAGGTCATCGATGGTGCCGCAACCGGTCAGGCCCATGCAGGAGCGCAGGCCGCCCATCTGCTGGTGAATAATCTCTTTCAGGCGGCCTTTGTACGCCACGCGGCCTTCGATACCTTCCGGCACCAGTTTATCGGCGGCGTTGTCGGTCTGGAAGTAGCGGTCGGACGAGCCTTTGGACATCGCGCCCAGCGAGCCCATGCCACGGTAGGATTTGTAAGAGCGGCCCTGGTAGAGTTCGATTTCACCCGGTGACTCTTCGGTGCCCGCCAGCATTGAGCCGACCATCACCGCGCTTGCGCCAGCGGCAATGGCTTTCGCGATGTCGCCGGAGAAGCGGATACCGCCGTCGGCGATGACCGGGATGCCGGTGCCTTCCAGCGCTTCAACCGCGTCAGATACCGCGGTGATCTGCGGAACGCCCACGCCGGTAACGATACGGGTAGTACAGATGGAGCCAGGGCCGATACCCACTTTCACGGCGCTGACGCCAGCTTCGGCCAGCGCGCGAGCGCCTGCGCCGGTAGCCACGTTGCCGCCGATGATCTGCAGGTCCGGGTATTTAGCGCGGGTTTCACGGATGCGCTGCAATACGCCTTCGGAGTGGCCGTGGGAAGAGTCGATCAGCAGAACGTCTACGCCAGCGGCCACCAGCGCATCAACGCGCTCTTCGTTGCCCGCGCCCGCGCCAACCGCAGCACCCACGCGCAGGCGGCCCTGCTCGTCTTTACAGGCGTTAGGCTTACGCTCGGCTTTCTGGAAATCTTTTACGGTGATCATGCCGCGCAGGTGGAAGCTATCATCCACAACCAGCGCTTTTTCGACGCGTTTTTCGTGCATTTTTGTCAGCACCACGTCGCGGGATTCGCCTTCGCGCACGGTAACCAGGCGCTCTTTCGGCGTCATGTAGACGCTGACCGGCTGGCTCAGATCGGTCACGAAACGCACGTCTCGACCGGTGATGATGCCCACCAGCTCCATATCTTCAGTCACCACCGGGTAGCCGGCGAAGCCGTTACGCTCGGTGAGGGCTTTCACTTCCTGAAGGGTGGTGGTTGGCAGCACGGTCTGCGGGTCAGTGACCACGCCGCTCTCATGTTTTTTCACGCGCTTAACTTCTTCAGCCTGGCGCTCAATGGACATGTTTTTGTGGATAAAGCCGATGCCGCCTTCCTGCGCCAGCGCAATCGCCAGACGCGCTTCGGTCACGGTGTCCATTGCTGCGGAGAGCATCGGAATGTTCAGGCGAATGGTTTTAGTCAGATGGGTGCTGAGATCTGCGGTGTTCGGCAGAACGGTAGAGTGAGCGGGAACAAGGAGAACGTCGTCAAATGTCAGAGCTTCTTTAGCGATTCGTAGCATGGCAATATCTCAACCTGGAGGTGAATGAGAACAGATAAAATATTGCCGCGGCATTATACAGAGCGTAACCGATTGCTTCCACACTTTTTTCAGAAAAAACCTTGCTAATGCCTCGTTCCACGTTACTATCGATTGATTAACCCCCTGATTTAAAATTTGATCCCGCTCACATGCCAGCAAACGCCAGCTCCACTATTTTTACCGTAAGCCGCCTCAATCAGACCGTCCGTCTGCTGCTTGAGCAGGAGATGGGTCAGGTGTGGATCAGCGGAGAAATTTCCAATTTTACCCAGCCCGCCTCCGGTCACTGGTACTTCACGCTGAAGGACGATACCGCCCAGGTGCGCTGCGCGATGTTCCGCAACAGCAACCGCCGGGTGACGTTCCGTCCGCAGCACGGTCAACAGGTGCTGGTGCGCGCCAACATCACGCTCTACGAGCCGCGCGGTGACTATCAGATTATCGTCGAAAGCATGCAGCCGGCGGGTGAGGGGTTGCTGCAGCAGAAGTATGAGCAGCTCAAGCAGCGCCTTGCGGATGAAGGATTGTTTGCGCAGCAGCATAAGCAACCCCTGCCCGCCCCGGCGCGCCAGGTGGGCGTCATCACCTCAAAAACCGGGGCTGCGCTGCACGACATTCTGCACGTCCTGCAGCGCCGCGACCCTTCCCTGCCGGTGATTATCTACCCTACCGCGGTACAGGGTGACGACGCCCCGGCGCAGATTGTGCGTGCCATTGAACTGGCGAACCGCCGTAATGAGTGCGACGTCTTGATCGTTGGGCGCGGCGGCGGCTCGCTGGAAGATCTCTGGAGCTTCAACGACGAACGCGTGGCGCGGGCCATTTTTGCCAGCCGCATTCCGGTGGTCAGCGCTGTCGGGCATGAAACCGACGTCACCATTGCCGATTTTGTTGCCGACCTGCGCGCGCCTACGCCTTCTGCCGCTGCGGAAGTGGTAAGCCGCAACCAGCAGGAGCTGCTGCGCCAGGTGCTGGCTGCCCGTCAGCGGCTGGAGATGGCGATGGACTACCTGCTGGTGAGCCGCACCCAGCGCCAGTCCCGGCTTCAGCACCGTCTACAGCAGCAGCATCCCCAGCTGCGGCTGGCGCGTCAGCAGACCGCGCTTATCCGCCTGCGCCAGCGCATGAGCAGCGCGCTCGATAACCAGCTGCGCCGGAGTAGTCAACGCCAGCAGCGCGCCGAACAGCGCCTGAATCAGCAGCATCCCCAGGGACGGCTGCACCGGGCGCAGAACCGCTATCAGCAGCTGGAGTATCGTCTCAGCCAGACTATCGCAGCTCGCCTTAGCAGCACCCGTGAGCGCTTTGGCAGCGCCCTCACCCATCTGGAAGCCGTCAGCCCGCTGGCGACCCTTGCACGCGGCTACAGCGTCACCACGGCCCCGGATGGCGCAGTGCTGAAGCAGACGCGTCAGGCGCAGCCCGGTGACGTGCTGACTACCCGCGTGCAGGACGGCTGGGTGGAGAGCGAAGTGAAAACCGTCACCCCGGCGAAGAAAACCCGCAAGCGTAAACCGGAAAATCCGTAACGGCATCAGGGCCGGTCATTAACTATACTGCTGATATTCCTTTTTTTACGGCACCCGCCTTAACAAGGAGATCGGCATGACGGCATCCCGGTACGCTTCAGTAATCCCGCCCTACATTCTGCGTAAAATTATCGACCACGGGTCTGAACTGCAGCAGCGCTGCGCGCGCCAGACCCTGACCCACGTCCAGACCCTGATGGCCCACGGCATTCCGAAACCTGCCGCGCCGCACGTTGCCGAAGCGGGCCAGCTGACCCGCGACATCTACGACGCACAAAATAAAGAGCAGTTGCCCGGCGAGCAGGTGCGCTTTGAAGGCCAGCCGTCAAATGGCGACGTCGCGGTGGACGAAGCTTACGATTACCTCGGCATCACCCACGATTTCTTCTGGAAGAACTGGCAGCGTGACTCGCTTGATAACCAGGGGCTGGTGCTGTCGGGCACCGTCCATTACGGGCGCGAATACCAGAACGCCTTCTGGAACGGTCAACAGATGGTGTTCGGCGATGGCGACGGCGAGATTTTCAACCGTTTCACCATTGCCATCGACGTGGTAGCGCATGAGCTGAGCCACGGCGTGACGGAAACCGAAGCAGGACTGATTTACTTTGAGCAGGCCGGGGCGCTGAATGAATCGCTCTCGGACGTATTCGGCGCGCTGGTAAAGCAGTATCAGCGTAATCAGACCGCGGACCAGGCCGACTGGATTATCGGCGAAGGGCTGCTGGCGGAAGGTATCAACGGCACCGGGCTACGCTCGATGTCAGAGCCGGGCAGCGCCTATGACGATCCGCTGTTGGGGAAAGACCCGCAGCCGGGCCACATGGATGATTTTATCCGCACCCGGGAAGATAACGGCGGCGTACACCTCAACTCCGGCATTCCCAACCGCGCCTTCTACCTTGCCGCGACAGCGCTGGGCGGCTACGCCTGGCAGAAAGCAGGCCGGGCCTGGTATGACACCGTTTGTGACCGCTCACTTCCTCAGGATGCCGATTTCGCTACCTTCGCCCGGCTGACCATCAGCCACGGCGAACAACGCTTTAACGCCGGGGTAGCGGCCGCCATCGAAGAGGCGTGGAAGGCGACAGGAGTACTGTAATGGAGCTGCCCGAGCTGACCGATGATGCAGTGATCGAGCTGGCGCGTGAAGGCGGCGTGGCGTTTATCCCGCGCCTCTCGGCACCGCGGCGCATTGTGCTGGCTGAACTGAATGCGGAGCAGCGTCAGCGCTTGCTCGATATTCTCCAGCAGGCGCTACCCCAGGCGTTTCCGCCGGGCCAGCCCGATTCACCAGGGCGGGGCGATCAGCGCTACTATCGCATCCAGATCGTCTGGACCCGGCACGACAGCGCGGGCTACGCCGACATCGTGTTGCTGGTTCCGGAGAATGCGGCGCCGCAGGGGTTGCAGAATTTATGGAAGCGTGGCGAAGACTGTATCTGTGACTAGCGCGGGAGCGGCACCCACTCGACGCGTTTTTTTGAGATCAGGCCGTGGCCGTGCTGACAGAAGTAGTCCACTGCACCGCAGGCTTTGAGCACCTCAAGCGGCTGATGGCAGTCGGGGCAACGGGCTTCAGGGGTGAAATCGCGCTGGCAATGTTCGCAGTGCGCACCGCTGTCAGCTGGCACCAGGCCGTTACCGCATTCAGGACAGGTGAGTTCCATAGAGCCTCCGGGTGGGGTTTCCCCTTACCCTCTCGCGAAAAGAGAGAGTAAGGGTGAGGGCTTACTTCCCTTTCTTCAGGTGCTTGATCAGACGTTTACGCTTACGCATCTGGTTAGGCGTCAGGGTATTACGCTTGTTGGCGAACGGGTTGTCGCCGTCTTTGAACTGAATGCGGATCGGCGTACCCATGACGTCCAGCGATTTGCGGAAATAGTTCATCAGGTAGCGCTTGTAGGAGTCCGGCAGGTCTTTCACCTGGTTGCCGTGGATCACCACAATCGGGGGGTTATAACCGCCGGCGTGCGCATACTTCATCTTCACGCGACGACCACGCACCAGCGGTGGCTGATGGTCCTCTGCCGCCATGTTCATGATGCGGGTGAGCAGCGCGGTGCTGACGCGGCGCGTGGAGCTGTCATAGGCTTCACGTACCGACTCAAACAGGTTACCTACGCCGCTGCCGTGCAGGGCGGAAATAAAGTGCACGCGGGCGAAATCGATAAAGCCCAGGCGGAAATCGAGCGTCTCTTTCACCTGATCGCGCACTTCCTGGCTCAGGCCATCCCACTTGTTGACCACAATCACCAGCGAACGACCGCTGTTGAGGATGAAGCCCAGCAGGGAGAGATCCTGATCGGAGATGCCCGCACGGGCGTCTATCACCAGCATTACGACGTTAGCGTCTTCAATCGCCTGCAGCGTTTTGATCACCGAGAATTTCTCTACGGTATCAGTGATCTTGCCGCGCTTGCGCACCCCGGCGGTGTCGATAAGCACGTACTCGCGCTCGTCGCGTTCCATCGGAATGTAGATGCTGTCGCGAGTGGTGCCCGGCATGTCGAAGACCACCACACGGTCTTCACCGAGGATACGGTTAGTAAGCGTGGACTTACCTACGTTAGGGCGACCAACAATAGCCAGCTTGATCGGCAGATCCTGCGGGTTGAAGTCGTCTTCTTCCTCTTCTTCCACGCCTTCGCCGTTTTCAGCTTCGAATTGCGCCCAGTATTCGGCGTCTTCATCCACTTCTTCCTGCGGATCGACATCGTCCATCCACGGCACCAGCACCTGCTCCAGCAGGCTGGTTACGCCGCGGCCATGCGACGCGGCAATCGGATGGATCTCACCCAGGCCGAGAGAGTAGAAATCAGCCACCGCCTGATCCGGGTCCAGACCGTCGGTCTTGTTGGCCACCAGGAAGGTCGGCTTTTCGCGCGAGCGCAGGTGTTTGGCGATAGCTTCATCGGCAGGCATCAAGCCCGCGCGCGCATCCACCATGAACAGCACTACGTCAGCTTCCTCAATCGCCAGCAGCGACTGCTCCGCCATACGGGTTTCCACGCCCTCTTCTGTGCCGTCGATACCGCCGGTATCGATACAGATGAATTCGCGCCCTTCTACTTCAGCACGACCGTACTTACGGTCGCGAGTCAGCCCCGGGAAATCCGCGACCAGCGCATCACGAGTGCGCGTTAAGCGGTTAAATAATGTGGATTTTCCAACATTAGGGCGCCCGACCAGCGCGACCACAGGTACCATTTTGAAAGCCTCTTTACTCAATAATTCATTATTTCAATGGCGCGAAAATACGCCATTTTTATAAACAGCAAACGGCCCCTGCGCGTTGCAGGAGCCGTTTTTGTCAGGTTTTTCGCCCGGCGATTAACGCGTAATTGCGTACAGCGTACCGTCTTTTGCCTGAATCAGCAGTTTGCCTTCGGCAACCACCGGCTCGGTGCGCAGACCGGAGCTGTCTACCTTCTGCTGGGCGACAAAGCGACCGTCAGCGGTATTCAGCCAGTGTAGATAGCCTTCGCTATCCCCGACCACCAGATTTCCATTATACAGCACCGGTGAGGTGAGGTTACGGTGCAGCAGATCGCTCTGGGTCCACAGCGTTACGCCGCCTTCGGTGTTCAGCGCCACGATGCGATCGTTCTGATCCACAAGATATATGCGGTTACCATCAACGATGAAATCGTTAACCGAGCCGATCTCACGCTTCCACATCACCTGACCGGAGCGCAGATCCAGCGCAGTCATGTTGCCGTTGTAGGCCAGCGCGTATACCACGTTGCCCGCAACAACCGGCGTGGTGTCAACATCGCTCAGGCGATCGATTTCGGTCGCACCGGTGGCCTGGGAGATACGCTGCTGCCAGATCATCTGGCCCTGCTGCATCAGCACAGCGCTGACGCGACCGTTATCGCCGCCAACAATTGCCGCGCCGAACGCGGTTGCCGGGGCAGATTCACCGCGCAGTGACAGCGACGGAATATCGAGGTTAACGGTCCACTTCACCGCACCGTCATTTTCGTTCAGCGCCTGCAGAATACCGTTGCTGGTATGGATCAGCACCATGCCGTCGGCAATCACCGGACGGGAGATGGCTTCGCCAGCCACTTTAGTCTGCCACGCTACGCTGCCGTCAGCGATATTGAGCGCATAAACCTGCGCTTTTTCGCTGCCAACATAAACATTACCGCCGGAAACGGCGACGCCGCCAGAGAGCAGCGCCGGACGGTTTGCCGAGAAGAACCCGGTTTTTTCCGCCAGGTCGATGGACCAGACTTCTTTCCCGTCGCTGAGGTTGACCGCTTTCACTTTGCCATGACGGTCAGCCGCATAGGCAATCCCGTCCTGCACCGCAGGGTGCAGATTGGAGTAGAAATCGCCAATACCGTCACCCACGGAGGTGCTCCAGTTGGTTTGCGGTTCAAACTGGTTTTCTACGGTCGGCAGCGGTGACATCTTCACCACGTCCTCTTCGCCGCTAAACAGGGAACAGCCACTCAGCAGTGTGGCAGAAAGCAGTCCTGGCAGGAGTAATTTACGCAATTGCATCGGGTCCCTCTCAGACGGACAAATTATTAATTTTCATCTGCAACATTTCGCTCAGCGCCGGGGAGGTATTCAGTGCCGCCCCTTTACGCCATGCATCCAGCGCACCCTGCTTATCGCCTTTGCTCAGCAGTGCTTCGCCGCGCAGATCGGCAACAATCATTGACCAGCCTTCGCCCTTGATGGTATCCAGCGTCGCCAGCGCGTTATCGGCCTGCTTCTGCTGAACCTGAACGCGCGCGAGGCGCAGGCTGACGATGGCTTTCATATTTTCATCTTTGGTGGCGGCCTGGGCCTGGCTCAGCAGCTGTGCCGCTTTATCAAGCTCATTTTTATCCACGTGCTGCTGCGCCAGCTCAAGCGACGCGAACACACCGTAAATGTTTTTGTTGTCCGCGGCGAATTTCTCAACCGGGGCCAGCGTCTGTGCATCGCCGGGTTTCACCGCGGCGATAGCGTTGTCATAGGCCAGCGAGGTTTCACGCGCCGCGTCGGTCTGATGATCGTTCCAGAAGCGCCAGCCAATCAGCGCGCCCACGCCCAGCACCACACCGACAATCAGCGCTTTGCCGTTCTCAGCAAAGAAGCGCTTAACCGCTTCCATCTGATCATTTTCGTTTTCGTAGATTTCCACGCAGTCCTTCTCCTTACGATAAATTACCGGGACTAACCCAGCAGCGCCTGCAGATGAGCGGCCAGCTCGCGCTGTGCGATGTTCTGCTGCTCACCGGTGCGCAAATCCTTCACCACCACGTTGCCATCTGCAACTTCAGACTCGCCCAGCACCAGTGCGACGCGAGCGCCCCACTTGTCTGCACGCGCAAACTGCTTCTTGAAGTTGCCGCCGCCGTGGTTGGTCATCAGTTTGATGCCGGGAATAGCATCGCGAACCTGCTCTGCCAGCCCCATTGCCGCCGTCTGCGTACCTTCGCCAGACGCGACCAGGTAAATATCGACAACGGATTCGGCTTTAAATTCCGGATTAACCGCCTGAACCAGTAAAACGAGGCGCTCAAGGCCCATCGCGAAGCCCACAGCTGGCGTAGCGCGGCCACCCAACTGTTCTACCAGGCCATCGTAACGACCGCCGGCACAGACGGTGCCCTGTGAACCGAGGCTGTTGGTTACCCACTCAAATACGGTGCGGTTGTAGTAGTCGAGACCGCGCACCAGGCGCTGGTTCACGGTATAGCCGATGCCCGCCGCGTCCAGGAAGGCGCACAGACCCGCGAAGTGCTCGCGCGAATCGTCATCGAGATAGTCGCCCAGCGTCGGGGCGTCGTTGAGCAGCGCCTGCACGTCCGGGTTTTTCGAGTCCAGCACGCGCAGCGGATTGGTGTACATGCGGCGCAGGCAGTCTTCGTCCAGCTTCTCTTTATGCTGCTCCAGGAAGGCCACCAGCGCGTCGCGATAGTTAGCGCGCGCTTCCAGAGAGCCAATGGAGTTCAGCTCCAGCGAGACGTGCTCCGCGATGCCGAGCGCACGCCACCAGCGGGCAGTCAGCATAATCAGCTCAGCGTCGATGTCAGGCCCCTGCAGGCCAAACACTTCCAGACCTAACTGGTGGAACTGACGGTAGCGCCCTTTCTGCGGACGCTCGTGGCGGAACATCGGCCCGATGTACCACAAGCGCTGTTCCTGATTGTACAGCAGACCATGTTCGATGCCGGCGCGCACGCAGCCCGCAGTGCCTTCCGGACGCAGCGTCAGGCTGTCGCCGTTGCGGTCTTCGAAGGTGTACATCTCTTTTTCAACCACGTCGGTGACTTCACCGATAGCGCGTTTGAATAACGGGGTCTGCTCTACAATCGGCAAACGGATTTCGCTGTAACCGTAGCTGCCGAGCACCTGCTTGAGGGTACCTTCAATGCGCTGCCAGAGTGCGGTCTCGGCAGGCAGGTAGTCGTTCATGCCGCGGATGGCTTGAATATTTTTTGCCACGTTAGTTCTCTGCTGTCTGATACAAAAAATGAACCCGTTCCCGGCGACACCGGCTTGCCGGGCGCCTCGCGGGTTCAATCATACACGGGAAGCTATCTGCTTCCCAATGTTGAGATTATTTTTCAAGTTGCTGGACGTGGATACGCTGGCTCTCATCCAGCATCGTGGCTTTCGCGCGGATGCGGGCTTCGAGCTGGGCGATCATGTCGTCGTTGTCGAGACGATCCTTACGCAGGCCGTCTTCGTAGAAGCCGCTTTTGCGGTTACCGCCTGTGACGCCCAGGGTCGAGACCAGCGCTTCGCCCGGCCCGTTCACCACGCAGCCGATAATGGAGACGTCCATCGGAGTGATGATATCTTCGAGACGCTGCTCCAGCGCGTTCACCGTACCGATCACGTCAAACTCCTGGCGTGAACAGGTTGGGCAGGCGATGAAGTTAATGCCACGCGAGCGGATACGCAGGGATTTGAGAATGTCGAAACCGACTTTGATCTCTTCCACCGGATCGGCAGCCAGCGAAACGCGCAGCGTATCGCCGATACCTTCAGAAAGCAGCAGCCCGAGGCCAATCGCCGATTTCACCGCCCCGCTGCGCGCGCCGCCCGCTTCGGTGATCCCGAGGTGCAGCGGCTGATCGATCTGCTTTGCCAGCAGGCGATAGGATTCCACCGCGAGGAACACGTCAGAGGCCTTCACGCTCACCTTGAACTGATCGAAGTTGAGACGATCGAGATGATCAACGTGGCGCATGGCGGATTCAAGCAGCGCCTGCGGCGTTGGTTCGCCGTACTTTTCCTGCAGATCTTTCTCAAGCGAGCCGGCGTTGACGCCGATGCGGATAGGAATATTTTTGTCACGCGCGCAGTCCACCACCTGGCGGATACGCTCTTCGTTACCGATATTGCCCGGGTTGATACGCAGACAATCGACGCCGTACTCGGCCACTTTCAGGGCGATACGGTAGTCAAAGTGAATATCGGCAACCAGCGGCAGGTTAACCTGCTGCTTGATAAGTTTAAACGCCTCGGCGGCGTCCATTGTCGGCACGGATACGCGAACGATATCGGCACCCACACGCTCCAGCGCCCTGATCTGATTCACCGTCGCTTCCACATCCGTGGTGCGAGTGTTGGTCATGGACTGAACCGCGATCGGCGCGCCATCCCCAATCGGGACGTTACCTACGTAAATCCGTTTCGATTTTCTGCGCTGAATTGGCGCTTCGTTATGCATACTTTTCCCTCAGCAATCGCCCGTCTGTTACTGTGCTGCTGATTGTTCGGCATTGAGGGTGAGACGAGCAACCTGGTTTGTTCTGATAAAACGACTGAGATCGACAGGTTTACCCTGGAATTGAATCTGTACGGCCGCCGGCGCGCCAATTTTCAGGCGGTACGGCGTCTGGCCAGCCAGCGTTAAGTTGCCACCGCTGCGCTGCATGCCGCTGAACAGCTTTTTGCCGCTGGCATCGGTCACTTCCAGCCAGCAGTCGGCGTTGAAGCTCAGCTGCAGCGCGTTTGCATCCGCCGCCGCACCGGTTGGCGCGGCATCAGCGGTAGTCGCCGGGGTTTGCGGCAGCGTACTGATATCGGTTTGCGCAGGAGGAACCACTGCGGCAGCCGGGCTGTCAGTGGCCGCGGTAGCCGGTGCCGCCTCTGCAGGCTGTGCCGGTTCTGCGGCTGGCGCAACCGGAGCCGGTTGCGAAACGGTTTGATCCGGGGTGATAGCCTGAGGTTCCACCGCGGTGGCGTCTGTCGACGCCGCACCGGTGTTCAGGTCAATCGGCTGGCTGGTCTGGTTGCCTTCATTCAGACGCGCGCTGGACTGATCGGCCATTGAGGTGATCTCGTCCTGCTGCGCCTGATGATTTTGCCACCACCAGGTGCCGGTCAGACCGACAACAACCAGTACCACCAGGATAGTGAAGCTCCACAGCAGGCCATCGCGCTTTTTGCGGCGCTTGCCGAGGGTCATGCCCTGGACGGTATTCACTTTCGGGCGAAAAGGTTCTTCTTTTTTCGCCGCCGGCAGCAGTTCTTCTTCAGGAATGTGAACGACGCGGGCGTAAGAGCGAATGTAACCACGCAGAAACGTCGCTGCCAGGTCGGCCGGCAGGGTGTCCTCTTCGATGTCACGGACGGTAGAAACCTTCAGGCAAAGGCGTTCAGCAACCGCCTGCTGGCTCAGTCCGAGTTGTTCACGAGCGGTGCGCAGGCGCTGGCCCGTGGAGAGTGCTGTATTTTGGTCGTGAGTGGCTTCAGTATTCATTAGCTGGACTGGTGGTACTGTTTAAATTAAAAGAACCTGATGCAGAGCCAGAACCCGTTGGTTCAGCCCGCACCGCGTAAGCGCTCTGCGAAAAGCGGTGTTGCCCGCTACCCACCCGGTATAAGCGATGCATCCCTTGCAGATTAACCCCTGAACGGTCATCCGGACGCTCTGGCTCTGTTAACCATAGACAGCTTTTACCCCACTGTCTGCGCACGCCAGTCCGCTCGTCACGATGCCATCTCGCTAACCTGTTGTTGTGCCGTTACATACTGCCTCAAACCGGAAAAAAACGCACCGTAATTATTACGCCGGGCAGAGCACAGAACGCATAAACAGTAGTTATATCCCACTGGATATGCTGAACATGCCGCCCGACAACCCTGGCGAGCGGCATACTGACTCACTGTCAGACGGCTTTCACCGCGATTGGTTCACCCTGCAAACGCTTTTTCATGGTGCGTTTGGTACGGTCAATCACCTCGCCCGCCAGCTGTCCGCAGGCAGCGTCGATGTCGTCGCCGCGGGTTTTACGCACGATAGTGGTAAAGCCATAGCTCATCAGCACCTTGGAGAAACGGTCGATGCGGCTGTTGGAGCTGCGATCGTAAGGCGCGCCCGGGAAGGGGTTCCACGGGATCAGGTTGATTTTGCACGGCGTATCTTTCAGCACTTCTGCCAGCTGGTGCGCGTGTTCGGTGCCGTCGTTTACATGATCGAGCATCACGTACTCGATGGTAACGCGACCCTGGTTGGCATTCGACTTATCCAGATAACGGCGCACCGCGGCGAGGAAGGTTTCGATATTGTACTTTTTGTTGATCGGTACAATTTCGTCACGAATTTCATCGTTCGGCGCGTGCAGGGAGATCGCCAGCGCGACGTCGATCATATCGCCGAGCTTGTCCAGCGCAGGCACCACGCCCGAGGTGGAAAGCGTAACGCGGCGTTTTGACAGGCCAAAACCGAAATCATCAAGCATGATTTCCATTGCCGGCACCACGTTCGTCAGGTTCAGCAGCGGTTCACCCATCCCCATCATCACCACGTTGGTGATAGGGCGAGTGCCGGTGACTTTCTGCGCGCCGATGATTTTCGCCGCACGCCACACCTGGCCGATGATTTCCGACACGCGCAGGTTGCGGTTAAAGCCCTGCTGCGCGGTGGAGCAGAATTTACACTCAAGCGCGCACCCGACCTGGGAGGAGACGCACAGCGTAGCGCGGTCTTCTTCCGGGATATACACGGTTTCAACCCGTTGGTCGCCGACTGCGATGGCCCACTTAATGGTGCCGTCGGAGGAGCGCTGCTCTTCGACCACTTCCGGTGCGCGGATTTCCGCTACTTCCTTCAGTTTGCCGCGCAGCACCTTGTTGATGTCGGTCATCTCATCAAAATCGTCGCAGCAATAGTGATAGATCCACTTCATTACCTGGTCGGCACGAAACGGTTTTTCGCCTAGCGTTTGAAGAAACTCGCGCATCTGCTGACGGTTAAGATCCAGCAGGTTGATTTTTTCAGCTTTCGGGGAGAGCGCCGAGGATGACACCTCAGGCGTGGTAGTGCATTCAGACATAATTTTCTTCCGGCCTCGTTGTTACACGTTGTGGCCCCAGGAGGGTGAATTAAATAAAAAGGCCCCGGCAGCGTAAGCTTGCCGGGGCGCAGTATTGTACAAATTCTCAGGCAGGGTTGCCATCACTGAACGCTGACGGGGGTAAATAAAGTGTAAATATCCCCGGCGACAGGATTAGCGAGTGCGCGGGCACACTTCGCCTTCTGCGAAGAAGTAGGCAATTTCACGCGCTGCAGATTCTACGGAGTCGGAACCGTGGGTGCCGTTCTCGGTGAAGCTGTCTGCGTAGTCGGCACGCAGGGTACCGGCCAGCGCGTTCGCCGGGTTGGTAGCACCCAGGATGTCGCGGTGACGCTGTACGGCGTTTTCGCCTTCCAGTACGGAAACCACGATCGGGCCAGAGGTCATGAATTCCACCAGACCGTCGAAGAACGGCTTACCGTCGTGCTCAGCGTAGAAACCGCGAGCCTGCTCTACGCTCAGGTGCAGCATTTTGGTGCCGACGATTTTGAAACCAGCGGCTTCAAAACGCGCGAAGATTGCACCGATTACGTTTTTAGCGACGGCGTTCGGTTTGATGATGGAAAACGTACGTTCAATAGCCATTGATTACCTCTGTGAGTTGTTCTGTTAGCACCAGCAAACGCTGCCGGTTTTTAGCGTGGCGCGGATTATAAAGGCCCGTTGCGCCCTTGCCTATGGATGAAGGTAACATTTTTTTAAAATAGCGCGATTACCGGCAACACCGCGCAATTTACCCGCAGTTTGCCGTCTGCTGCCGGGATATGCCTTCCCGCTGCACCCTGATTATGCCCTGCAATCCTCACCATGATGAGCACGTAATGTGACTTCCGGACGATCGCCAGCCTCAACGTATCGCACCTTCACAGAAATGCCAGCGCGATCACAGCCTGAAACGTTACATGTTACCTTTTGGGTTATTTGTTTTTAAAACAAGCAGATAGTTAGCCATTCCCCCTGCGCGGTTGCTACCTTTACTCCCATCTCGCACCCCGGTGCGCATTTTAGCCAGACGATAACAAGAGAGTGCTAAATGAGACGAGCCGTAAATGCCCTGCAAAACTTCGGTAAATCCCTCTACGGTCCGGTACTGATCCTGCCCATTGTCGGGTTGTTTATTGCCGTCGGTAATATTCTCGGCAATGGTAATCTCGCCGAGTACCTGCCCTTACTCGGCCATCCGGCGGTGCAGAATACCGGGCAGTTTATCGCCAAATCAGCGGTGTCGGTGCTGGCTAACCTGGCGATGGTGTTTGCGGTGGGTATTCCCATCGGTCTTGCCAGTCGCGATAAAGGTTACGCCGCGCTGATTGGCCTCGTGACCTTTATCGTTTTTATCAACGCCATGAACGTGACGCTGCAGTTGCAGGGCGACATCGCCCCGGCAGAGCAGATGCGCGCTGCCGGTCAGGGCATGGTGCTGGGCGTGCAGGTGCTGGAGATGGGCGTGTTCGCCGGGATCCTCACCGGCGCGCTGTCAGGTTACCTGTATAACCGCTATTCGGGGGTGCAGTTTTCCGGCGCGATGGCGATCTACTCCGGACACTGCTTCGTTGCCATTATCATGCTGCCGGTCTCCATGCTGCTGGGCGTGATCATGAGCGAGCTGTGGCCGTTTGCGCAGCAGGGCATCAGCGCCCTGGCGCTCGGCATCAAAGGTGCCGGGCCGTTTGGCGTGGCGATCTACGGCTTCCTGGAGCGCATTCTGGTGCCGACCGGGCTGCATCATCTGGTCTACACCCCGTTCCTTTATACCGAACTGGGCGGCACGCAAGAGGTCTGCGGCTCGGTGTACCAGGGCGCACGCAATATTTACTTCGCTGAAATGGCCTGCCCGTCGGTGCAGCAGCTGAGTGCCACCACGGTGTGGGACGCGCGCGGTATCAGTAAGATGTTTGGCCTGCCCGCCGCCGCGCTGGCGATGTACATGATGGCGAAGCCGGAGCGTAAAGCCGCCGCCAAAGCCATCCTTATTCCCGCCGCCCTCACCTCCATGCTGGTGGGCGTCACCGAGCCGATTGAGTTTTCGTTCCTGTTCGTCGCCCCGCTGCTGTTTGTGGTGCACGCCGTGCTGACCGGGATTGGCATGATGTTGTTCCATCTCTTTGGCGTGCATGCCATCGGGGCCAACGGCTTCATCGATTTCATCCTCTATAACCTGCCGCTCGGCACCACCAAATCAAACTGGCCGATGTACATCCTGGTCGGGCTGATCATGGCCGCGCTCTACTTCCTGGTATTCCGTTTCCTGATTGGCTACTTCGATATGAAGACTCCTGGCCGGGAAGAGGATGACGAGGAGACGCGCCTCTACAGCAAGCAGGAGTACCAGGCGAAGGGCAATAACGACTCGCTGGGCGCGGCTATCGTTGCCGGACTCGGCGGGCGCGACAACATAGATGTGGTGGATAACTGCTACACCCGTCTGCGCGTCACGGTGCGCGACGTGGCTGCCATCGACGAGCCGCAGCTGAAGGCCACCGGCGCGAAAGGCATCATCAAACAAGGTAATAACGTTCAGGTGGTCTACGGGCTGCATGTGAAGAAAATGCGAGAAGCAGTCGAACCGCTGCTCTGAAGGAGATAAATCATGTTGAAACCCCCTTTTATCTTAGCCATCGCCGGCGGCGGCAGCACCTATACCCCGGGCATCGTTAAAAGCCTGATGGTGCGGCTGGAAGATTTCCCGCTGGCGGAGATCCGCCTGTATGACATCGACAGCAGCCGTCAGGACACCATCGCGCCGGTGGTCGAGAAGGTGATTCGCGATCACAGCCAGACCATCACCTTTACTACTACCAGCGACCCGGAAACGGCCTTTCGCGGTGCGCATTTCGTCTTTGCCCAGATGCGCGTCGGCCAGTACAAAATGCGCGAGCAGGATGAAAAGATCCCGCTGCGCCACGGCGTACCGGGTCAGGAGACCTGCGGCCCTGGCGGGCTGGCCTATGGGCTGCGCACCATTCTGCCGATGGTCGAGCTGATCGATCTGGTGGAGCACTACGCCGACAGCAATGCCTGGATTGTTAACTACTCCAACCCGGCGGCGATTGTGGCTGAAGGGGTGCGTCGTCTGCGCCCGCAGGCGCGGGTGCTGAACATCTGCGATATGCCGGTAGCGGCGATGCGCAATATGGGCGCGATTCTGGGCGTCGATCGCCATAAGCTGGAGGTGGACTACTTCGGCCTCAACCACTTCGGCTGGTTTACCCGCGTGATGGTAGACGGGGAAGATCGCCTGCCGGAGCTGCGTCGCCACATTGCAAAATTTGGTCTGCTCACCGAGGACGCGGCGCAAACCGACCCGCAGCACTCGGACCCGTCATGGGTGAAAACCTGGCGCAACATCCAGCCGATCATGGAACACTTCCCAGAGTATCTGCCCAACCCTTATCTGCAGTACTACCTGATGCCGAACGACATCGTGGCGCACCAGCGTCCGGACTACACCCGGGCCAACGAAGTGATGGACGGGCGCGAGAAAAAGCTGTTTGCCGCTGCGGAGGAGTACAAGCGCACCGGGATACTGCCGGACGCGTTCCACGTCGGGGTGCACGGGGCGTTTATCGTCGATGTCGCCTGCTC
>Ga0268256_1000593_pt1 | contig 28790 bp, 18 predicted proteins | sample AgamicAtAmrz_FD_200247 | JGI IMG/M metagenome (GOLD analysis project Ga0268256, IMG submission 200247) | Agave microbial communities from Guanajuato, Mexico - At.Am.rz (v2) (version 3) | ecosystem: Host-associated > Plants > Roots > Rhizosphere | place: Guanajato, Mexico | collected 2012-06-07 | reverse complement strand
CAAGGCGCATCGGGGCTGTCCAGGTCGACCGACAGATCCGGCGCAGCAGGATGCAGTGACTGGTCGTGGGACTGCTCGAACAACTGCGCCACAGCCTTCTCCATGCGGGTTTCCATGGTGGCATCGATGCGGCTGTGGGCCGTCTCGATGCGGCAACCGCCTGGCAGCAGCGACTCGTCTTCAAGCAGCTTCCAGCTTTCCTCGTGGCGTTCGCGCAGGGCCTTGGCCAGCTCGAAATCCTGCGGATTGAGGTGGATGCGGATATTGCCTGCGCCCATCGGCAGCAGTTTCAGCGCCTCGCGCAACACGTGAGTGATCTGGCTGGAATCGCTGGCCAACTCGCGACCGATCACCTGACGGGCGACATGGGCGACCAGGTGCACGAGGGACTTCTCGATCTGGGTATCCTGCTCGGCGATGGGCTCGAGCAGGTTGGCCATCAATTGCTCCAGGCTCGCCAGCTTGGCCGTCAGTGCCTCTTCGGCCTCCTGGCGCACCTTGAGCTGCGTGCTGTGGAAACCCTCGCGCTCGCCGGTGGCGAAGCCTTCGTTGTAGGCCTCCTGGCGAATCGCTTCGAGCTCTTCGAGGGTCAGCGGCTGGACTTCCTCCAGCGGCACTTCCTCGACTTCCTCGACCACCTCGGGCTCAGGTTCAGGTGCAGGCTCGGGCTCCGGATCGAAGCTGGGCAATGCCCATACATCGACGCCCTCGAGGTCGCGGGCGCGGATCAGGTCGCTGGGATGTTCTTTGGTGGACATGCTGTCATGTTCTCGAAACCATGTTCAGCCAACGCGATCCCCGTGGGAGCGGGCTTGCCCGCGAATGCGTCAGCAGGAGCAACGCGTGGCCTGACCTGGCGCCTTCGCGGGCAAACCCGCTCCCACAGGGTCAGCGCCAGTCAGAACGGTGCGCGAAATCGCTTAGATCATTTCCTCGGCACCCTTGCCACCGAGCACGATCTCGCCGGCCTCGGCCATGCGTCGAGCGATGGTGAGGATTTCCTTCTGCGCCGTTTCCACATCGCTGACCCGCACCGGGCCCTTGGCCTCCAGGTCGTCGCGCAGCAGTTCCGAAGCACGCTTGGACATGTTCTTGAAGATCTTGTCCTTGACCTTCTCGTCCGCGCCCTTGAGCGAGACCACCAGCACGTCCGAGGACACCTCGCGCAGCAGCGCCTGGATACCACGGTCGTCGACGTCGGCCAGGTTGTTGAAGACGAACATCAGGTCTTCGATCTGCTCGGACAGGTCGCTGTCGATATCGCGGATCGCATCCATGAGCTGGCCTTCCACAGAGCTGTCGAGGAAGTTCATGATGTCGGCAGCGCGCTTGATGCCGCCCAGGGTGGTGCGCGCAGCATTGGAGTTGCCCGAGAACTGCTTCTCGAGGATCTGGTTGAGCTCCTTGAGTGCCGCCGGCTGCACGGTGTTCAACGAGGAGACGCGCAGGACGATGTCCAGGCGCACCTTGTGGTCGAAATTGCTCAGCACTTCACCGGCCTGGTCGGGGTCGAGGTAGGCGACCACGATGGCCTGGATCTGCGGGTGCTCGTAGCGGATGACATCGGCCACGGCACGCGGCTCCATCCACTTCAGGCTGTCCAGGCCACTGGTGTTGCCACCGAGCAGGATGCGGTCGATCAGGCCGTTGGCCTTGTCCTCGCCGAGCGCCTGGTTGAGCATCTTGCGGATATAGCCGTCGGAGCCGACGCCCAGGCTGGTCTGGTCGCCGACGATCTCGACGAACTCGCTCATGACCTGCTCGACCTGCTCGCGGTGCACGTTGCCCATCTGCGCCATGGCGACGCCAACCCGCTGCACTTCCTTGGGCCCCATGTGGCGCAGGACCTGGGCTGCATCGGTCTCGCCCAGGGACAGCAGGAGAATCGCCGCCTTGTCGACGCGGCTCAGCTTGGCGGTAACGGCTCGGTTGTCACTCATCGGCGTTGATCCACTCTTTCACGACCTGGGCGACACGGCCCGGGTCTTCGGCCACCAGGCCCTTGATTGCGTTCAGTTGCGCCTCATAGCCTTCGCTCGGGCTTGGCAACAGGATACTGCTCGGCCCGCCAAGGCTGACGCGGTCGTTGCCCAGTTCGCCGTCCAGGCCGATCATGCCGCCCAGTTCCATGTCACTGTCGGTGGCCGCGCTCTTGCCGCCACCGGTGATGTTGTTGAGCACAGGGCGCAGCACGCCGAACACCAGCACCAGGATGAACACCACGCCCAGCACTTGCTTGATGATGTCCCAGAACCAGGGCTGCGAGTAGAACGGGATGTCGGCGAGGACTTCGCCACGGTCGGCGGAGAACGGCACGTTCATCACGGTCACGCTGTCGCCGCGGCTGGCATCGAAGCCGACCGCATCCTGCACCAAGCGAGTGAAGCGCGACAGGTCCTCGGCGCCCCAGGGCGCGCGGGTGGTCTCGCCGTTGGCATCGACCTTGACCTGATCGTCCACCACCACGGCCACCGACAGGCGGGTCAGGCGACCTTGCTGCTGGCGGGTATGGCTGATGGAGCGGTCCAGTTCGAAGTTCTTGGTGCTCTGCTGACGCTTGTCGGACGGATACGGCGCGAGCATCGGCTGGCCGGTGGCCGGGTCCATGATCTGCTGGCCGTTGGCATCGACCAGCGGCTGGCCGGGGGCGATGGCACCGGCCGGGGTACCGGTTCCGGCAGCGTTCTCAGGTGCAGCGGCACCGGCTGGCGGCTGGTTGCTCAGCGCGCCGGGAACACCCTGCGGGCCCTGGCTGCTGGCACGCTGCTCGTTGACCGACTGCTCGCTGCGCAGCGCCGGCTGGTCAGGGTTGAACTGCTCGGAGGTGGACTCGACGGCGTTGAAGTCGACGTCGGCGGAGACCTCGGCCTTGTAGCGGTCGTTGCCCAGCACCGGCTGCAGGATGTTGTGCACACGCTGGGTGAGCAGGCCTTCCATGCGGCGGGTGTAGTCGAACTGCTTGCCGGCCATGGTCAGCGAGGTGTCCTGCAACTGATCGGAGAGCAGATTGCCCTTCTGGTCGACCACGGTGACCTGCGACTTGTCCAGTTCCGGCACGCTGGTGGCGACCAGGTTGACGATGGCCATCACCTGACCGGCTTCCAGGTTGCGGCCTGGGAACATTTCGACCAGTACCGAAGCGCTCGGGCGGCGCTCGTCACGCACGAACACCGAGCTTTTCGGAATGGCCAGGTGCACGCGAGCAGCCTTGATGTTGTTCAGGCTGGAGATGGTACGCGCCAATTCGCCTTCCAGGCCGCGACGGTAACGGGTCGCCTCCATGAACTGGCTGGTACCCAGGCCCTGGTCCTTGTCGAGGATCTCGAAACCGATGTTGCCATCGCTTGGCGCCACGCCGGCGGCGGCCAGTTTCATGCGGGCACGGGAGAGGTCATCGGCCTTGACCAGCAGCGCGCCGGAATTGGGTTCGACGGTGTAGGGAATATCAGCGGCGGCCAGGGTTTCCATGACCTGCTTGGTGTCCATGCCGGCCAGGCTGCCATACAGCGGACGGTAGTCCGGCTGCTGCGACCAAAGCACCACGGCAAAGCCGATGGCCACGCTGGCAGCCAGCCCGACCAGCAGGCCGACCTGACGCAGCATGGGCATCTGCGAGATGTTTTCCAGGAACGCCATGCCGAACAGCGGCGGCTTGGCCACGGGCGGGCCACTCTTGGCGGGGGCGTTATCGACGACTGCTTCGGCCATGACTCAATTCGTCCTCAAACCGGCATCTGCATGATGTCCTGGTACGCCTGGACCAGCTTGTTGCGCACTTGGGTCAGGGCCTGGAACGACACGCTGGCCTTCTGCGAGGCGATCATCACGTCGGTGAGGTCGACACCGCTCTTGCCGATCTCGAAGGCGTTGGCCAACTGGCTCGATGCCTGCTGGGTATCGCTGACCTTGTTGATGGCCTGGCCGAGCATGTCGGCAAAGCTGCTCTGGCCCGGGGCGAGCTCAGGCGCAGCGGCGACCTTGGGCAGCGACATGGCATCGGCCTGCATCGCGCGCATGTCCAACATCAGACGATTGAATTCAACACCTTGGCTCATGAACTTCTCTCTCCGGCGGCCGCATTTTTTTGACACTGATGCAGCGGGTAAAACGGTTAAAGCAACAAAGGTGCCAGCCTTCGCAAAGTCGCTCCGCAAAGGCACTTACCCGTACAGGCTGGCCTCGACATCCATCCCCGCATCGCGCATCTGCGCCAGCTTGTAGCGCAGCGTACGCGGGCTGATGCCCAACCGTTCGGCAGCCTCCTTGCGACGCCCACGTTCGGCGCGCAAGGTATCGATGATCATCTGGAACTCATGACGACGCATATCGTCGCCCAGGCCACTGGACTCAGACGCCGATTCGAGCGATGATGGCTCCGCGATATCACTGCTTGCTGGTGACAAGGGAATGGCGCCCGCCAGACAGAAATCCGCCGCCTCGATCACCCCACCCTGCTGCAGGATCAGCGCTCGCTGCAGCGCGTTGTCCAGCTCGCGCACGTTGCCAGGCCATGCGTGCGCCTGCAGGCATGCCCGCGCTTCGGCCGACAGGCGAACCGGTGCATGCTTCATCTTGCCGACATGCTTGGCCAGCAGGCGCTCGGCCAGCGGCAGGATATCGGCGCTGCGCTCGCGCAGTGGGCGCCAGGCCAGCGGGAAGACCGAAAGACGGTAGTACAGGTCTTCACGGAAGCGCCCGGCAGCGACTTCGCCAGCCAGGTCACGGTTGGTGGTGGCCAGCACGCGAATGTCCAGACTGATCGGCTTGCGCCCGCCGACCCGCTCGACCTCCCGCTCCTGCAGCACGCGCAGCAGCTTGGCCTGCAGGCCCAGTGGCATTTCGGAAATCTCGTCGAGCAACAGGGTGCCGCCATCGGCTTGTTCGAACTTGCCCGCCTGGGCCGCGATGGCACCGGTGAACGCGCCTTTTTCGTGACCGAACAGCGTGGCTTCGAGCATGTTGTCTGGAATCGCCGCACAGTTGATCGCCACGAATGGCTGCGCGGCGCGCGCCGAGCGCTGATGAATGTAACGCGCCAGCACTTCCTTGCCGGTACCCGACTCACCCGAGATCAACACCGTGGAGTCGCTGCGCGCCACGCGGGCAGCCAGCTCGAGCAGTTGCCGACTGGCCGGCTCACTGGCCACCGGCCCCTCCTCTTCGGCACCCAGGTGCCCCGCGGCATGACGATCGACCAGACTCAGCAACGCCTTGGGTTCGAACGGCTTGACCAGGTAGTCGGCAGCGCCCTGACGCATCGCCTCCACCGCACGCTCCACTGCAGCGTGCGCAGTCATCAGCAGCACGGGCAGTTGCGGGTGGTGACGACGCAGTTGCGCAAGCAGTTGATGGCCATCCATCCCCGGCATGTTCACATCACTGACCACCAGCCCGAAGGCCTCTTCGGCCACGGCGTCCAGCGCTTCTTCTGCACTGCCCACGGCGCGGTAGTCGAATCCGCCGATCTCCAGGGTATCGCCCAATGCCTGGCGCAAGGCACGATCGTCCTCGACCAACAAAACCTTGACCATCACTGCACCTCCGTCGATTGCCCGCCGATCAGGGGCAGTACCACCCGCACGCAAGTGCCACGCCCGACTTTCGAGCGCAGCTCAAGGCTGCCCTGATGTGCCTTGACCACCGCCTTGACCACCGCCAGGCCGAGGCCGGTACCGGTGGCCTTGGTAGTCAGGAACGGCTCGCCCAGGCGCGCCAGCAACTGCGCGTCGATCCCGCTGCCAGCGTCACTGACGCACAGGTGCAGGCTCTGCCCGCGACGCAACAGGTGTACTTTCAGGCGCGCGGGCTCCGAGCTTGCCTGCAGCGCGTTCTCGATCAGATTGAGCAAGGCGCCAACCAGGGTGTCGCGATTGCACAGCAACTCGCCCAAGTGCGTATCGCACTGCCAGCGCACCGCATGCCCCTGCACATGGGACTGCGCAGCCTGTTGCAGCGCCTGGAACAATGCCTTTGGGGTCAGCCGGTCATTGAGCGGCAACTCGCCACGGGCGAACACCAGCATGTCGCGCACCTGATGCTCCAGCTCGTGCAGACGCTCCTTCAGACTGCCGGCGAAGCGCTGACGGGTTTCCAGCGCCAGGCCGCCCTGGTCATCGGCCAGATGGCTGGCATAGAGCATGGCCGCCGACAGGGGCGTGCGAATCTGATGCGCCAGCGAGGCAACCATCCGCCCCAACGACGACAGACGCTCGTGACGCGCCAGTTGTCCCTGCAGGCGACGGGTTTCGGTCAGGTCGTTGAGCAGCACCAACTGGCCGGGCTCGGCATCCAGCGAACGGGTGGCAATGGACAAGCGTCGACCGTCACGCAGCGACACCTCGTGGCCGTCATCCTCTCGCGGCGCAAAGCTGCGGGCGATGACCTGGCGCCAGAGTTCACCGACCAACGGCGCACCGAGCAACTCACAGGCGGCAGGGTTGGCTTCGCGCACATAGCCCTGGCCGTCGATGACGATCACCCCGCCAGGCAGCAGATCCAGCAAATGCTGCAGGCGGTTGGCCAGACGCTCCTTTTCACCCAGCTCGGCCATGCGCTGAGCGCTGACCACCTCCAGCTCGCCCTTGAGCTCGCTGACGCGGGCCTCGAGCATGTTGTACGACTCACTGAGCTGGGAGGAAACCTGGTTGAACAGGGCGAACGCCTGCTCGAGCCCCTGTCGACTTTCCTGTTCGACCGGGGTGCGTCCCTGCTGCTCAGGGGCTCGGGAGATGTGGGCGGCCTGGGGCATCGTGCTCTCTCGCATGGCTGACCGTCATAAAAACGGTACTTTGCCTGCGGTGTAGCAATAGCCGTGCCGGGGATGGGGATTCTGAAAACACGCCAGCCCCTTGCAGACGCAACGCAAGGTTGCGCCTGCAAGGGGCTGGGCTTCAGTCTTCGGCCTGGTCTTCGCCGCCCTGGCGACTCATGCCGTACTTGCGCATCTTCTCGACAAGCGTGGTTCGACGGATGCGCAGGCGCTCGGCGGCGCGGGCAACGATACCGTTGGCGTCGTCCAGAGCTTGCTGGATCAGCCCCTGCTCAAGGCTGCCGAGATAGTCCTTCAGGTCCAGGCCTTCGGGCGGCAGCATGGCGTGGCTGGAGAAGTTCGGCGCATGGCCGTTGATCGCCACACGCTCTTCGAGATCGCTGCGCAAGCTGTCGACCAACTGCTCGTCTTCGTCATCGACGTAGCGGAATTTTTTCGGCAGCTCGGCAACGCCGATCACCCCGTACGGATGCATGATCGCCATACGCTCGACCAGGTTAGCCAGCTCACGGACGTTACCCGGCCAGCCATGCCGGCACAGCGACATGATCGAGGCCGAGTTGAAACGGATGGAGCCGCGCTTCTCGTGCTCCATGCGCGAGATCAGCTCGTTCATCAGCAGCGGAATGTCCTCGACACGCTCGCGCAGCGGCGCCATTTCGATGGGGAAGACATTCAGGCGATAGTACAGGTCTTCGCGGAAGGTCCCCTCCTCGATCATGGTCTCGAGGTTTTTGTGGGTCGCCGCGATGATGCGCACGTCGATGCTCTGGGTCTTGTTGCTGCCAACCCGCTCGAAGGTACGCTCCTGCAGCACGCGCAGCAGCTTGACCTGCATCGGCAACGGCATGTCGCCGATCTCGTCGAGGAACAGGGTACCGCCGTTGGCCAGCTCGAAACGCCCCGCACGGCTGGTGATCGCCCCGGTGAAGGCGCCCTTCTCGTGTCCGAACAGCTCGCTTTCGAGCAGCTCGGCAGGGATCGCCCCGCAATTGACTGGCACAAACGGCGCTTCACGGCGCTTGGAGTGATAGTGCAGGTTGCGCGCGACCACTTCCTTGCCCGTGCCGGATTCACCGAGGATCAGCACGCTGGCATCGGTGTCGGCCACCTGCTGCATCATCTGCCGCACATGCTGGATCGCACGACTGGTGCCAACCAGGCTGCGGAACAGGTTGGGTTCGCGCTGACGACCGCGCTCACGCGCCTGGTCGTACATCTCACGGTAGACCTGGGCGCGGTGCAGCGAATCGAGCAACTGGCTATAGCTGGGCGGCATCTCCAGGTTGGACAGCACGCGCCGGCGCAGGTCTTCAGGGAACTCGGCAGAAGAAATTTCACCTAGAAGCAGAACTGGAAGGAACTCATCCCACGCAGCCACTGTCTTAAGCAGGCCCAGGACACTTGCCGGTGCATTCACAGCCCCGATCAGCACACACAGGACTTCCCTGCTCGAAGACAACGCCTCTACCGACTGCTGCCAGTCCGCACTGGAGCAGGAGAGGTTCTCTTCGCCGAGAAAATTCAGGACCACCGCCAGATCGCGGCGGCGTTCGCTGTCGTCATCGATCAGGAGGATCTTGGTTTCACGCCACATTCAATACTAACTTCCCTAGTCATATCGGCGCCCGCAGGCGTGCTCGACATCATTCCGACTGAAATGGTCAGTGTTCGGACGTCTGAAATTTCGAAAACAGCCACTAGTTAAGTCAAAAAACAGCACACAGTCAAATTAATGGCGCGCAGCTTCTTGCATTGCCCAGCGATCAGCTGAACAGATGGTATACCTTTGTCGCGTTTTTTGCCTGACGGATCTGCGTCATCTCGTCGACTATCGATTGACGTTCACCACTTGCAAATTCAATCAATTGCCGATACACCGCCAGCAATTCATCCAGACTGCTCCTGACCTGCGCATCGTTTTCCTGCGCTTCGGCCAGGATATCCTCGACGCACACGCGACATGCCAGGTCGAGCTTGCCCACCGCATCCCAGTCGCGCTCAGCGAACGCTGCCAACAAGGCATCGCGGGTCTCTTCGATACGTGCAATCACTTCGCTCATGTGCGCCTCCTGGAATTACTCTGCCGGCACCTGTTCGCCGATGGCGTCCCAGCCTTCCTTGACCGTGATCAGCAGGCGCGCCACTTCGTCGATGATCGCCGGGTCACTGTGGACGTTGGCTTCGATCAGGCGACGGCTCATGTACTGGTACAGGTTGTCGAGGTCGGTCAGGCTGTCGGCGTGATTCTCCAGATCCAGCCCTTCGCGCAGGCCGCCAATGATGTCGATGGCCTTGCCGATCAGAATGCCCTTCTGGGCGACGTCCTTGCGCGCGATCGCGCCCTTGGCCTGGGCCATCCGGTCAAGACCGCCCTGCATCAGCATCTGCACCAGACGGTGCGGACTGGCTTCGGAAGTCTGCGCAGCACCGTTGACTTTCTGGTACTGCCGAAGGGCCAACATCGGGTTCATGGAACTACCTCATTGCAGCGAAAAGGTTGCGTATACCCGCTGTATCGCCAGCTCGTCAAAAAACTTTAGCCATGAAACACAAAGCCCGGGACACCTGCAAGGTGTCACCGGGCTTTTGCCGCCGCTTAGCGATCAGCCTTTCTTGGCCTGGGCATTCATCGCATCGAAGATCGAGACGATCTGCTCGCCCTGCTTCTTCATCAAGCCCAGGGCGGTGTCGAGCGCTGCGTACTTCTTGGTCAGCGAGGTGGTCAGCAGCTCGGTACGGCGGTCCAGCGCAGCCTGCTGGTCCTGCAGGTTCTTGGTCACCTTGTCGAGCGCCGACTTGCGCGAATCCAGCGAACCGCCGGTCTTGACGTAGGGATCGAGGGCCTTGGTCATCCGGTCGAAAACGCCACCGTCGGCACTGAACAGCCCCTGAATCTCCGAGCCAAGCTTCTTGTCGTTCAGTGCAGCGGTGAACTTGGTGCTGTTGAACTCGAGCGTGCCGTCTTTCTGGGTGTTGATACCCAGCTGGCTGAGGGTATTGAGCTGGGTGCCCGAACCGGCTTCGGCGACCACCTTGCCGATGTCGCTCAGCAAAGAGCGCGTGGTCGGATCGTTGGTCAACGGGCCCAGGCTGGTCACGTTACCGGAAGAGTCCTTGGTCGGTGTCGTCAGGGCGGTAACAGCCTTGCGCAGGGTGTTGTAAGCATCGACAAACGACTGAACCGATTTCTTCAGGCCATCGTTATCGAGCGTCACACTCACCTTGACCCCGGTCGCAGCGGTCGGCAGCGTAGTGCCGGTGAGCTCCAGGCTCAAGCCACTGATGGCGTTGTCCACGGTGTTCTTCGAGCTGGTCAGGTCCAGGCCGTCGATGGAGAACTTCGCATCCTGTGCCAGAGCAGTGATGTAGCCGCCGCTGGTCGGGGTCATCTGCTTGGTGCCATCGACCGCCAGCTCAGGGATGCCGCTGACGGAAATGTCGCTGCCCGCGCCGGTCGTCGTGGAGCCGAACACCAGGCGCGAACCACCGGCCTCGTTGATGATGTTGGCAGACAGCCCCTTCGCGCCGAGCTCCTTGTTGATCTGGTCGCGTACGGTCTGCAGGGTCGAACCTGCAGCGACGTTGATCTTGTAGTCCTTGCCGTTCTGACTGATAGTCAGCTCGCCCTGGCTGATCGGCGAACTGGCGCCACCTGCGAACTGCTGGCTGGCAACCTTGGAACTGGTCGCCAGCTGACTGACGCGGATATCGTAGGTACCGGCAACCGCACTGTTGGTGGTCTTGATCTTGACCACGCTTTCGTTGGCGGAAGTACCGGCAAAGGCGTTGAAGGAAGGCGCATCCTTGTCGTTGAGCTTCTTCATGGCGTCCTGGAACGCCGTGAGAGCGCTACGCAGGGAACCGATGCCCGAGAGGATCGCCGAGTTATTGCTCGACTGCCGAGCAATCTGGTTGGACTTGGCCGAAGTATCGGACTTCACCAAGGCATCGACGATCTTGCTGATCTCGAGGCCGTAGCCCACGCCTGTGCTAGGAGTAATTGCTGCCATGTCCTGCCCCTCTCTTCAACGCGCCCGCCTCGCTCCTGCAAGGCCGGCATGATTCGTAACGCGCAATGCTCGCCGCCGGTCAGACCTTGGCGTTGAACAGTACACTTTTGACATCGCGCAGGCTTTCGGCGATCCGCAGGGCCTCCTCGGAGGGAATCTGACGGATCAGCTCGCCGGTTTCGCTGGCGATGACCTTGACGACAATCTTGCCGGATTCTTCATCCGTGGAAAACTCAAGATTACGTCGGGTTTCTTTCAGGAATTGCTCGATCTGCGAGACGGCGTTCTTGACGTTGTCAGTGTCGTGCACCTTGACCGCGTCCTTCTTGCCACCCTCGGCGGATGCTTCCAACGGCCGCGAGACCGGCTTGTCGGCAACCTGCTCGGCCGAACGTGCGGCCGGATAAGACAGGTTCAGCTTGACGCTCATGTCCATGTCCACCACCTCGTAATGAAAAGGCGGGGGAGCGCCGCAAGTGCACTCCCCCGCCAGCAGCTATCAGGCAGATTAGCCCAGCAGCTTCAGAACTGCCGACGGCAGCTGGTTAGCCTGGGCCAGAACCGAGGTCGAAGCTTGCTGCAGGGTCTGCTGCTTGGTCAGCTGGGCAGTTTCGGCAGCGAAGTCGGTGTCCTGTACACGGCCACGAGCAGCTTCGGCGTTCTCGTTGATGTTCTGCAGGTTGTTGATGGTGCTGGTCAGACGGTTCTGGGCGGCACCCAGGTCAGCACGGTTGGTGTTGATTGCCTGCAGGGCAGCGTCGATTGCGCTGATGGCGGCGGTGAAGGTCTGCTCGGCGGCGGTGCTGTTGGCACCGGTGATGCTCTTGCCAGCCAGGGCGGTCAGCGCAGCGCCAGTACCGGTGGTTTTCATCGCGGCGCTGAGCGTCACGGTGATCTGGTTGGCAGAGCCGGAGTTGGAGCCGACCTGGAAGGTCATGACGCCAGCGGTACCGTCCAGCAGGTTCTTGCCGTTCAGCTGGGTGGAGTCGGCGATACGGTCGATTTCCGACAGCATCGACTGGAACTCTTTGTCCAGAGCGTCACGGTCTTGCTGGCTGTTGGAGTCGTTTCGGGACTGGACGGCCAGTTCACGCATACGCTGCAGGATGTTGGTCTGCTCTTGCATCGCGCCTTCAGCGGTCTGGGCGATGGAGATACCGTCGTTGGCGTTCTTGATAGCCATGGTCTGACCGCGGATCTGCGAGGTCATGCGGGTAGCGATCTGCAGGCCGGCGGCGTCGTCTTTGGCGCTGTTGATTTTCAGGCCGGACGACAGACGGGTCATCGAGGTGCTCAGAGCGTCGGAAGCGCGGCTCAGGTTTTTCTGAACGCCCAGAGAGGTGGTGTTGGTGTTAACGGTCAAAGCCATGACGAATTCCTCGTTGGATTGGGTACTGCGGCTTCCGGCCCTGGCGTTTGCCGGGTGTGTGGCCTAGAGAACCTTCGTAATGGTTATCGTCGTCGTGGCGGTTTGCTTTAGGGGGTTTTGCGAATATTTTTAGTGGCACGCTGCCACCCCAATGAAATCAAGGGTTTGACGCCAGAAATACAGCGTTCGCCCGGACCCGCAGAACTGCCAATAGACCGCAGAAATGCAAAAGCGCCGAACGGTTACCCGTGCGGCGCTTTTGCAGATGCAGCGACAATGCTCAATCAGTGCGTTCGATGATCGCCGAACCCCACGACAAGCCGACGCCAAAGCCACTGAGGGCAACACGCTTGTGGGTCGAACCCAGCACATGCTTCTCCAGCAGCAACGGAATGCTGGAGGAAACGGTGTTGCCGGTCTCGACCATGTCCTTGACGAACTTGCCCTTGTGCGCGCCCTCATCGAAGCGCGCCGACACCGCATCGACGATGGCCGCGCTGCCCTGATGCAGGCAATACAGGTCGATGTCGTCAGCCTTGAGCTGGCTGGCCTCGAGCAACTGGTTCAGGTGCGCCGGCACCTTGACCAGGGCGAAGTTGTAGACCTGACGACCGTTCATGAAGAACTTGCCATCGGTGGTGCGCAGGTGCTCGGCACCGGCACCGTCGCTACCGAACAGCGACTTGCCCAGTTGCCAGGCCGCGCCCTCGCCCATCCAGGTCGCGGTGGCGGCGTCACCGAACAGCATGGTGGTGTTGCGGTCTTCAGGGTCGACGATCTTCGAGTACGGATCGGCGGTGATCAGCAGGCCGTTCTTCAGGCCCGCAGCTTCCATGAAGCCTTTCATCGCGTACAGGCCGTAGACATAGCCCGAGCACCCGAGCGAAACGTCGAACGCCGCAACATGGGTCGCAAGCCCCAGCTTGTGCTGGACGATGGCGGCGGTGTGCGGCAGGCCCTCGGCGTCGCCATTCTGGGTGACGACGATCACTGCATCGATGCTGGCAGGGTCGAGCGAAGGATTGGCGGCGAACAGATTGCGCGCGGCCTCGACACACAGGTCGGAAGTTTCCTGCTCGCTGTCCTTGCGCGGCAAGAACGTGGAGCCGATCTTGCCGAAGATGAAATCCTGGTCCTTGCCGAATTTTGCGCCCTGGGCGTAGTTGTCTACCCCTTGAGTCGGCAGGTAACTGGCGATGCTTTTAATGCCAATCATGTGGCTTCCCGTTCAATAACAGCGAAGTAGCCCACGGCGTACGCAACGACGAAACGCCAGGAAACAAGGGACGCCCCTGTTCCTGACCACGTTTTGGCTGCGCGACGGCGGCTCCTAGTTTGGACAATATACAGTGAAGATGCGCGAAGTGACTCTCAAGTCACGCGTTTTTTGTCGAATGGACACCGTAGCGTCACATCCTCACTGCGGGCCGCCCCCTCAATCGGGTAACCAGGCGCGGCGCCAGTTCTCCAGTCGCGTCCCTTCGAGCAGCCACTGCTCGCGCACCGCCGCCTGCAACGCATCCCCCAATGCCGCCGACGCGTCGCGGTCGGACAAGTGCAGACGGATCGCCTGCAGCCACTCGTCGGGCTGGTTGCCCGCACGCGACAGCGGCAAGGCATCGCCTGCGGCAAAGCCCGGCACTCGACTGCAGATCACCGGATGACCACAGGCCGCGTGCTGCAACACGCGCATGTCGCCAGAGCAGGCGTTTTCCATCGAGTCGGCCATGGGCACCAGAGCCAGATCGAGATTCAACGCCGCCAGGGCCTCGCCGAGACGCCCTGGCTCGACCGCTGGGTGCGATTCGCTGACGAACGGCTTCAAGCTCCCGGGACACTCACCCAGCACCACCCACTCGACTTCACCAGACAAGGCCGGCACTACCTGTTCGAGCACCTCGTCGTGCTTGCCGGCGATCCAGCCAAGACGCGGCAAGTTTCCTGCGCGCCGCTCGCCCTTCAGGCGGCCCCAGCCGACCGGCAAGGCGCTCTCCAACACCCGGATATCGTGGTGCAGCCCCTGCAGCCGCTCGGCCAGCGCGGGGGTCGACACCAGCACCCGGTCAGCGTGCATCAACGCCGCCTGCAGGCGCTGCAGCAGATCCTCGCCGGACTCGAACTGTGCAAGCTCGGGATAACTGTCGAGCACCACCACTTTCAGCGCCCGGGAGAATGCACTCAGCCGACGCAGGGTCAGCAGCCCTGCATCATCCAGCGGTCGCTGCAGGATCACGCTGGTCGGGGCAAAACGCTCCAGCTCCACCGCAGACAACAGCCCGACGGTCGCGGCGCCGTCGAGCAACGCGTTTTCGCACAGCGCACCCAGCGGATGGATCAGACGCGACAGAGCCTGCTCATCCTGCTCGGCAATGCAAGCCAACACCCGCGGCACCTTGCCGAGCAGCGGTCGCCAGCTCAGGTCATTGCTTTGCAGCACGAAACCTTGCCCGGCACGCAGCGAGAAATTGCCGTTGTAGGCCGGGTCATGTGCCAGACGCGGCAACCAACGTGCATACAACGCGTCGTGCTGCTCTTCGTTGGCCAGCGCATCGCGTGGCGCATCCAGCAGCAAGCGCGCATGCGGCGTCCAGACATTCAGATAGCCGGCCTGATGCAGCTTCAGGCACAGGTCGACATCGGCCCAGGGCGCCAGCAACTCGCTGGCATCGAAGCCACCTGCCTCGTGGAACAGTTCGCGCCGCAGCATCAGGCACTCGCCACCGACAGCAGCGAAGTTCTGCTCCAGCGCCAGGCGCGCCATGTAGCCTGCCGACTGCGCAGGCAGACCGGCGAACGCAGCCCCCACCGAGCCGTCGACTCCCAGTAGCAGACCCGCTTGGCGTACCGTGCCGTCACCCGCCAGCAACTTGCCACCGACGGCACCGACTTCGGGGCGCTGGGCATGATTGAGCAGCGCCGGTAACCAGTTGCCATCGAGCACCGCGGCGCGGCCGTCGAGCCAGACCAGATAATCACCCCGCGCCTCCTGCGCAGCCGCGTTGCACAACGCCGCCCATGGCTGGCCTGGCATGTAGCGCAGCACCTGAAAGCGCCCATCGCCGATCTGACCCACCATATCCAGCCATTCGAGCAGCGCCGGGTCTTCACTGCCCGCCTCGATCAGCAACACCTCGAACTGCTCATGGGTGGTGTGCGTCAGCAGGGTTTCCAGGCAGCGCTGGAAGTCGACCAGTTGTCCGCGCAACGGCACCATGATGCTCACGGACGCGACATGCGCATGGCCGTAGTCGATGCGATAACCGCCCGGGACGTCGTCAAGGGCCAAGACCTGCGCCCGTTCATAGCCGCGCAGGCGCAGGTGATGCTCGATGACCCTCTGCTCGTCGGCACAGGCCACCAGCGGCCCGCCATTGCCGATCAACAGAGGCTCGGCGACATGCATGACACTGCCCAGCCCGCGCTCAAGCAACAAACTCAACTGAAGGCCAAGTTCGAAGGCTCGCCCGCAGTCGCTGGCGAACCCTGCCGCCAGCGCCTCGCGCCGATAGATCCAGTGTCGCGAAAGGCTGCCCGGCATGGCCAGCAGCAGGTCCAGGTTAAGGTCCGGGCGCAGCGCCAGGTCGATTTCCCCTCCCTCGCGGCGCAGCCCTTCGTCGGCGTACACCGCCTGGCAGTCATCGGGCGCATCGAGCAACCGCACCGCCAGCGCCAGCAGCCCGCTGGCGACGAAGGTCTCGCCAGCCTCGACCAGCAGGCACCAGTCACTTGCGCTATCGCTCAGCACCGTGTTGATCGTCGCCACCGGCTCACGTGGATCGCACGCATGCCATTGCACACCGACACGCTGCGGGTCGCACTCACCCAGCACATGCACCTGCAACTGTCGATACAGGCCACGGTCAAGACTCTCCAGGGTCTGCAGCAGTGCCTGACGGTCACCATGATCACGCACCAGCACTGCAAGCTTGGGCGCCTGTGGCCCGGACAACTCCTGCTGCAAGCGCTGTACCTGGGCGGGCAGCGGATAGCGCTGCCGCAGCCAGTCGAGCATACCGTGCCGGTTGCCCGCGGCTTCACGCACGGCTGCGTCCTGGGTCTTGGCGATGAAGGTGTCCAGCTGCTGCCAGAACGATGCGGTACGTTGCACATAACGCTGCAGGCCATCGCCAACGGTGGCACGGGCCTGTTCGAGGGCGTGCGGCTGGTCGGCCATGGCAAAGCCGACGCAACCGAAGAAGCTGTTGTCGAGCACCTGCTGATCCACGCCATGCCCCGGCATGAACAGCACAGGGCAACCACACAGCACCGCGATCACGCAGGTCATCGACCATTCGTAGGTGTACAGCACCTCGGCGTGGCGCAGCACCTCGGCCAGCTCCACCAGGCTCAGGGCATTGGCCACGCTGAGCAGTCGAATGCCGGCAGGCAACTGGTCGTAGTCGATCATCTCCAGCGGGTGGCGGTTCTGGTAGAGGTAGGCACCCTCGCGAGCACAATCGGCAGCGCCGGCGGCGAACAATTCGATGTCAATGGTGGGCAGGCACAGCAGGTCGACGTTGACATCGCCACGGGCCTCGGCAAGGCGTTCGGCGTAGTAGAAGATCAAGTCGGTCGCCGCCGCATTCATGCTCTTGCCGCTGATGAAGCTCTCGAAGTTGAGCATGTAGCGCGCCACCACTGGGCACTCCAGCGGGTTGCCGCTGACCACTTCGGGATAGACCGCGATCGGCACCTTGCCCTCGGCCAAGTGGCGGCGGGCGACGGCCGGGTCGAACAGCGGCGTCTTCAGGTCTGGATTGACCACATCGGTGCCGTAGATGTATGCCTCGCGGCCATTGAGGTTGAGCATGTGGCAGAGGTAGTGCATCGAAACGATACCGGAGGAGGTATCGCGGTAGGCAGGCGCCAGCAGGTAGTAGGGGTGCCCCGGCTTGGTGAACATCAGGCGCAGGCGCGTCAGCGCCTGTTCGAGCGAAAGAGCATCCAGCTGCGCAGCGGTCGACATTGGGGGGCGAACTCCAGGATCAGGACAGGTTGCGGACCATCACGGTGGCGGCCTGTCAATAATTTGCCAGCGGGCATGAAAAAGCCGGGCTTAACCCGGCTTTTTAGCAATTAGCGCGCCAGTCACCCCAGCTGTGCCAGCCACTGCGGTGCACCCGCGGCGCTCTTACCGTCGAGCCGCGCAACCCCCTGGAACGCACCGGGCCATTGCTCGGCCAGCGCCTGCACAGCTTGCCCGGCAGGCAACACCAGCTCGTTGCCCATAAGCCTGGCACGCGGCGTCCACACCACCATCAGGCCGTTGCTGCGTACCGCCAGGCACAGGGCCAGATCCGCCGCACCCGTTGTCGGCAGGCCACCGCACTGCTCGAAGGTCTCGCGGCTGATCATCAGGCAATCGCCGGATACCGCCGGGCAATCACGGACCGACAGCGGCCAGCGCGCCGCGGCGCTGCGTGCCGCCGAGGCACCGGCCCACGGTGCATTGACCTGCCCGCCGTCGAGCAGCTCGTAGCCAGCATGCAGCAGGACTTCGCCACGCCCCCACAAGCTGGCCCCGACGATCCCCACCTCGGGGCGCTGGGCCTCGTTGAGCAGCGACTCGATCCAGGCTGGAGTGATCACGTGGCAGCGCTCGGACAGCAGCACCAGGTAATCGCCACGCGCCTGCCCGGCGGCCAGCGCCAGCAGTTGTTCGCGCGAGGCATGCGCCTCACCGGCAATCAGCCGCACGCGTGTGCCAAAGGTCTGGGCAATCGCCGCCTGCCCTGCGCTGTCGTGCCCCGGCAAGGCCACCACCACTTCGAAGCGCGGATAACGGGTGCGCTGGAAGATCCCGGTCAGTGACACCTGCAGTTGCGCGGTATCGCCCTCGCCCGCCAGCAGGATGCTGACCAGCGGCGTGGCGGTATGACGGAAATCGATGGTCAGGCCTGCACTGCCCTGGTCGCTGATCTGGGCGCGGTAGCCCAGCTCGGTCAGGTGACGGTTGAGGACCTTGGCCGCTTCGTCGGTCAATGCCTGCTCGGGCTGCTGACCGATGACCAGGTAGTCGTCCATGTGCGCGAGACAGCCGACACCCTGCTGCTGGACCAGACGCAGCAACAGGTCGTACTCCAGCGCATGACGATAGGACTCGCTGTAGCCACCCAGATCGACCACGGCCTGGCGACGCACCAGCCAGTGCCGCGACATCAGGCCTGGTTGGCTGCGCAGCAGGTCCAGGTCACTGCCCGGACGGGTCACGTCAAGCAGACGGCCTTCGCTGTCGCGCTGCACCTCATCGGCAGCGATCGCCAGGCAGCCCGGCGCCTGGGCTAGCTCGACAGCCAGGCGCAACAGGCCACCAGCCAGCAGCACGTCGCCAGCATCGAGCAGCAGCAGCCACTCGCTGGAAAGCTGTTTCACCACCTGGTTCAGGTGGGTCGCCCAGTTGCCTTCGTTGACCTGGATGAAATGCAGGGTATCGCGCGCGGTGGTGATGGCCGGGGGCTTGCCGCCCTTGAGCACCACCAGCTTGAAGTTGCGCAGGCCGCTGGCCAGCAGGCTGTCGAAGGTGGCCTGCAGCGCCTGGTCGTCGTTTTCCAGGTCCAGCACCACGAAGGCGATCTGCGCAGCCGGGTGGCGCGCCAGGAAGCTCTGCGCGCGAGCACGGTCGGCTTCAGCCGGGGTCGCGGCAGCAATGGCGGCCAACACCTTGCCGGACGGTGTCGTCTCGAGCAATGCGCGGGCATCAGGAGCCGGAACGCTGCCCAGACGCGCCAGCCAGTCCTGCATTTCGCGAACATGGTGAGTGTCTTTGGCGCCGGCCAGCAGCGGCACCAGGCGCTGACATACGTCCTGGTTGAACAGGCCCAGGCCCAGCGCTTGCAGGTAGCGCTGCTGCAGGCTGTCGCTGGTGTCGTTCGGATGCACTTGCAGCAGGTCGTGCTGGCGCACCCAGGCGCCTTCGAGCGCATGCAGATGACGCTCGCCAGTCGGCCAGGCATGGCAGAGAAACTCGATTTCGCTCAGACGCTGGAACAGCTTGCCGTTGTAGTACGGCAGCTCGACATACTGGCGCGGCTCGAAGGTCTGTTCAGGGTCGTCGATCACGCTGGCCCAGTCGGAGCTGAACAGCAGCGGCGTCTCGCCCTGATCGTAGCTGCTGCGCACGAAGCGGTTGAGCACCACGAAACCTTCTTCGCCGGCACACACACCCGCCGCTTCATCCCACTGGCGCAGGCTGCGCACGGTCTGGGTCAGACGCTCTTCGCGGGCGGCTGCGCCCAGATCGTTGCTCAGCAGTTCGCAGACCACATCGGTCTGCTCGAGGCTACCGATCTCGCCTTGCAGCAGGATCGCGTAGCCCAACGCCACACGCCAGCCCGCGGCGTCCAGCGTTTGGGGCAGGCCTGCCAGCGCGGTCTGCAGGGTCGCGACACGCAGCACCGCGCGCCAAGCCTGTTGCCCGCTGTGACCATAACGGCGCACGCGCGCCAGAGCGTCTTCTGCGGCCTCGGGCGCGGCGAATGCACCCAGCTTGTGGTAGCTGAGCTTGCAGTTGCCCGCGGCATAGGCCAGGGCATGCCCCTGTACACCCTTCACCTGGGGCTGTGTAGCCAGAGAGGCAGCAGCCTTGCCCAGCGCATCGGCGAGAACGAAGTCGGCATCCAGCGCCAGGCAGACGAAAGGCGTTTTCACCTGATCGAGCAGTTCGCCGAGTTGGCCTGCCGGCTCCAGCGCCAGGCACGGGACGCCCTGACCGGCGTAGTAGTGGAGTGCGCGGGCGCGGTGATCCGCCTGGTCATGCCCAAGCAGGACAACGGTCACGTCGGTGTGCGAGCCGGTTGCGGTATCGATCATAAGGCACCTGTTCAAGAGTTCGGTTCTGCGCAAGGCCTGGGCCCGGCGCCTGGATTTCAGTCAGCCAGCCAGGCGTTGGCCCAGTGCTGCAGATGATGTTCGGTGAGGACGTAGTCGCTCAGTACCGCCTCGCGCAATGCATCGCCCTGACGATAGCTGGCGGCCGGGTCGTCGAGGTGCATGCGGATCGCTTCCAGCCACTGCGCCGTGGTGTTGTCGGCCACTCGGGTGCACGGCAGGTAGCCGGCATAGGCCTTGGTGTCGGTGCAGATGACCGGGAAGCCGCAGGCGCCATATTCGAGCAGCCGCAGGTTGCTCTTGCAGTCGTTGAACAGGTTCTGCTCCAACGGTGCCAGGGCCAGGTCAAGGTTGAGGCTGGCCAGCTTGCGCGGGTAGTCACCGAACGAAATGGCCGGATGGAACTCCTTCACGTAAGGCTGCAACATCTCGGGGCACATGCCGAAGAACACCCAGTCGACTTCGTCGGCCAGTGTACGCACCACCTCCAGCAGCAGTTCCAGGTCACCGCGGTGGCTGGTGCCGCCCGCCCAGCCTACACGCGGCCGCGCGCTGGTCTGACGCTCACTGCGCAGGCCCGTCCACAAGGCGGCGGCGAGCATGTTGGGGACCACGCGGATGTCGCTGTGCATGCTCGACAGGGCATCGGCCAGCGGTTCGGTAGAGACCACCACGCGATCGCACAGGCCGATGGCTTCGCTGACTAGCTCGCGCATGTTGCGCGGCAGGTTGCGGGCGTGATCGTTCTTCTTCGGCGGATCGATGATGTAGTCGTCCAGCTCGTAGATGCGCCGGGTGTTGGAGAAACGCTTGAAGCGAGCGATATCGCGCAGGCTCGCCGGGGTGTAGCGGCACTGCAGGATCACCACATCAGGTTTTTCCCGCTCCAGCTCGATCAGGCTCGGTGCGCTGTAGTCGATGCGGCCCTGGATCCAGCCGGCCTTTTCCAGCTCGGCGAACGGCTGCGATACACGGTAGTGACCGATGGCCGAGGTGCTGCTGGGCAGCCCCATCACCGACGGCATGGCGCGCGCAATGAACGGATCCCAGCCACCGCGCAGGCCCGGTTCGAAGTTGAAGTTCGGCAGCTTCAGGCTGAGGTTGCGATTGTAGGCCGGATCGAAAGCAACCCATGCCAGCCAGCGCTCATACAGCCGCTCCTGATCGGCCAGCAGGCTTTGCGGTGCGGGCTGTTCCTGAGCGGGCACCGGCACCTGGGCGACCCGCGAGAACGGCGTCCACACCGACAGGTAGCCCGCTTCGCGCGCCCGCAGGCACAAATCGGCATCGAACAGCGATACCTCGAACGCTGCGGTATCCAGCCCACCCAGCTCGGCGAACAACGCTGCGCGCACCAGCAGGCAGTCAAGGCCCAGGGCGCTCCAGTTCTGCACCAGGCTCAGGCGGTTCATGTAGCCATCGGCGTTCACCGCACAGCTCAGGAACGGCGTGCCGGCAGTGCCATTCATGCCCATCACCAGGCCGGCCGAGAGCACCGAACCATTGTTGTCGAACAGCTTGGGGCCAACCAGGCCGACTTCCGGGCGCTGCCCCAGATGCATCAGTTCCTGCAGCCATTGGCCGTCGAACAGCACACAAGTGGCATCGAGCAGCAGCAGGTATTCACCGCGGGCCTGACGGCTGGCCTCGTTGAGGCTCTGCGCCCGCCCGGTGGCATCCGCCTGGCAAACGCGCAATTGGTCACTGCCCAACCCCTGCAGGCCGCCCAGCCACTCGCGCACCTCGAAGGATGTCTCGCTACTGGCCACCAGCAACACTTCGAAATCGGCGTAGGCGGTATGGGCGAACAGCGATTCCACGCAGCGCATCAGCACTGCCAGCTCGCCCGCGGCGTGGATGAGGATCGAGACACTGGCGGCTTGGGGGTGCAGGTAGGTCACCCGCGTCATCATGCTGCCTTCGATACCCGAAACCCGCGCCTGCACGCCCAGGCGCTCGAAGTGTGCTTGCAGCACACGCGGGGCCTGCACATGCGCCTGCGCATCGTTGAGCCAGTCGGCGTAGCTGTGGTGACACTGCACCAGCACTTCGGCGATGTGCTCGACCACCTGTAGGCCGTGGGCCTCGACCATGCGCCAGAGCAGGTCGTGGGGCGCGAGCGTGGCGAAGCTGGAATCGAAGCCGCCAAGTTCGCGCAGCGCCTTGGCATCGAAGGCGAGCAGCCGACCGACATAGGGCAGGCTGCGCATCAGGTCGAGGTTGAAGTCGGGTTTGAAGATCGGACACGACGGCGCCAGGTTGTCGTTGGCGCCTTCGTCGATGTACAGGCACAGGCTATCGCCACGCAAGGCCATGCGCTCGGCCATGATCACCAGTGCATGAGGGTGCGCGCGGTCACCGGCGCGCAGCAACAACAGCCAGTCGATGTCCTGGGCGGTGGCCAGCCACTGGCCAAGTTCGGCAAAGTGATCACCCTGGCTGTGCAGGTGCCGGGCATCGCCCTGTACCTGGGCAGCCAGCGCCGCCGGGCCCAGCACCAAGGTACTGCGGGCGGGATAGGACTGACCCTGCAAGCTCTGCAAGGTGATGCGCAAGGCTTTCTCGTCACCCGCCTCGGCCAGCACCGCCACCGCGATGCGCGGCTGGCGGGGCCACTGCTCGATGCGTTTGGGCAGCAGGCTGACCTGGCCCGCAGACAACTGGCGCGACTCCAGCCATTCGGCATACAGCTCGTCGAAGCTGATGCTGTCTGTACCGATCTGCTGGCCAAGGTTGGCCATCTGACCGGAGAAGAAGCGGCGCAGGTCCATTTCCTCCCAGACCTGATCGGCCGCCCCGGTGTATTCGGCCAGCGGCAGGGTGCGCACCCAGCCATCGGCCGGCGCTGGCTCGCCAGTGGACTCGGCGAGCATCTGCAGCAGCCATTCGGATTCGGTCCTGGCAGCCTCGACCATGCTGCCCTGGTGGCTCAGGCGCCCCGCGTGCACGCGCTCAAGGCTCAGCACCTGGTCCAGGCTGCACAGGTGACCACGACGCAGCAGGCAGGCGTACAGCGCGAGGTCCAGGCGTGCGGCGAAGCCCTGCCCCTCCCCGACCAGCGCTGGCAGATAGGCCTGCACCTCGTCACGGCGCAGCAGCGCATGGCTGATCCCGCCAAACAGATTGGGCACGCCATCGGCGACGCTTTCGAGCAGGTCGGTACCATTGATCACGGCACTGTTCAGGGAAATGACGAAGTTCAGCCAACGCGCTGGCAGCAGCACATCGTCGGCTGCGCACAGCAGGCGCTGGCAGATGACCATGCTGACCTTGGCGTGATCGCTGAGCACCCTGGCCTGTTGGCTGATGCAGGTGCCGAACAGCACGTCGTCGTCACAGAGAAACTTGATCAGCTCGCCCGACGATTGCTCCAGGCAGCGCTGCAGGTTGCGGGCAAAACCCAGGCGCTCGGGGTTACGCACATGACGCAAGGGCACCGTGCAACCGGCACGCAGCTCTTCGCAGATCGCCGCGATCTGGTCACCGCGACTGTCGTCGCAGACCACGATCTCCAGGTTCGGGTAATCCTGGCCGATGGCGCTGGCCAGCGTGGCGCGAAAGAACTCGGGATTGAACGCGGGGATGGCGATGCTGACGAGGGGATGTGCGTTCACTAGGACTCACTCAAGCGATTGAACCGCGGGACCGGCTGCCACCCGGTCCGGCGCTGACCGGCGGGTGGCGAGGCAGGCTCGTGGGACGATCACCCCGCGATCACCCGCACCTGGGTTCAGATGTAGTTGACCAGCGACAGGCCGGCGATCTTGGCGTAGGACTGCAGCGAGGCCTGGAGCATGTTGGTCTGCATCTGCAGGCGCAGCATCACCGTGGCCGGGTCGCTCTCGCGGATCGAGCTCTGGGTCTTGGCGTTTTCGTTGCCCAGTGCTTCGTTGGTTTCGGCCTGGACATCCAGTGCCGCGCCGCGACCACCGATGGCGCTGATCGAGGAGCTTACCTGGTTGGTGGCACTGGCGATGTTGCCGATTGCCGAGTCCAGCGAGGCGAGGAAGTTCTGGCGCGCCTTGGGGTCGCTGTCCATCGGCACGCTCAACGCGGTGCGCAGTTGGCCAATGGTGTTGAGCATGTTCTGGTTCTGGTGGGTGTCGACCTTGATCGCGAACGAGTCACCCGCATTGGGTGCGCCGGACAACTGGAAGCTCACGCCGGAGGCCGTGGCGGTGTTGCCCGCCAGGGTGCCGGTGGAGATCGGCCGGCTGTTGTCGGTGAGCGGCGCTGCATACAGCTCGAAGTCGGTGGCGCTGGTGAACTTGAGCACCGCGCCGCCCCCTGGGAACGAGGCATTGTACTGCGCCTGGTTGCTGATGGTGGCGTTGTTGACTTGGGTGCCGGACGTGTTGCCCGGGCTGCGCGAGCCAGCGATGGCGTCGGGCTTGGAGCTCAGGTTGAAGGTGTGGCCGGCAATCGCGGCATCCGGGTTGTCGCCCGGCTGCAGGGTGATCTTCAGGCGCAGGTCGACACCGCGGAAGGAGATCGAACCATTCTCGGCATTCGGGTTGTAGGTCCCGCCCTGTGACGCTTCCAGGGTCACGTCGTTGTTGCCCGAATCGAGGATGCGGTACTGAGTGCTGCTGAGGAACTCGACGCGGTACGGCTCGCCACTGCGGAAGCGGTCGTTGAACGTCGCGCTGCCGGACACCTGGCCGTTGGACAGGCTGACCCGACCATCGTCCACCGCTGGAGCGGTCAGGGTGGTCTGGCTGCGGCTGGTGTTGAGGGCCTGCTCGAAGGCATCGAAACCGGTCTCGTTGGCCGCCAGGCTGAGCATGTCGCCCACCTGCAGTTTCAGCTGGCCTTGGTCGCCCTGGTAGCTGTAGGTGCCGTCAGCGTTGCGCACGTAGGGCGGGGTGTCGCCCTTGGAACCGGAGAACAGGTACTTGCCGTTCTCGTCCTTGCTGTTCATCAGCGAGAACAACTGCTCTTCCAGCGAACCCAGCTCGTCGGCGTTGGCCTTGCGGTCGGCGTCGGTGAAACCGGCGTTGCCCGAGCTGATCGCCAGCTCGTTGACCCGCTGCAGCACCTTGCCGATGGCATCGAGGGTGCTTTCGGAGGTGCTCAGCGAGTTGCGCACATTGGTGATGTTGCTCTTGTACTGGTCAAGCATGTTCTGTTGCTGCTCGAGCTGCAGCAGGCGCGAGGCGCCCACCGGATCGTCGGCTGCAGTACGCACGCGGATGCCGTCGCTGGATTCCTGCTGGGTTTTCACCACGTTGGAAAAGCCGCGCTGATAGTTGGCGCTGCTGGTGTTGTAGAACTGCGAAGTGGAAATGCGCACGGTCTACGGCTCCTTAAAGGCTGTTGATCAAGGTGGCGAAGGTTTCCTGGGCCGCCTTGATGATTTGCGACGACGCGGTGTAGTACTGCTGGAACTTGATGAGGTTGCCGGTCTCTTCGTCGATCGACACCCCAGAGACGGCGTTGCGCCCATCGAGCGCCGACTTCTGCAGGGCATTGGTGGCGTCGGAGTCCATGCTTGCCTGGCCGGCCTTGCCGCCGACGTTGGACACGAGCTTGGCGTAGGCATCGGTCATGCTGATGCCCTTGCCGTCGGCGCCGACTTCCACGGTGGACTTGGTCTGCAGGTCGATCACCGACTTGGCGTTGCGGTTATCGGACGAGCCTGCGCCGGTCAGCGAGACGGTGAAACTGTCACCGTTCTTCGGCGCGCCCGCGACGTCCATCTCGAAGGTGAACGAGCGCTGGGTGGCGCCGTCCATGATCGGGTTACCGGCGCCATCGACCATCGGCACCGAGAGCTGCAGCTTGTTGCTCTGGCCGGGCACGATGGTGCCGGTGCCGATGGAGTTGCCCTTGGCGTCGTACAGGGTGTAGCCCTGCGGGGACGCGGAGTCGTCGCCGAACACCAGCTTGACCGGGGTCGAATACTTCAGGCCGGTCTGCAACTGAGTGCGATCGGTGGCGTTGTAGATGTCCAGCTTGGAGGTCAGGTTTGGCTGGGTGATCTGCCCGGTGCCCTTGTTGCCCGAGCCGCTCACTGCACCCAACGGCGCGGACAGCGCCAGGCGCTTGGGATCGGTGAGCACCGACTCGATACCGGCTGCGGCGTTGCGGGTCGGGGTGATCTTGAAGCTGTCGCCAGCGGCAACGGCGCCACCATTGAGCGAGAGGCTGAAGCCATCGATCACTTTCGGTGGGTTGTCGTTAAGGTCGAAGTTGCCCATGTCGGTGCCTTCGGGCAGCTTGCGCACGTTGTAGCCGGTGGCACTGGTGAAGGTCACCTGGTAGTCGCTGGTGCCGAGCTTACCGGTGTCCTTGATGGTCACATCGAGGTTGCCGGAGCCTGCACTGTTGCCCTGGCGGGCGATACTGCGCTCGCTGATAGCCTTGGCGCTGTTGATGTCGCCGAACAGCAGCGCGCCGAATTCACCATTCTTGTCGACGCCCTGGCCGAGCTGGCTGTTGATCGCATCGGACACCACCAGTGCCACCCGGCCCAGCTCGTTAAGCGCAGGGTCCAGGGTGTCCTTGCGGTAGCGCAGCAGGCCACCGAGCTCGCCACCGGTGGTGGAATCGGTGATATCCATCTTGGTGCTGCCGCGGTTGATCATCAGGCTCATGCGCGTCGGATCGTTGCGGTTTGGCGCGACCTCGAGGGTCTGGGTGGTCTTGCCCAGCACCAATGCCTGGCCGTTGGGCAGGTAAATGTCGTAGTTGCCTTCGCGCTCCACCACCTGGCTGCCGATCAGCTTGTTCAGTTCGCGCACGGCGCCGTCACGCTGGTCGAGCAAATCGTTCGGCTGGCCCTGGATCGCCGACACGCGGGAGATCTGGTCGTTGTACTGGGCGATGGTCGAGGTGAGCTTGTTCACCTGATCGGCAATCGACGCCATATTGGCGTTGATGTTGCTGTTCTGCTGATTGAGTTGCGTGGACAGGGTGTTGAAACGCTTGGCCAGCGATTGCGCGCTGGTCAGCAGCAACTGGCGAGAGGCATCTTCGTTGGGCTTGGCCGCAGCGTCCTGCATGGCGGTGAAGAAGCCCTTCAGGGCAGCCGTGATACCGGTGTCAGCGCTCGACAGGGCAGTGTCGAGCGGATTGATCTGGTTCAGGTACGAGTTGGCATCGCTGGACAGCGAGGTGGTGGTGCGCAGCTGGTTCTCGAGGAACGAGTTGTACACCCGGCGCACGTCGGCCAGCGTGGTGCCGCTGCCGATGAAGACGTTGCCGTTCTGCTGCGAGCCTTTGGTCTTCTGCACGTTCTGCTGGCGCGAGTAACTGTCCACATCGGCGTTGGCGATGTTGTTACCCAGGGTGTACATCCCCGACTGCGCGGCACCCAGCCCCGACATGCCAATATTGATCAAGCTCGCCATGATTCGCTGCCCTTAAAGTTGCGTGGTGGTCCCGAGCATTGCGTAGCTCGTGTCCGACTTCATCTGTCTTGCGATCTGCGAGATCTTGCTGGCGTAGTTCGGGTCGGTGGCATACCCGGCCTTCTGCAGCTCTCGCACAAACTGTTCTGGGTTATCGGCCGCCTTCACCGCATCTTGATAGCGCGCGTTGTTCTGCAGCAGGCTGACCAGGTCGTGGAAACTGTCCTGATAAGAGTCGTAGGAACGGAACGCGGCCGTTTCCTTGACGAACTGACCGTTGCGGAACTCGCTGGTGATCGCCCTCGCCTCGCCGCCCTGCCAATTGCCGGTGGCCTTGATGCCGAACAGGTTGTGGCTCGGGCGGCCATCCGCCGCCGGGATTTCGCGCTTGCCCCAGCCGGACTCCAGCGCTGCCTGAGCGAGGATCAGGTGCGGATGCAGCCCACTCTGCTGCGCGGCCGCCTGGGCCGGGCGCAGCAGACGGGCAATAAACGGATGCGCCCCTTCAGCCGGTTTAGCGAACGACACCGGCGCAGGCAGGCGAAGTGGCCCGGTGGCCGGCGCCGAAGCAAGATCCGGTCGTATAAAGTCGCGTCCCGGCGTGCTCACCGTTGCGGCAGGTGCCTCACGCTCGCCGCCCAGCTGGCGGACGATAAGATCGGCAAAGCCGAGCTGACCACTCCCGGCAATATTCTGTGCAACCTGCTGATCGTGCATCGCGGTGTACATCTCGGAAGACTGGCTGCTCAGCAGATCGTCCTTAAAGGTGGCATCGCGCATGCTCTTCATCATCATCTGCACGAAAATGCCCTCCATCTGCTTTGCCGCCGCTTTCAGTGCGCCGGGCGTTTGCCGCCCGGCCTCACGTTTTAAGGTATCCAGCGAACGGACATCAAAGGCGGGCTGATCGAGCTTGTCGAAGGCGTTCATCAGTTGACCTCCAGCTTCGCCCGCAGACAACCGGCGTTTTTCATCGCCTGCAGAACCGACATCAGCTCGTTTGGCGTAGCGCCCAGGCTGTTGAGGGCACGGATCACCGCGTTCAGATCGGTACTGCTGCGCACGTGCTGCAGCGAACCGCCGCTGTCGCGCACCGAGATATCGGTCTGCGGTACCACCACCGTCTCCCCGCCGCCAAACGGTGTATCCGGCTGGCTGATAATGTTGTTCTGCATGACCTCTACCGTCAGCGAGCCGTGTGCCACGGCGCAGGAATCGAGCGAGACATGGCGGTTCATCACCACCGAGCCGGTACGCGAGTTCACAATCACCTTCGCGTCCTGCACGTTTACCTTCACCGGGATATCCTGAATGTTGGCCAGGAAGCGTACGCGGGACGGACCGTCCGGCGGTGCGAACAGGCGCACGGTGCGGGCATCTTCCGGCAACGCCGCCCCGCCGCTGTAGCGCTGGTTAATGGCGTCGCTGATCTGCTGCGCCAGCGAGAAATCGGTCTCGTT